>Ga0105104_10001839_pt1 | contig 15812 bp, 12 predicted proteins | sample PPLLaktember2015_3_FD_87034 | JGI IMG/M metagenome (GOLD analysis project Ga0105104, IMG submission 87034) | Freshwater sediment microbial communities from Prairie Pothole Lake near Jamestown, North Dakota, USA - PPLs Lake P7 Core (6) Depth... | ecosystem: Environmental > Aquatic > Freshwater >... | reverse complement strand
GGGGACGTCGGCGCGGATGCCGAGCTCGGGCAGCTTGAAGCCGTGCTTCCGGTCCAGCGAGGTGAGCTCCAGCACCACGCGCTCGCCCCGCTTGAGATGGACCTCGGCGGGCGAGTACTCGAACTTCTTCGCGGTGATCTTGATGGTCCGCGGGGGCGAGATCTCCGCGGCGCCCGTGCCCGCACCCACCGCGAGCGCGAGGGCGACCCCGAACACGAGGCTCCTCACACCCGGGCGCCCTTCACGTCGTACTCCTCCAGCTTGACCTCGCCGGTCTTCCCCGCCACCTCCACCTCCCGGTAACCGAGCCCACGTCCGGGGTGCTGCGGATCCCACGCGACCGGCTGCCGCTTGGGCACGCTTCCCGGCGCGGGGAGAGGGAACATCAGCGACTTGGCCGAGTGGTGCGCGATGTGCCCGGTCATCCGGTGGTTCTCCTGGTGGATGTGCCCGTAGAACACCGTCAGGTGCCGGTAGGGCTCGAGCATCGAGATGACCTTCGCGCCGTCCGCCGTCGCCCAGTCCCACTGGGGATAGAGGTCGAAGAGCGGCCGGTGGGTCAGGACGACGATGGGCGCGTCGCGGTCCAGCTTGCCCAGCTCGGACTTCAGCCAGTCGATCTGCGTGTCGCCCACCGCGCCCGACGGATCGGACACGTTGTCCAGGGCGATGAAGTGCACGCCCTTGTGCTGGAAGCTCTGGTGCAGCGCCCCGAAGTGCTCCTGGTAGGCCTGGCCCTTGTCGAGCGAGGCATCGTGCTCACCGGGGAGGAAGACGACCCTGGGGACCTTCAGCTCCGAGACGATGGCCTTGAACTCGGCCATCCGCTTGCGGCGGAGCGCGTCGTCGTCGGTCGTGTGGGTGAGGTCACCGGTGAAGACCACGAAGTCCGGCCGTGCCTTCGTCGCGTTCACCGTCTGCACCACCTGCTTGAGCGTCCGGTCCGCCTCGGGATTGGGAGGGCCGCTGAATCCCCAGTGCGTGTCGGAGAGCTGGAGGAAGAAGAAGTCCTCGGCGACCTTTCCCTTGCCGGCCGCGAGCGAGAACCCGGGAAGTCCCGAGCCGAGGACCACTCCTCCGAGCCCGAGCAGCTTCAGCAGCTCCCGTCGGTCGATGTGCATCTTGGTTGCTCCTTGCTCTGGTACTGCCGTGTGCCTGTCGAGACTCGGGCGGCCGTCGGCGGTATTCCCTCCGCACGATGGAATGGATTTCGCGCTCGCGGAGTCCTGGCGACCGTGGATGACGATTCGCGAGAATTCGAGCAGTTCGCCCGGCCGCACGCCGCGGCGGCACTGCGCCTGGCGCGGACCCTGGTCCGCAACGAGGCCGACGCGCAGGACGTGCTCCAGGACTCGTTCCTCCGCGCCTTCCGGCACTTCCGGGGCTTCTCGGGCGAGAGCCCGCGGGCGTGGCTTCTGTCGATCGTCCGGAATGTCAGCTTCACGCTGTGGCGGAAGCGCGAGCGCGACGACCCGGGGGATCTCGAGACCACGCTGGACGCCGAGTCCGATCCCGGCCCCTCTGCCGAGGCACGGTTGCTCGAGGCGTGCGACGCTGCGCAGATCCATGCCGCGCTAGACCGGCTCCCGGGCCTCCACCGCGAGGTGCTGGTACTGCGGGAGATGGAGGAGTGCAGCTATCGGGAGATTGCCGAGATTCTCGGTGTCCCGATCGGAACGGTGATGTCGCGGCTGTCGCGCGCCCGGGCGCAGCTGGTGCGTGAGCTGGTGGGCGACCCCCGGAGCAAGAACTGATGGAAACCTTCGACGAACATCCGCGCGGCGCGCTCCATGCCTACCTCGACGGGGAGCTCTCGCTGGAGGGCTCGCTGGAGGTGGAGGCCCATCTCTCCACGTGCAGCCCCTGCCGCCGTCAGCTGGAGACCTACCGGGCCCTGCGACGTGTTCTGCAGCAGGCGAGGGCCGCGGCGCCCGAGGCCGAGACGGCGCTGGTCCGGGTCACCAGGAGCGTCCGCGCCCGGCGCCGGCGAGCGTTCGCCATCGGTGGACTGGGCGCGATGGCGGCCGCGGCCGTGGTGGCGCTGGTGCTGATTCCCCGCGCCGGCGGCGGCATGGTGCAGGAGGTCGCGGCGGTGCACGCCCGCGCGCTCGAGAGCGGACGTTCGGTGGAGCTCGCCTCGAGCGACCCGCTGGCCCTCGGGCAGTGGCTGTCGGCACGGCTGCCGGGCGCCGTCCCTCCCACGGCGGGCGGGGACGGGTTCGCGCTGCGCGGGGCGCGGGTGGACTCCCTCGACGGACGGCCGGTGGCGACGGCGGTGTACCAGGTGCGCAGCCACCTGGTGGATGTGTTCGCCTGGCCCTCGGCGGAGCGGGACATGGAGCCCCGCCCCTCGGTGGCGGGCCGGTGGACGGTGTGCCGGTGGTCGCACCGTGGGGTGGCCTACTGGATGGTCTCGGAAGCGGGCACCGAAGACCTCAAGGCGCTCGCGGCGCTGATCAAGGAACGGCGCACGTGACACCGCATCCCCGTGTGGCGCGCCTGCTGCTCCTCGGAGCCGGTGGGGTGGTCGTCGTCTGTGTTGCGGTGGCCCTCGGTGCGGTGAATCCCTCGGCCACCACCCGGCCCTCGAGGCTGGAGAAGTGGGCGGCTCACGCGATCCTCGACGCGGCGGTGCGGGCGCGCGCTCTCCGGGGCAGGACCGCTCCCGCGGATCCGGCGAGTGTCGAGCGCGGGCGCGAGGCCTACCGGCAGCACTGCCTCGTCTGCCACGGAGTTCCGGGCGGAGAGCAGTCGGCGATCGCCGCGGGGCTGAACCCGCCGGTGCCCGACCTCGCGGAGCCGGAGACGCAGGCGCGCACCGACGGCGAGATCTACTTCCTGCTCAGCGGCGGGGTGCGGCTCACCGGGATGCCGGGCTTCGAGCGGTCACTGCCCGAGAAGGTGCGCTGGGAGCTGGTCGGGTTTCTTCGTGCGCTGCCGAAGCTCGGCGAGGGCGAGATCCAGGCGCTCTCCGGACGGCGGTGAGCTTCGGCACCTTTCTCCTTCGCCGGTGAAGACCGCTCCCCGACGGAGCGCTCGAGGTTCCGCAGGCCGCCCGGGACGCCTGCCCCGCTGGGTTCCCCGGTAAGGTCCTCCGTCGAGGCGGCCGATCTCCGCAGCCGAGACGGAGCTGCCGTGGAGCGGGCCGACCGACCCCCTCAGGCCGCGCGCGCGTCGTCGATGGCCCGGGTGATGATGGCGTCGGTGAACGCCGCATCCGCCGGGCGTGACTCGCTCACCACCGCGGCAGTGCCCCGGACGCGGCGGCTGTACAGGCTCAGCGAGGGATCGAGGAGGAACCGGAACAGGAGCGCGGTCCACGAGCGGTGGTGAACCAGGCCGTCGTAGAACTCGGGGGCCATCGACTTCAGCCGCGGTAGCCGCGACCAGGGCACCATCATGAGATCATGGTGCTCGTTGTGGTACCCGACGTTGAAGGCGATCAGGTTCAACGGGCCGTAGTACGAGAAGGTCTCCTGGCCGGCCTTTCCGCTGGTCAGGTAATGCTCCTGGATCCACCGTGCGCCGACGGGGTGGAGCCCGATGGCGAAGATGCTGGAGAGCGTGAGGTAGAGCACCGCCTTCCAGCCAGCGACCGCCCAGAGCCCCGCGAGGAAGGCGATCTGGACCGCGACATTCGCCAGGTACCAGCTGTCGAGCATCCGCACCCGCTTCAGGCGCGGCACCCGCAGGCTCTGCCAGGCGAAGAAGGTGAGGAGCCAGAGCGCCTTCCGCACCGTCCCGTTGCCCACCAGCCGGGCCTCGAGCGGCGAGGCGAGGTCCGCATCCAGCTCGGGGTCGCCCTGGAAGCGGTGGTGCAGGAGGTGGAACTTCCGGAAGGAGATGGCCGCCGGGAAGACGATGGGGAGGTTGGCGAGGATCTGCAGCCACGCGTTCCACCGGGTCTTGCGGAAGACCAGGTTGTGCGTGCAGTCGTGGATCAGCGTCCAGAGCGCGTGGTCCGCCAGCGCCCCCACCAGGTAGGCCGCCGGCAGCAACACCCACCAGGGCTGCGCGCGGAGCGTCCAGGCGATCGCGATCTGCACCCCGACGATGAGCACCACCCAGAACGCCGTGCTCCGGTCTCGCCCGAACAGCGAGCGCACCTCGGGGTGCGCGGAGAGGAGCGCCCGGGTCCGCTTCAGGTGCGGTTCCGGATAGTCCACCACGTCCCAGGCGAGTGCCGGCCCCGACATGCGCCGGCTCATACCATGTCCGTCGACGCGGGGGGTTCCCGCTGCCCGCGGGCCGGGCAGTGAACCGGTCGCTACTCGCTGTTCCCGGGGCGGGCGAGCAAGCTGATGCCGCCGCAGGTCGGGTTGATCTTGGCGTTGGGGCAGAAGACCGCGTCCGCGCTCCCGTTCAGCGTGCCACCGTCGAAGATCAGGTTGGTCAGGGTGGCCTGGAGATGCGTCCCCGTCGTCGTTCCGACCTGGGTGACCGTGACCGTGCCTCCGGTGGACGCGCTCGCGATGGCCGTGTCACAGCTGGTCGGGATGGCGAAGGCGCCGTTCCAGTAGTGCCCGGGTGAAGGCGTCGGTCCGCCCGTCTGGATCCCCGGGAGGTCGAACCAGGTGTAGTCGCCAGTCACGATCGGGCCGACCGAAGTCGGGGGTCCAACCCAGTTGAGCAACGCGAGCCCGAGCACCACGGTCTGCCCGCTCGGAAGCGTGTTGCCCCCGAGCAGCTCGCAGACGTGGGTGCGGTCGGCCATGACGAGCGTCATGAACGCCGCGTCGATGCCGAAGACCGCGTCCCTGACGACGAGCTGCTGCCCGTTCACGGTCCCGGTGATCGTTCCGGTTCCGGTCGGGAACCCGGCGTCGGGCGTGCCGTTGTTGTCACTGCTCCCGCACGCGCACGCGAGCAGGCCCAGCAGCATCCAGCGCTTCATGTGTCCCCTCCCCGAGTCCCTCGAGGACCGGCCCTTCAGTCCTCGCGCTTCGGAGCCCGCGTCATCAGATCCAGCAACGCCCGCCGCGGGCTCTTTCCCTCGTACATGATGGCATGGACCTGGTCGCAGATGGGGAGCTCCACGCCGACCTTCCGGGAGAGGTCCCTCGCGCTCCGGGCGGTCTTCACCCCCTCGGCCACCTGCGTCATCTCGGCGAGGATCTGGTCGAGGGGCCGGCCCTTCCCGAGCTCCATGCCCACCCGCCGGTTCCGCGAGAGGTCGCCGGTGCAGGTGAGCACCAGGTCCCCGAGCCCGGCGAGCCCCATCAAGGTCAGTGGATTCGCGCCCATGGCCACCGCGATCCGGCTGATCTCCGCCAGGCCCCGGGTGATCACCGCGCTCCGGGCGTTGAGCCCGAACCCGAGACCGTCCGAGATGCCGGCGGCGATCGCGATGACGTTCTTCAGCGCGCCGCCGAGCTCCACCCCGATGACGTCGACCGAGGTGTAAGTGCGGAAGGACTCGGTCTGCAGCGCCGCCTGGATCCTCTGCGCCACCTTTTCGTAGTGCGCGGCGATGGTGACCACCGTCGGCATCCCCGCGGCCATCTCCTTGGCGAACGAGGGCCCGGAGAGGATGGCGATCGAGGGGTGGTACTGCTCGGGGAGGCAGTCCTCGAGCACCTGGGTCATGGTCATCAGGGTTTCGTTCTCGATCCCCTTGGCCACGGTGAGCAGCGGCACGTGCTCGCGGAGGTGAGGGAGCGCCTTGCGCACCACGTCGCGGGTGGCATGGGAGGGGGTGGCGAACACCACCAGCTCCGCGCCGGCCAGCGCCTCCTCCAGGGAGAGGCTGGCCCGGACCCGCGGCGAGATGGCGATGCCGGGAAGGTAGGCGCGGTTCTCCCGCGCGCCATTGATGGACTCGACGACCTTCGGCTCGCGGGCCCACGCCCGCACCTCGTCGCAGCGGGTGGCCAGTGTGTTGGCCAGCGCCGTTCCGAACGCTCCGAGCCCGATGACCGAGGCACGCATGGCAGCCCCTCCCGTGGGGAAGGCCGGCCACTCTACGCCATCGATGGGCGCGGGAAACCCCGGCCGCTCACGGCGGCGCGGGCATCATGTTCTGCACGAGGTACGTCTCGTCGTTGAAATCGTAGTTGGCGAAGAACGGAACGCCTGGGCTCGCCGCCTGGTGCATGTCCACCGAGATCAACCAGGTGTTGGGCACCACGGTTCCGCTCGCGTCCTTCACCGGCCAGAAGCGCATCCGGTGACCGCAGAGCCTTCCATCGGTCACGCACCACGGCTCCTGCTCGGCCATCGTCTCGTCGCTGAACTCGAGCTCGATGTGCCAGCCGAACTGCTGCGTCCCCGGGTCGAACGACCCTGTCGCCGGCTGGCCCGGGTCTGTCTGGGGCTGGTCCTCGTCCTTGTAGCTTCGGGGGAGGAGCCGCTGGATGTCCTCCCTGGCGCCGCCGAGGATGTAATGGTCATCGGAGTTCGAGGTCCGGCCCTTCGGGAACCAGTAGGCGAAGCTGCCGTAGGAGACGGCCCGGGGATCGCCGCAGTCCCGGCCGCTGTGGAAGGCATTCAGGAGCCGGACGCTCACCGGCTGCGAGGGATCGGCCTTCACCCAGTAGGAGCTCAGCACCTCATCGCCGACGGCCGCCCGCTCGCCGCCAGCGTTGAACAGCTGCTGCTTGGTTCCCACGGCGGTCGAGTAGCCGTACACGCCATTGACCACCTCATCGAGGTCTGGCTCGGTGGAAGTCTGGGGGAAGCTCGAGTTCTGAGGAATGTCCTGACGGAAGCCACCGAGGCTGATGGTTCGGGTCGGTGCGGCCGCGTCGTCGGAGTGGACGGTGAGCGTTCCGTTGTGCACCCGACCGTCGATGGCGACGAACCTCACCGTGAGGTCCAGCGAGGCGCCTGGCGCCAGGGCCGCCGGGAGCGCCGTGGATGGCGTGGCGGTGAATGCGTCCGTCACGTCGACCGAGCTGACCGTCACCGTGCCTCCAGAGAGGTTCCGGACCTTGAGCACTCCGGAGTCCTTCACTGTCAGGGGGCCCCAGCACGGGGCGATGTCACTGATGAGGTTGAAGGACATCCGGTCGCTGGATGGCGCGCCGTCCTGGTTGATCAGCTGCAGGGCGCCGCCGCCACCACTGCCCGCGGGCACGACGTTCCGGACGACGTAGACGATGTCGTTGTAGTCGGGCCCCACGGAGATCGGCGCCTCCTCGGTGGTCACGATGTACGCGTGCGGATCGAGGGATCCGTCGGGGTTCTTGTACGGGTAGACCCGGACGTGGTGCTTCGTGCCGCCGGAACCGGTGTCCCAGGTGTTGAGGGCGTCCTCCTGGAACACGACGTAGTTTCCGATCTGATTTTGCGGCGTTTCCCAGAAGGGCCATTCGTTCCAGAAGCCGAAGGCGCTCGAGCCGGGATCGAAGCTGAGCGTGCCTCCGTTCACGATGGGCGGGTCCAGCGCGAAGGCGTTGGCCTGCGCGATGCGGAACATCTCGGTCCGGGACGAGCCATTGCCGGACGCGTACCAGCCGTTGATGCTCGACGGCTCGAACGGCGGTCCATACGAGGCGAGGAGCTGCAGGGTCACCGGGCCGTCCCCCGCCTTCACGAAGGATTGAATGCCCGTCTCGTCCCCGGCGCTGGCCACCGGCGGGAAGTCGCGCTTGCTCGGGTCCGGGTTGCCGGCATTCACCGGGATGTTGTGCACGTCGAAGATCCACTGAAGGGACGGCTCGGTGCCGGCCGGGATGGCCAGGCCTCCGAGCGGCACCGCCGTGGTGCCGCCGGGAGTGGCGGCCGCAAGGCTGCCCCGGGACACGCCGGCGGTCCCGTTGAAGGTCACCGTCACCGTGGCCGACGCTCCGGGACCGAGGTCCGCGGGCACGGTGACGCCCGACACGGAGAAGGCAGAAGCCTGGGCGCCCGAGACGTTCAGGCTCTGCAGGCTGACCGTGCTCGCGCCGGCATTGGTGAGCGTGACCTGGGCCGACTTCGCGGTGCCGGGCGTCGTTCCGATGACGATGCGATCCGGCGAGGCGGTCAGCGCGCCGGGGACCCCCGAGTCCGGAGGTCCGCCGTCCGGTCCCCCATCGGGACCTCCATCGGGAGGATTGCACGCTGCACCGGTGCAGCCGCCGTCCGGGTTCCCGCCGCCTCCACCTCCACCCCCGCTGCTCCCGTCGTCACAGCCCACGCCCAGCGCGAGGACCGCCACCACGCCCACCATCCACGCCCGCTTCATGGCGTTCCTCCGTCAGCCGTTCCCCCATCCGGTCGGAGCAGGATGATCGCCCCCCCGTCCGCACCGCCTTGCACCAGCTGCGCCACGTAGAGATTCCCGGTGGTCACGTCCTCGGCGACGTCCAGCGGGTCGCTCAGGCCCGACGCCACCTGGAGCACCTGGGCCCTGTCGATCGGTCCTCCGATGGCGGGAATCGGCAGCGCGAGCACGTCGTCCCCCGCGCTGTACTCCACCACGAAGAGGTAGCCCCTCAGCGCTCCGCCGAAGGCCGGGCCCTTGCTCTCCAGCGCGCCGTCCGGCGACCGGTTGCGGCTGAAGTCGTAGACCGAGCCCTTCCAGTTCGGGTCCGGGAGCGTGCCCACCGGGTACCCGACGCCGCCGTCGGAGGGAGCGACCTCGCCGGGGTCGATGGCCGAGGTGGGGTTCCCGCCATTGAGCACGTACTGGCCGCGCGCCGGATTGGGATGGCCGTAGTAGCCGCCCGGCACCACGTCGAAGAGGTAGTCGTCCTGGGTGGGGATGCTGCTCAGCGCCGGTACCACGGGCTCCATCCCGGGCGGGGTGCCGGGGGTGTTGCCACCCGCCGCCGTGCCGTTGCCCGGCGCGTAGAGGTGGCCGTTGGTGTGCCAGACCAGGTCGTAGGCGTTGCGGATCCCCTCGCCGTAGAGCGTCACCGCGGCGTTCAGGGCGTGCGGGTCGTAGATGCCGCCGTCCCAGACCGGGAGCGGCGGCCCGAGGACGATGGGGCCGGCGTCGGGGTCGCCAGCGTCGGGGACACCGCTGTCCACGACCGGCTCGGGGGGCGGGAGCGGCTCGGTCTGCACGCTGATCGGCTCCGGGAGGAGCGTCAGGTCGATGCGCAGGAGCGCCGAGGAGAGCAGGCGCTCGTGGCGGTTGTACCAGGTCGGGTCCGGCGCGCCGGAGGCGGTGGTGCTCCCCTGGGTGACGTAGAGCGCTCCGTCGGGCCCGAACGCAAGGCTGTTGGTCATGTGGTCCTTCGCCGAGCGGGGAAGGCCGAAGACCATGTCCTGGAAGGTGGCAACGAACCCGGGCTGGGCCGGATCGATGGTCACGCGGGTCACGGTGCCGGTCCAGTCCTGAGCGGGCTGGACGTACAGCGTCGCGTTGGTGGTGACCCAGAGCACGTTCGGGTTATCTGGCTGGAAGGCGATGCCGATCACCGTCCGTCCGGCGAGCCCCGCCCACTGCTCCTCGGGGCCGAGCGTCCCGTCGGGAGCCACCGTCCACCTCCGGAGAATGCCGTCCAGCCCCGTGCCGTAAAGCCTTCCGTCGGGTCCGAAGACCAGGCTGGCGATGGGGGTTCCGTTCCACAGCGGCGGCTCGACCACCGTGTAGTGGTAGCGAGGATCGATCTTGAGGTTGGTGAAGTCGCCGGTGGAGAAGGTGCTGGTGAAGGGAATGAATGGGTTCCCGCCCTGGTCCTTCACCCGGTCCGAGAGCTGGAAAATGAAGGTGGTCCGCGCATCCAGGACCCCGCGCGGCTGGAGCACGATGGCGTCCCCACCGCCAGTGGTGTTCACGGTGGCGGCGATCGGCATCAGATCGGCCGCGCGCAGGAGGCGGACGTTGTCCCCGGTGAGGGTGGTCTCGTCGACGCCCTGGCCGATGTTGGGAAGGAACACGTCGACCTTCACCGCGGTGTCCCGGCCGACGAAGGTCCAGCCATCGGGCGGATCGATGGCCCGCACCGAGGGACGCGGAGGAGGAGGGGGCGGAGGAGGCCCCGAGTCCGGGCCGGAGTCCGGACCAGCGTCCTCGCCAGGGCCTCCATCGCTGCAGGAGACGAGGAATCCGCATCCGCCGTCCGGATCCCCGCCGTCCGGCCCCCCTCCACCGCTGACGCCCTCGCTGCAGGCGACTGCCCCGACCAGAGCAGTCACCATCGCCGCCGCCGCCCACCGCCCAGCACTCCTCATGTCTGTCGTCGTCCGTCCCGCCTGCATGCCGGAGACCCGGCCTGCCAGGCTCCCAGGGTCAAATGCGGCCCAAGTTGGGGGTCCCAGAAGGGTCCGGGAAGCCCTGTCCGGGCAGACTCTGTTCACCGGTGAGAGCGCAGGCACGACCCAGGGGCGATTAATCTCCACCTTCGGTCATGCCCCGGTCGGTTCCCATCGAGCTGTTGAGCTTCCGGCGCACCTTCGCCCTGCTGATGGTGCTGGTGGCGGTGCCGTCCGCCGGCCTCACCGGACTGGGGGTGGTGGCCATCCTCAACGAGCGCGCCGCAGTGGAAAAGCGGCTCGCCCTGGTGTGGCAGGACCGCCTGGACACCCTCGCCACCCGGTTCCGGCAGGCGCTGGAGGCGAGCACCGTCACCCGGACCGACGAGGGGCTCCGGGTCATCGCTCCCTCGGGGCTCTTGCTCTCGGGCGCCGGCTTCCGCCTCTCGCGCGACGTGCTCCAGTCGCCGGACACCGACCTGGTGGCGGCGCTCACCCCGCTCCGGAGCCAGCTCGCGTTCCTTCCCGAGCGGCCGAGCTTCCTGAGCGTGCCCGGTCCGACCGGGCCGGTGCTGATCGTGGCCCTCCGGGCGCCGGACGGCGTCCTGGGAGCCGAGCTCACCCACGCCGGGCTCGAGCAGCTGCTCGGCCAGAGCGGTGAGGACCTCCTGGGCAAGGGCGAGCGGGTCCGCTTCGGGCTCACCCCGGTTCAGCCCAGCCGGCCCGGGCTGGTCGGGAAGTTCATCGGTGGGGTTCCCGGAGCCCGGAACGCGCTCGAGGCGACCCCGCTCGCCGAGCGGCCACTCCCCGCACCGCTGCAGGAATTCCAGCTCCGGGCCATGCCCGAGGCCGGGGACCCGGTGGCCTTCGCCTCCACCCGCAACCGGCTGGTCTACGCCGGGCTGCTCGGCGCCTTCTACGCGACGCTGGTGGTGGGGGTGGTCTACACCGCGCGCGCTCTGTACCTGCAGGCGCGCCTGTCCCGCCTCAAGACCGACTTCGTGAGCCTGGTGAGCCACGAGCTCCGGACCCCGCTCACCTCCATCCGGATGTTCATCGAGACGCTGGCCCTGGGACGAGTGAAGGACCCCGAACAGACCCAGGCAGTGCTGGAGCTGCTCCAGAAGGAGACCGAGCGCCTCTCGGCGATGATCGAGCGGGTGCTCGACTGGGCCCGGCTCGAGTCCGGCCGGCAGCGCTACCGGACGGAGCGCCTCACCGCGCGGCAGATCCTCGATGCCTCGCTGGACGCCTTCCGGGCCCAGCGGCTGGACAGCCAGGTCCAGCTCACCTGTCGCGTACAGGAGGTGCTGCCGGAGCTGGAGGGTGACCGGGAGGCGCTGGCCGGGGCGCTCCTCAACCTCCTCCACAACGCCTACAAGTACTCGGGCGCGGAGAAGCGGATCGAGCTCCGGGCCGACGCGCGGAACGGCGGCGTGGACATCGAGGTGGAGGACCACGGGGTGGGCATCGCCAAGCGCGACCGGAAGCGGGTGTTCGATCGCTTCTACCGGGTGGACAACCTCCTGACCCGGCAGACCGAGGGCTCCGGACTGGGGCTGTCCATCAGCAAGCGCATCATCGAGGCCCACGGGGGCAAGCTCACGGTGAAGAGCGAGCTGGGCAAGGGCAGCACCTTCACCATCCACCTTCCGGCGGCGAAGGAGGCGCGGGCGTGAGCCGGGAGAAGCCGCGGGTCCTGGTGGTGGAGGACGACCTCTCCATCCTCACCGGTGTGTCGATGAACCTCCGCTACGAGGGTTACGAGGTCCTCCAGGCGCAGGACGGCGAGCGCGGCCTGGAGATGGCGGTGACCGACCGGCCGGATCTCATCGTGCTCGACGTGATGATGCCCCGGCTCAACGGCTACGAGGTCCTGCGCGAGCTGCGATCGCGCGGGATGAAGACCCCGGTGCTCGTCCTCTCCGCCAAGGGCATGGAGCGGGACAAGGTGCTCGGGCTGGACCTCGGCGCGGACGACTACGTGGTGAAGCCGTTCGGGGTGGCCGAGCTGATGGCGCGGGTGAAGGCGGTGTTCCGCCGCCGCTGGGGGGAGGACGGGGAGGTGGTCCGGTTCGGCGAGGTGGCGGTGAACCTCGGGACCCGGGCGGTGACCCGGGGAGATGCGCCCGTGGAGCTCACCGCCCAGGAGTTCAAGCTCCTCGTGCAGCTGGTCTCGAATCCCGGACGTACCTTCTCCCGGGACGAGCTGCTCTCCGGCGCCTGGGGCATCGACTACGAGGGAACCCCCCGGACGGTGGACACCTTCGTCCGCCAGCTCCGCCAGAAGCTCGAGCCCGACCCCGAGGCCCCCCGCTACATCCTGACCGCGCGGGGGCTGGGGTACCGGTTCGAGCGCCCCCAGGGCTGAGCCCGATCGCTGGCGCGCCCCTGCGCGCTTCCATGGGCGTCCCCCTGGTGCGGGGGGCTGACGCCACCCGACGGCCAGGGACTGAGCCTGGCCGCTGGCGCGCCACCGCGCGCTTCGCCAGGCGTCCCCCTGGTGCGGGGGAAGATTCCGCCGGCCCGGCCGACTCCCTGTGGGGACATGAGACCGGCCGTCACACTCCACACGGACGCCTTGACCGTGGATCCGCCACGGTGGCACCGTCGCGCCATTCCGGCGCCGTCGAAGTTTCGCAGTCCAACGACATTGGATCCCACACTGCGGGCGGCCGTCGTCGCGCTCCGGCCCGTCCTGCTCGTGCTCGCGCGGCGGATGTGTGCGTCGGAAGCGGACGCGGCCGACGCAGTGCACGACACGCTGGAGAGCGCGCTGCAGGCCGGGGACCGGCTCGCCGCGGTGGAGAACCTCCAGGCCTGGCTGGTCACCATCCTCCACCGCCGGATGATCGACCTGTTCCGCAAGCGCGAGCGCGAGCAGCTGGGTGACCCTCCGGAGGAGCCGGAGGTGACGCAGGACGCGCCGGTCTCCGATGCGCCGCTGTGGACCCGCATCGACGGAGAGCAGCTCCGGGCGGCGGTGCAGCGGCTCGAGCCGGAGTTCCGCGAGGTCTTCACCCTGCACGCCTTCGAACGCCGCTCGTACAAGGACATCGCGACGGCGCTGGACATCCCGCAGAACACGGTCGGAACGCGCCTTCTCCGGGCGCGACGGAAGCTCCGGGTGCTGCTCCTGGGCGGCCGGGAGGAGGTGGGGACATGACGCCCGAGGACCACAGCGGCGGGCCGGTGCGCTGCGAGCAGCTGGGCCCGTTCGTTGACGGCGAGCTCGCTCCGGACGAGGCGGCCGGCTTCCGCAAGCACCTCCTGGTCTGCGCTCGGTGCCAGCAGGAGATGCACGGTCTGATGCAGCTGTCGGCGCTCGCCGAGCAGGCCCGGGAGCAGCGTCCCTCAGCGCGCTCCGGGATGGCGCCGGCCGCCCTGATCGCGCAGGACCGGCGCGCCCATCCCCATCGCGCGGCGTGGGTGGGCGTCGTCGGGGCAGTGGCGATCGCCGCGGCGCTGGTGCTCGCGCTGCGGGTCAACGCCTCGCGCTCCGACCTTCCGACGCTGCTCGCCTCGCTGGATGCGCGCCGCACCTCCGGCTGGCCGAGCTACGCCGGGGCCCGGGAGTACCGTCCCTACGTCGTGCAGCGGGGGACCACCGCCCCCGCGCCGCTGAAGGGCCTGGCCCGGCTGGAGGAGGAGGGCAACTGGCAGGCGCTGGGGACGGCCGCACTGGTGCAGGGCGAGTACGCCCAGGCACTGAGCTATCTACGGCGCGCGCCGCGCAACGTGGCGACGCTCAACGACCTCGGCCTGGCCCTCATGGACAGCGGCAATCTGGAGGCCGCGCTCGAAGCGTATGACCAGGCGCGCGAGCTCGACCCGAAGTTCGCTCCGGTCGAGTTCAACCGCGCGCTGGCCCTCGAGCGGCTCGGGTTGCCCCGGGCCGGGCTCCAGGCGATGCGCGAGGCGAGCCAGGTCGCGCTCGGGGGATGGAAGGACGAGGCCGCCCGCACCGTGGCCGCGCTGGAGCGCACGGCTCAGAGCCGCACCGCGGTGTCGGAGCAGGTGGAGGCGGCGCGGCGCGCGCTCCTCGACGGGACACTTCCCGACCCGCAGCTCGTCAACGCCTACCCGGGCACCTTCCGGTTCCAGCTCTACACCGCGCTGGCGTTCGCGCCCGACCGGGCGGCGGCGGAGAAGCTGCTTCCCCTGGCCCGGCAGCTGGACACGATCGGCGAAGGGCACCGCCTCGAGGAGTGGGTGACCCGCACCGCCGCGCGAAGCAATGCCCGGCGCTCGACGCTGGCCCCACGCCTCCGGGACTTCACCGCCAGCTCGCCGGCGGAGCTGCGCGCGGCGCTGCTCGCCGAGGCCGAGGCCGCCGGGCAGGAGGACCAGGCGCTGTACGTGCTCTCGCGGGAGTTTCCGCCGCGCGACGACCGGTTCGGGCAGCTGGTCGGCCGTCTTCGCGACCCGTTCTGGGACCTCCGGGTGCTTGCCTCCCGGGTGCGCGTGGAGCGGCAGGCCGGCCGCCTGGCGGAAGCCGAGCGCGTCGCCCGGTCCTTGCCCGAGGGAGTGTGCCGGGACGAGACCCTCTCCGGCGAGTGCTGGAACGTGTCCTACGAGCTCGCCCAGACCTACGCCCATGCCGGTCGACCGGCGGACGCCCGACGGGTGTTCGAGGCGTCACTGGCCGAGGCGGCGAAGGCTCCGCACCCGATCCGCGACCGCGGGCTTCTCCTCCACGCCGGCGCGACCAATGCAGACGCCGACCGGGTGGCGCTGGCGCGGGCCCAGTTCGAGGAGGCCGATCGCCTGAGCAGCGCCGACTGCCAGACGCGCGTGTACAGCCTCATCTCGGTGGCCCAGGCGTACGTCCGCCGGGGCGATGCGCCGAGCACGCGGGCGGTGCTGGCTTCCATGCCCTCCTGCGAGCACCCCACCATCGTGCTCGCGGCCGAGGTCCAGGCAGACCTCGCGGTGCTCGGCGGCGCCGCCGACGATCGCGCCCGGGCGCGGGAATGGGTGGCGAAGGCGGAAGCCGCAGCGCGGAGCCCGGTCGAGCAGCTCACCGTCGACGCGCTCCCGGTGATGCTGGACGCCGAGGAGGGGAAGGAAGGCACCCCCGCGCGGTTCCGGGGGCTGCTCGGGCGCTCGCGCCTCGTGACCGGGGCCGACGATCTGATCGCCAGGGTCGGGAGGTCGGTGGGGCTGCAGCTCCTCCGGGAGTCTCGAGGAAAGGAAGCGGTCGCCCTCGCGGCGGAGATGCTCTCGACGCCGACGCCCGACGGCTGCGCGCTGGCGGTGATCGCCGACGGCCGGCGTGTGGGCTTTGCCTCCGTCGACCGCGGGGGCGCGGTCTCGCAGAAGGTCCAGCCTCGTTCCGAGGCGGGTCCGTCCGGCAAGCCTCCCGCCGTCGACCCCGCCTGCCCGGCGCTCACCGTGCTCGCCCCCACCGGGTTCCTCGACGTGCCCCGCTGGCTTCCGGCGGACCAGGCCTGGAGCCTTCGAGTCGGTCCGTCGCGTCCGGCCGCTCCAACCCAGTTCGACCAGCGGCTCCTCGTACGCGGCGCGCTCGCCCCCCCCGACCTCAAGCTGCCGCCGCTGGGAGCGCGCGACGAGACCGCACAGGGCTGGACAGTCATCGAGGGGTCTGATGCCACACCGTCGCGAGTTCGCGCGCAGCTGGAGCGGGCAGATCTGGTGGACTTCGAGGTGCACGGCATCGTGGACGC
>Ga0105104_10001838_pt1 | contig 15815 bp, 12 predicted proteins | sample PPLLaktember2015_3_FD_87034 | JGI IMG/M metagenome (GOLD analysis project Ga0105104, IMG submission 87034) | Freshwater sediment microbial communities from Prairie Pothole Lake near Jamestown, North Dakota, USA - PPLs Lake P7 Core (6) Depth... | ecosystem: Environmental > Aquatic > Freshwater >... | reverse complement strand
GTTATCTTTCATTGCCTTCCTCTATCCACCTTTCCTGCTGAAAATCCAAAATGGCCGCCTTTTTGCCCCCCAAAAATCGAAAAAATCCGGAAATCGTAAACCCAATTTCTATGTAAGACTAAGACGGTTCGAGCCACTATCCCCCTATGACTGAACTATCCACACTCTGTTGACAGCATAATCCCAATATTTTCAACTTCTAAAAATTTCCCAAAACTCGTTTGCACCCATCGTCACATCGTAAGTGTTCGACCATGTAATCAAAATTCCGGCTGGATCGGGAGCCCCAGCTCGGCGAATAGCATGGAGGACATTCAATACGATCTATTAAAACCGCATTTGTTGCTGTCAATATAAGGAACCCGGAGGGTACGTTCAAGGAGGCGGGAATCGGGGTAAATAAAAAACCGGCGGTCAGATGACCGCCGGCGGGAAAAAGCGATGGGGATAAACGTTACCTGACTTCGCGATGGAGGGTGTGCTTCTTCATGAAAGGATTGTACTTCATGAGTTCCATGCGCTCGGGATCGTTGTGACGGTTCTTCATGGTCGTGTAGCGCGAAGGAGACTTCCCGGCAGCCTTGGCTTCCGTGCATTCGAGGTGGATAATAACCCGGCCTTCTTTTTTCTTGCTTGCCATGATTACTCCTTCACATCCGCCAGAGCCTGTCGGAGGCCCTTCTTCATGATGGTTTTAATACCGCGCGCGCTGACCCGGAGACAGACCCACTCGCCGGTTTGCTCGTCGAAAATGCGCTTGTTGCGCAAATTAGGCAGTTGCCATTTGCGCGTTCGGTTGTTGGCGTGGCTGACGCTGTTCGCCTTATGACGGCGGCGGCCGGCTATAAAACAAATCCGTGACATGATATTATCAATCCTTTCGGGTGATCTTAGTAAGCTTCCGCATCGGTGTGGTACGGAATCATGGCCAGATGACGAGCCTTCTTCACCGCTCTGGTGAGCTGCCGCTGCTGAATATTTGTGAGTCTGGTCAAACGTCGGGGCAGAATCTTGCCCTGTGGTGTGAGAAACCTCTGCAGCAGTTTTACATCTTTATAGTCTATGTAATCAATGCGATGCTCTTCCAAATAGGAAGGCTTACGCTGGGCGCCAGGACGAAGACGCATGTACTCGGACTCCATAAAAGAGGTTGTACGCTCGGGCGGGAAATGCCCCGCCGCACCCTTTCTCCAAAAGCCTCAAAATATAAAGGATTCCAACGACCTTGTCAAGTCGAACCTTGCGGGATAATTCGGGAAATTAAAGTACGATAAAGCAGGGTCAATTCCTCTCAAGCAACGGAGGTGCCAGAAAGTGCCTCTTGTGAATGTTTGGAACAATCCAATGCTCAAGCTCTAAACGATTCCAGACTTATGCACATGACCTAACAAAATTTTAATATATCACTCAAAGACTGGAAACATTGTTTAAATATATAATTTAATTGTTATAAACGTAGGGCAGGATTGTTTAGAAAGATTTGTTAGGGCTCTTGACAAGGTGAATCTGAACCTGCATATTACCCGCCGCTCATCTGTTATACTATATGTTGTGGTTCAACTGCTCATTAGAGGCAGATACTGTATTTAGAGGCTTTGGTCTAACCGGAAGATTTGCATCCATCCCCTCGGCACATTTGTCCAATTCCCGAGGGGTTGGTTTTCTCTTTAAGCCGACCGACAGCTTCGTTCCGCACATTTTATTATCGCTTCCGACAGCTTTTATTCCTCCCCTACTAACACTTCATAAGGAGACACATTGCATTTTGAACGTTGTTTCACCCGCGAAGACGCCGACGCCTTTGACGCCTTCAACTTTATACCGTGGGACTCCAAGCTGACCAGCCCGGACGGCAAGGTTCTTTTTGAAGCCCACGATATTTTAGCCCCCGAATGCTGGTCACAGGTAGCGGTTGATGTCCTCGCTCAAAAATATTTACGGAAAGCCGGAGTACCGGCTGCTACCAAGCCTGTCGAGGAGAAAAATGTTCCGGAATGGCTGCAATGCCGGGAGCCGGAATGGGATGTTCTAAACAAATTGCCGGAGGAATCGCGCTTCGGTTCGGAACGCGATTCGCGGCAAGTGTTCCGCCGTTTAGCCGGATGCTGGACTTATTGGGGATGGAAATACGGTTATTTCGACGGCGAGCAGGATGCGCGGAATTTCTTCGATGAACTGCGTTTCATGCTGGCCGCCCAGATGGCCGCACCCAACAGTCCGCAATGGTTCAATACGGGATTGCATTGGGCTTACGGAATTACGGGACACGCGCAAGGACACTATTTCGTTGATCCGGAAACAGGTGAAGTCACTCAATCGGAAAGCGCATACATCAGACCGCAGCCGCATGCGTGTTTCATTCAGTCCGTAAGCGATGATCTCGTGAATGAAGGCGGGATCATGGATCTGTGGGTACGCGAGGCGAGACTGTTCAAATATGGTTCGGGTACGGGCACGAACTTTTCGAAAATTCGCGCGGATAGTGAAATGCTATCCGGCGGCGGAGTCAGTTCCGGGCTGATGAGCTTTTTGAAAATCGGCGACCGCGCGGCGGGAGCGATTAAGTCGGGCGGAACAACGCGGCGCGCGGCGAAGATGGTTTCGCTGGATATAGACCATCCCGATATCGAAGATTTCATCAACTGGAAAGTCATCGAAGAGCAGAAAGTGGCGAGCCTCGTGGCGGGATCGAAGATTTGCGAACGCGCGTTAAACGGAATGCTTAAAGCAATTGTCACTTCCACACTCGACGATCCACAGAGACTCGATCCGAAAGCGAACGACGAATTGCGGCAAGCGATTCTGCGGGCGCGAAGAGATTTCGTGCCGGAAACGTATATTCAGCGCGTTGTGCAATTAGCCCGGCAGGGTGTGACGAGCCTGCATTTCGATACGTACGATACGGATTGGAATCACCGGGCTTATCAAACGGTTTCGGGACAGAATTCCAACAACTCCGTGCGCGTTCCTAACGGATTTATGGCGGCGGTGGAACGCGACGAAACGTGGTCGCTTCGCGCGCGGGTGGATGGCCGCATCACAAAGACGATGCGGGCACGCGATCTATGGAATCAGGTGGCCGAAGCCGCATGGACGTGCGCCGATCCGGGAATTCAGTACGACACGACCATCAATGAGTGGCACACGTGTCCGAACGACGGACGGATTAATGCTTCGAATCCGTGTTCGGAATACATGTTCCTCGACGATACCGCGTGCAATTTAGCCAGTCTGAATCTGACCAAGTTTATTGATACACGCGAGCGGCGATTTGAAATCGAAAGTTTCCGGCACGCATCGCGAGTCTGGACGGTCGTTTTAGATTTATCCGTGCAGATGGCGCAATTTCCATCGCGGGAAATCGCGCGGAAATCGTGGGAATATCGCACTCTCGGCTTGGGCTACGCCAATCTCGGTACGATGTGCATGGTTTTAGGTATGCCCTATGACAGCGAGCAGGCGCGAACGTGGTGTGCGGCGATTTCGGCGGTGATGACGGGGGAAGTGTATCGCACATCGGCGGAGATGGCGGAGAAGTTGGGAGCATTTCCCGCTTTCGTACGCAATCGCGAAGAGATGCTGCGGGTAATCCGCAATCATCGGCGCGCGGCGTATAATGCAACGCTCGATCCTTATGAAGGATTAACCGTACTGCCGCGAGGATTGGATCCCGATTATGCTCCGGCGGATTTATTGCAGGCCTCGCGCGCGGTGTGGGATGAAGCTTTGGCACTCGGCGCGAAGCACGGATTCCGCAATGCGCAAGCCACCGTTGTCGCTCCGACCGGGACCATCGGGCTTTTAATGGATTGCGACACCACGGGGATCGAGCCGGATTACGCGCTGGTGAAATACAAAAAACTGGCGGGCGGCGGATATTTCCGGATCATCAATAGTTCAGTGCCGCTCGCATTGGAGGGATTGGGGTATCCCGAAGATCAGATGCGGCAAATCACGCAGTACGTACGCGGGACGGGATCACTCGACGGCGCGCCGTATGTCAATCGCGAATCGCTGAAGGAAAAGGGCTTGAATGACGCGGCCTTGCAGCGGATTGACGACGCGCTGAAAGGGTCGTTTGACATCACGTTTGCCATTACGCCGTGGATGGTCGGTGAAGACTTCACGGAAAAAGAGTTGGGCATTACACCGGAGAAGTATAAAGAGGCGGGCGGGGATCTTTTAACCGCGCTGGGCTTCAGCAAGAAGCAGATTCGCGCGGCGAACGATTATATCTGCGGCAGGATGACGATTGAAGGCGCACCGCATCTGAAGCCGGAGCATCTGCCGGTTTTCGACTGCGCGAGCAAATGCGGAGCGTACGGACAGCGGTATATTTCGGCGGCGGCGCACTTGCAGATGATGGCGGCGGCGCAGCCGTTCATCACGGGCGCGATTTCCAAGACGATCAATCTGCCGGGCGCGGCGTCGGTGGATGATTTCAAAGACTGCTACGCACGCGGCTGGAAGATGATGCTTAAAGCGCTCGCTCTGTACCGCGACGGATCGAAACTTTCACAGCCGCTCAACTCGGTGATGGATATTGCGGAAACCGAGCACGAGCCGATTACGATTGAATCCAGCCACGAAGCGACAAAGCAAATCGTCGAGAAGATAATCTACCAGACACGGCGGCGGCGCTTGCCCGACAGGCGCAGCGGCTACACGCAGAAGGCGCGCATCGGCGGACACAAGGTTTATTTGCGCACGGGTGAATACGAAGATCAGACGCTGGGCGAAATCTTTTTAGATATGCACAAGGAGGGGGCCGCCTTCCGCAGTCTGATGAACTGTTTTGCGATTGCCATCAGTTTAGGCTTGCAGCACGGCGTGCCGCTTGAGGAATACGTGGATGCGTTTGTGTTTACGTGCTTCGAACCCAACGGCATTACGACGGGCAATGAACAGATCAAGTATGCGACCTCGGTGATTGACTATATCTTCCGCGAGCTGGCAATTACGTATCTCGGGCGGCACGACCTCGCGCATATTGATCCGCACAGCGAATCCAACCGGCACGACACGGTGAACGGAGCGGGAGACGATGAGGAGGAATTCACTCCGCCTCCCACCGAACATCACACCGTAGACGAGAAGCCCGCTCCGGCGGCAGTGGCGGAACGCAAAGAAAAAGTTGAAGCCGCGCAGCCGGCGGTGCTTCTGCCGCGCAGCACGCATTTGAAGATCATGATGGCTCCGGATAATGGCAACGGCGGGAAGAAATCGGCGATCCAGCTCATTTCCGAAGCGCGGATGAAGGGATATGAAGGCGACGCCTGCCCCGACTGCGGCCAGTTTACGATGGTCCGCAACGGCACCTGTTTGAAGTGCGTCTCCTGCGGCGCGACGAGCGGATGCAGCTAAGAAGAAAAGCGGAAAGCGGAAATCTGAAAGCTGAAACGGCGGCCGGGGGTCGCCGTTTTGGTTGCTAAGGCTTGACTTTGCTGCGCACGTGTATTATACTATACTGCTCATAAACCTGAACGGGAGCCGGGATGATTCGGCAGCGTATATTGAGTAGTCGGGAAGTATATACAAGTCCGCAATTGTTACGACTTTTCAAACCTTGCTATCTATTCGGTGGCAGGGTCTTTTTGTTGGGAGGAATAGAGATGGTATGTCGAGCGTTTCTGATAATTATCGCGTGTACGATGATAACGTTTGACGCTGTGGCACAGCCGGAGCGTCCGGATACGCTGTGGACGAAGAGATACGGCGGACTGTACACCGAAGAATGCTTAGCGATGTGCCGCACACCAGACGGCGGTTATCTGTTATCAGGTTTAGTGTTTGATCCCGATGTATCAGCTCAATTTTTCCGAACAGACAGCTTGGGAAATTTGATTTGGTCTCGCCGATACGGCGGTGATTCTTCGTATGCTGTGGCTTATGATGTCACTCCAACTCAAGATGGCGGCTATCTCGCGGTAGGATATATCGCGCCAATGGGTCCACCTTGGGATTCGGACATATATTTAATTCGATTAAACGAGAATGGTGATACACTTTGGACTAAGACATGGGGAACTCCAGACAACGATAAAGCCCATTCACTAAAGCTTTTATCGGACAGTGGTTTTATTGTGGCGGGTTATAGACAATATTCAAGCAATCCCTGGGATATGTATGTGCTCAGGTTAGACGAAAACGGTGATACACTTTGGACACGTACTTATATTACATTAGATACAGACGCCTGTCGAGTAATTGAAGTGATGCCGGACGGTGGCTTTGTGCTTGCGGGGTGGGGCAATATTGTTCGAATTAATGCTTTGGGTGACACCTTATGGACAAAAGACGTGAGCAGTCTGGATATCGCCATCTATGATGTTTTCGTAACGCAGAACGGCGATGTCATAGCCACGGGTAACGCCGATGTTGGCGGTCCGTGGTTCAGTAATTTTTTCTTGGCGCGATTTACCGACTCGGGCGATACGGTCTGGACACGGATTTATGAGGGAGAATATGATGCATATGCCATGTCCATAGCTCCTGCACCGGGCGGAGGATATGTTATCACCGGTTCGGGCGAACCCGAATGCGAAGGAATGGATTATTTTACGGATGTCTATTCCTGGCGTACCGATGAAGACGGGAATGTATTATGGAGCGGCTGTTACAATCTTACTGAGCGCGACGAACCCGTGGACATTATTGCGACGTCTGACGGAGGATACACAATCGCCGGTCAAACGCATACGCCCGGCATGGCATACGACATGTTTCTGATTAAAACGCGACCCGACCCGTTGGATGTTCCCCCCGATCACATTCCCACGATTCCCACACGGCTCGAATTATCCGCCTATCCGAATCCCTTCAATTCGTCTACAACGATTGTTTTCAGCATATCACAGGCAGCCACTGTTAAACTGAATGTCTATAATCTGATCGGAGATCCCGTTTGTACACTTGTAGATAATTGGCTTGTTCCGGGAACGTATCGCGCCCGGTTTGATGGCGAGGCATTATCCTCGGGTGTGTATTTCTGCCGGATGGAAGCGGGAAGGGAAGTGCGGATGCAGAAGATGGTGCTGATGAAATGACCGTCCTTTCAGCCCACCGCATGCGGGGGGAAATAAATTCGATTCGGCGGCGGGCTCCGTCCCGCCGCGTCATCCGGCATGACAGAGCATGCCGGCTAATCGGGAATGAAACTCCGAGCGGGGCACGTGCAGACACGTGCCGCCGCGAGAAAACGGGCACGATATATCGTGCCCCTACATTTATCAAATTGCGGCAGGGTTTGGAAATCCTGCTCGGCGCACGTTGCGGTGATAGATCGCCGGGAGTGTGACATACACGCCTCGACGAGAATACGGGCACGATATATCGTGCCCCTACAACCGAAAAACGTGCGGGGTAAGGACACCCCGCACGGCGCATTCTCAGTAATTGTTTTTGTTCATGCTCTTTTTGTAATTCTTCACCATCTTCCCGAAGTTCTTGTCCCGCTTTCGCCGCTCAGCGACCGATGATGCAAAATACGCTTTCTCTTTTTCGATTTTCAGGTAATTCTCATAAGCACTTCGGTCTATTTCTCCTCTTTCAACGGCGGCAAGGACCGAACATCCGGTCTCACCCGTATGCGTGCAGTCTTTGAATTTACAGTTTTGCGCATGGCTTATTATTTGGTCAAAGATAGTCTCCAAGCCATGACCGGCATCCGCGATTCCGACCTCCCGCATCCCCGGATTGTCAATGAGAATCCCGCCAGAATCCAATACGATCAATTCCCGGCGGGTCGTCACGTGGCGGCCTTTGCCTGTGCTGTCGCTGATCGCATCCGTTTTCATGACGGTGCGCCCGCAAAGGTTATTCAACAGGGTGGATTTCCCGACCCCCGAAGAACCTAACATGCAGTACGTCTTCCCCTTTTCGATCAATTGTTTTAAAGCTTCGTAGCCGTCGCGCGTTTCATTGCTGATCGCCACAACCGGCACATCCTGAATTCGCCGGTTGATACTCGCGATGATGTCAGCGAGCTTGTGTTCATCTATCAGATCGGTCTTGGTCAAGACTATGATCGGGCTGACTCTCGATGCAGAACAAATCGTCAGGTATCTTTCAATTCTGTTGATCTTGAAATCCCTGTCAATAGATAAAATAATGAACGCATAATCCATATTCGCGGCGATGATTTGGATCTCGCCGAATTGACCGACGGCCTGCCGGGAAATCATCGAGAATCGCGGTAATATTTTTTGGATGACCGAGAAATCCGCATCGCAAACCGTCAAGGCAACCCAATCGCCCACCGCGGGAAAATCCGCGCGGCTGTTCGCCGTGAAACGCAGGTTTCCGGTGATCTCAGCCTCCATATCTCCCTGTTCCGTCCCGACGATATACCGGTCTTTATGTTCGGAAACGACTCTTCCGATGTCGAAAGTTTTGAGATTATTCTCAATCCTGAGCTTTTCGATTTCGGCCGTATATCCGAGGTCTTCCAATTTCATGTTGATTCCTTTGAGCCAGAGAACGGGCACGAGATATCGTGCCCCGACAACCGAAAAACGTGCGGGGGAAGGACACCCCGCACGGCGACACCTATTGACCGTTCAGCGTTCGGATTATATCCATCAGCGGGGAAATATCGGGAACGATGTTGATGTCGGCAAAGACGAGGCGGAGGCGGATGATGCCGCTCTTGTCAATGACAAACACGGAAGGAAAGGCAAGCCGGCCTTTATCGAAAACATCATAGCCGCGCAGGACCGCACAGGATTCATCGGCAAGCTGCGGAAACGTCAGGCCGAGAGCTCTAATCCACTTGGCCGCAACCTTCATCTCATAGCCGTGCACTGCTACTACTCCCACCCCCGCTCCGCTCAAGCTATCCATCTTCGACTGCAAAGAACTTAGAAGTGATTTACTGACCGGATCCCACTCTCCCGAGCGGATGAACGCAACCACCACCGGCCCACGTGCGAGCATTTCTTGCAGGGAAACCAGTGAATCTTTCGTGGTGGGCAAACGAAAGCCGGGTGCGTAATCACCGACGGCGGAACCGACACGCAGGGAAGGAAGCGGCGGACAAGTCAGAGTGATTTCTTTTTTCGTGACTTTTACCTTGCCGCCGAGGACTTCAGCGACGCGATCAGCCTGAATGTAAATCGAGCTGTCTTTGATTTGCGCTTCCAGACTATCCAGCAAAAAAACCGGTACGCAGTTCTGCGTGGTGCAGAGCACGAACATTCCGCCTGTCGGATCGCGGCGAATTGTGATGGGCAATTGCCGTTCGATGTCATCGCATGACAGGAATATCTTGCTCTTCTTCGTGACGGAACGGATTTCACACGTGGAATCCGAGCCGGAAATATGCAAGGGAATCGCCAAAGCAGAGCCGGGCGTCAGTAAAACCACCGCGCTTAAAATCAGAATCGGAAAAATATGACGGAAGCGCATTCTCATGAGTCGCGCTTTTTTATTTGTGCGGTAGTCAGACCTAACTTGCGCATGCCTTTTTTAAGCGCATTCCGCGGATTTCTGCGGAATACCCAGTAGGCTTTGCGCAAGAAAGCGATTCTGTGGTCAATCGGATTGGCATTCAGATCGCAAGCCACCGTGCAATCCCGGAAATCCATTTTAAGCATCCGACGACGAAAGCGATAAGCCGCCTCGCTATTCCAGATTTCCTGTAAAGTCTGCCGGTTGAGATTTCCATAGAGATACCATGACCTGCAGCACGGCTTGGCCGAACCGTCATCGTTGACATAGATTCCGTCGAACGCAGTCGGACACGGCGCCCGACGCGCGCTGCCGGACGTGCGCGGCCGCACCGAATCCAATCCATGCAAAGAAGCATAATACCAATCAAAGTCTCCAAGACTAATCACTTCAATCTGCGGATTCGCATCGGCAATTTGATAAGCGCGTTCGATGGAATCGCGCACTTGAGCTTGAGGTATGTCCTGAAACTTGCCGAGTTGATCGGTCATGATTAATACTTGATCCAAACCATGTTCAGCACTCCACAAGATGAAATCGGGAATTTGCAGAACGGTATCGTTCGTGACCACGACGCTGGTGCGAATCTGCAAGCTGGATCCCGTTTCCACCTTGCGCTGCACGACGTGATCTATGTTTTCAATGACTTTTTGCAGATTACCGAATTGTACGATTCGCGGATAAAGATCGGGTTTTGTGGTGTGGATGCTGAAGTTGATACAGTGGCCATGCTCTAAAAACATGTCAGCCCAAAAGCCATTGAACAACAAGCCGTTGGTCGCCATGTCCAACGTCAGATTCGGGTATTCGCTGGTTACGAGCTTGACCAATTCGCGGCAAGAAGGAATGACTGTGGGTTCGCCGCCGACGATGACTAAATAATCCGCTGTCTGATACGCGGGGCGCATCTTTTCTTTCCAAATGGCATCGGACAGGCGGGAGTTTGGGCTGAAATCCGTCTGGTAGCACATGGAACAGCGCACGTTGCACTGCATTCCCATTTCCAGATGGATGAACTTGAGCTTGTCAAGCGGCCAATTCCGAAGTGTTTGATCGTCCATTTACGATTCTTTCAACCCAATCATGTTGGGGAACAGACTAATGCCCAAATCCGTATTTGTGAGTAAGCCTTGACTTAACCTGAAGATTTTCATTTATTGAAAGATTCAGACTTGAACTCTGAATCAAGGCTTGGAATATCGTCAACAATATCGCAATTCCTTTGAAATTAAGCAAGATGAAAACCACTTTTTGCCGATCTATCGGTCGGGTATGGCTTTTCGCAGCGCTGGCCTCTCTGGGGTTAATGTGGGGATGTGCTCCCAAAGCGGTTGTACTCCCTCCCGCTACTAAGGAAGCCCCCGCTCCTCCCGACACCTCTTTTACCCGGTCGGTTCCGACCGTGGGAACCAAGGCCATGGTGGTATCGGCACACCCGCTGGCCTCGCAAGTGGGCGCGCAAATCCTCAATTCCGGAGGGAATGCGATAGATGCCACGCTCGCAACCGTGGCGGCGCTGAACGTAGTCGAACCACATGCCTCGGGTTTGGGTGGCGGCGGATTTCTGCTGTACTATGATGCCGCACGCGACAGTTTTGCAATTTTAGACTATCGGGAGCGCGCTCCAGCTCGTTTGGAGCGAACCGGATATTTTCAACCCACGGATTCGCAGCATGTAGTACAACGTTCAGGGGCTACGTCCGTGTTGGTGCCGGGGTCTCCCGCCGGATGGCAGGCCATGCACAGCCGGTTCGGAACGAAGCTGCTTGCGGATCTTTTAGCTCCGGCGATTGCACTGGCCGATACGGGCTATGCAGTGTCCGAAAAACAATCGGCGATGATTTTAGACTATATTGCGGATTTGCAGGCGGACTCGAATTTAGCGCGTGTTTTTCTATCGGATGGTCTGCCGCTGCAGCCGGGGCAGAAACTCAAACAGCCGCGGCTGGCTACAATGCTGAAATTTCTCTCGCGCACACGGCTGGAGAATTTGTACTATCCTCCCTACTCCGACTACATCGTGCGCGCACTGCGCAAGGGCGGCAGCTTCATCCGCAATGATGATTTGCTTTCGTACAGGGTGCGCGAACGCCAGCCGCTGCGCGGCACGTATCACGGCTATGAAATCATCACGCTGTCGCCGCCGTCATCGGGCGGAACGGCGCTCTTGGAAATTCTGAAAATTCTGGAGCCGCTCGATTTAAAAAACACGGGACATTTGAGCCCGGACTATATTCAGGCGGTGGCCTCCGCGAGCAGGCAAGCTTTGAAGGATGCGGACACATGGATAAGCGACCCTGATTTTGCGCGCGTACCTTCAGAACAACTATTGTCCGACGATTGGACCAGCGAGGCACGCTCGCGCCTGCGCACGGACAGCGTACCTGACAGACTGCCCGCGATGGATTCACTGCGGGCTTTCGGTAAAGGCAACACGACGCACGTGGTGGTCGTGGACAGCGCGGGAAATATGGCAAGCCTCACGCAATCCATCAACTACTTTTTCGGTTCGGAAGTGATCGTGCCCGAACTCGGGCTGTTGATGAATAATCATATGGCCGATTTCGCTATAGATTCCACATCCCGAAAGGTGATGGCTCCCAATCGCAGACCGCCGTCCAATATGGCGCCGACGATTGTGCGCAAGGACGGCAAACCGGTTTTAGTGATCGGTTCACCGGGCGGCGCGCGCATCGCTCCGACACTCGCGCAAGTGTTAATTGATGTGCTGGATTTTGAAATGCCGCTGAATGAGGCCATGAACGCGCCGCGCTTTTTTCCAGCGGGGAAAACCTTGGTTGTAGAATCACGCGTGCCGCAAACGACGCTGGATGCACTGGCTGCGAAAGGCTGGAAGATTTATCCCTACGGCACAATCAATTCGTTTTTCGGCGGCGTACATGCGATTCAATTCGATCCGACTTCGCATTCGTTGATCGGTGCGGCCGATCCACGGCGTGATGGGGCGGCGGCGGGGCAGTGAAGAAAGGATGAAGGATAAAGGATGAGGGATGAAAAAAAACAACGTTGCGGCATACGACATATCAGACTGAAATGGTATGCCGTTGCGGCGTTGCTGCTTCTTGCGTTCTTTGTCTCATCTATTGCGGCGGCAGATACAAAACCGCATCCGGCGTATGATCTCATGCGGGAAGCGGCGGAACGAATGAAAACCGCTGAACAAGTCTTATATGCGCGTAAAGTCTCTCTGGGTTTGTATAACGCTGAACTGGATCCTAACCGGACGGGACTGATCGGCGAGGAATATTCGCGGATTACAACGACGCTGGGATCGGTGAAAGCGAAGCGGACGGCGGCTGTTCCGGATTTTGCGGCGTACATCGTGCGCGAGTTGTTGGATCACGGCATCGGCAAAGGCGATACGGTTCTGATTACGATGACCGGATCGTTCCCCGGTCTGAATTTGGCCGTGCTGTCCGCGGTGCAAACACTCGGTGTATCATCTTTACGCATCTGCTCTTTGGGCGCATCCAGCTACGGCGCAAATCAGGAAGAGTTCACGTGGCTGGACATGGAAGACCTCTTAGTTCGGGAAAAAATCCTGAAACGCCGGACCAATTGGGTTAGTCTGGGAGGATCGGGCGACGTGGGCGGCGGACTTCCGGCGGGCGGCAAATCTTTTCTGCGACGAAAGGCAGATGAACTCAAATATCCGATTCTTAAATCACGATCACTGAAGAAGCAAACTGAACTTCGACGCGAATTGTTCGGAGATCCGAAGAGCTACCATTTGCTGATCAATATAGGCGGCAATCAAGCCATGCTGGGTAAAGGACCGGAAGGCCGCATGCTGCCCGGCGGCTGGATTGATCCGGGAAAGAGTCCGTGGACGGACAGTGCGACGGATGAACTTTCCGGCATCGTGTTCGATTTCTTGTTATCCGGAGTGCCGGTGCTGAATCTTTTGCACATCGAAGACGTCGCGAATGCCGCGGGAATTCCTTTTGATCCGCAAACACCGCCGGATATCGGTCTTTCCCCGGTTTACTTTCTCGGCAACACATCCCCGACAACCAATGACAAATAGCGATTCCGAATACAGAAGCCGCCGCCGCAACGGGGAGGCCTAAGCGGATGGAAGGCTGGACTCTACTGGCGATGATCGCCGCACTTTGTGCGGGAGTTTTTCTGCTGCGGCTGCCCACCGGTTTGTCGCTGGCACTCGCGTCGGTTGTCGGCGCGCTTATCGCCGGGAACGGATTTCCGGTGCGGCATCTGGTCGAAGGAACGATGCTGTATCTCGATCCGATTCTGCTGGTGGTCACATCGCTCTTTTTCATGGCAGTGTTCGAGAAATCCGGCGCGCTGGCTTCGCTCAATACGGGAATCGTGAGAACTTTTGGACGCGTGCCACGCGTCTTGCTCATTCTGCTCACGCTCTTTGTAATGTTTCCGGGAATGCTGACCGGACTAACCGCACCGTGCGTATTGACGACGGGGGCGATGGCCGCTCCGGTGTTGATTGCGGCGGGAATGCCGAGGGCACGGGCAGGCGCGTTTATCGCCACGGCCGCATTTTTCGGCATGGTGGCTCCGCCGATCAATATCGCCGCCATGATTATCGGCAGCGGCGTGGACATGCCCTACGTCGGATTCGGATGGCCGCTTTTAATTGCCACATTGCCGCTGGCGATTGTGTGTTCGTTCATTATTGCGGGTAAATCCGCTGCGCGGCTGGGTGATGCGAACGTCTTATCCGCCCTGCCGCCTTCGCGCCACACGACGCACGGTTTTAAGTTGTATCTGCCGCTGATTCTGCTGCTGGCGCTGCTGTTCGGCGCGAAATCATTTCCGCAGTATGTGCCGTATATCGGCGTACCGCTCATGTTCGTGCTGTCGGGAGTTCTTGGTTTTTTCACGGGAGATCGCGTACGCGCGGACGATGCTCTGACGTGGGCTGTTCGGCAATCGCTGCCGATTGTAGGATTATTGGCCGGAATCGGCATGTTTATTCAGATTCTCACACTGACGGGCGCGCGCGGATTTATTGTGGTCAACACACTCACGCTGCCGCCTGCTCTACTCTATGCGGGTATGGCCTTGCTGGTGCCGTTATTCGGCGGCGTGTCCGCTTACGGATCGGCCAGCGTTTTGGGTGTGCCGCTGCTCTTAGCTCTGCTCAAACAAAATGACATAATTGTGGCGGCGGCGCTATCGCTCTTGGCATCCATCGGAGATTTCCTACCGCCTACAAGACTTTCGGTAATCTTGTCATCGCCGATTGTAGACGCCAAACCAAACCAGATTCTTAAGTATTGCGCCATCCCCGCGATCTTGGCGATGCTGTGGGGAATCGGCATGATTTATTGGGCAAATCCTCTGGCTAAGCTATTGGGATTGTCTTGAGACGAACCAGCGCATAAAATTATGTATCATCTCATCTCGCAAATCCTGTTTTGGCTCTACTGGGCGATCGCGCTGGCAACCGGCTTGCTGCTCATCCGTGAAGTCCTACGCGATAAAGATTGGAGGCTGCAAGCCACAGCCGCGCTGGCTTTGATTCCCTTTTTGCTGCGAGTGTTTTTAATCAAATGAGAAATCCAAGCTCGCATAATATCCGTGGAATTGTTTTCCTGCTTGTTATCGCAGCGTTGTGCGCCATCGCTTCCCGTGAATTCTTGTCGGCGCGAAAAGACGAACCGCTGTATCCATCGTCAACTTTGAAAACAACCAAGCGGTTATCGGACTATTTTGCGGGAATACGGAACACGCGGGCGGATACTCCGGTATACATATTTGAAGGACGCGAGCCGGGCGGGACGATGCTCGTTTTAGGCGGGACGCATCCCAACGAAGTCGCGGGATTCTTGACCACTTATCTATTAGTAGAAAACGTTTCCGTTTCGCGCGGTCGGCTGCTGGTGATTCCGCGCGCTAATCACAGCGCATTCACGACGACAGAACCGGGCGAAGCGCAGCCGGCGCAATTCGAGATAAAAACCGCGGGGGGCATGCGTGCTTTTCGCTGCGGCGGCAGGTTCACCAATCCTCTGGATCAATGGCCTGATCCCGAAGTTTACCTGCATTTTCCCTCCGGGCAGCAGCTTTCGGGAGCGGAAACGCGCAATATGAACCGAGCTTATCCGGGCCGCGCGAGCGGAGACTTTACGGAGCGCGCGGCCAATGCGATTACCGCCCTCGTGCGCGCGGAAAAGGTGGATCTGGTAATTGATTTGCACGAAAGCTCCCCCGAATATCCGGTCATCAATGCGATTGTCGCGCATGAACGCGCGATGGATATGGCGGCTTTGGCCAATTTATCGCTGCAGAGTGAAGGATTGAACTTCGCTCTGGAACCTTCACCGCAGAATTTCCACGGTCTGACTCACCGCGAGTTGGGCGATGCG
>Ga0105104_10001837_pt1 | contig 15815 bp, 14 predicted proteins | sample PPLLaktember2015_3_FD_87034 | JGI IMG/M metagenome (GOLD analysis project Ga0105104, IMG submission 87034) | Freshwater sediment microbial communities from Prairie Pothole Lake near Jamestown, North Dakota, USA - PPLs Lake P7 Core (6) Depth... | ecosystem: Environmental > Aquatic > Freshwater >... | reverse complement strand
GCGATCCTCGATCCCAGACTTTTTGGAAGACGGTCGGGGTGGCGGATTCGGCAACATAAATGCCCGCAGCCCCTTCCCCCGCTAAGCCCGGACTGGAGAAAGTAAAAGTCTGACCATCCGCTGACCACGCGTAGTCCGCCCGAATATCCGGTCCGGCAGGATTCACGCGGGTTGCAATCCCGTCGCGAAGCAGATACAGACCGGAAGGCGCCTCTTCCTGCGAAAACAAAACGGCCGTGCCGTTCGGCGATGGCACGGGCAGGGAACCGGTTGGCCAGAACGAATGCACTGTCCACTTTAATGATGAATCCGAGCTATCGCCGTCACATCCACCGAGCAGAAATCCAATGGCCAGAATGGCTGCGAGAAGCATTGGAGTGATGTAAAATCTTTGATCTGTCATTTGGATATTCCTGTAAGCGACCAAATCACGACCAGATAGGCTTGTAAAAGTAGTATCAAACTTGAGGCAGAGTGCCTCAAAAACGCGGGAAACTGGTGATTCCCAAAAACTGGTTAGAATTCCGGAAAATCGCTCAAAACTAAGGCATTAAAAAGGTCGGAAAAACGATCCAAAAAAGCAAACGAGAGGAGTGAGTCCTCTCGTTTGTGGATAAACTTTTTGATAGTGCCAAATTAGGAATCATATCTAATAATAATTGCTTGCCTTAAGAGTTATCCACCAGTGTGAACAAGCTATAGAAAAAGCTTGACAATGGGGTCATTACACTATATCTTTGGATCGAATTCCCACAGATTGGAAGACATTGGAAGTAAAACCCACCAGACCGAAGGTTCCGTTTTTAGGCCACTATCCAGGGCTTATTGACGATAAGGGTCGAATCTCGATTCCGGCCGATTTTCGTCATGCCATGCCTGCGGAAAATGAGGGCACCATTGTCCTGTTCCCCGGAGCATCGGCCTTTATCAACGTTTTTCCCCTGGATCTGTTCAATAGCGTTTGGGAAAAGACGGATTCCTCGGTTTTAGGCTTCGCCAGTTTGGACAGTCTAACCCGCGACACCACCCTGTTAGTGGACGCCGCTTGGCGGCAGTTGGACAGTCAGGGCCGAATTACAGTTCCCCAAAACCTGCTTGGACAGGCTAAGATTGGCCGCGAGATCGTGTTTATGGGGCGCTGGAATCACTTTGTGATCTGGGACGCGGCGGCTTTCAAGGCTTATCGTGCGGAACAAAAGCTGACAGCCGGAGACGTGTGGCAAAAGCTGGCCGAACAGAGCCGAAAGGATTGACGTGGGTCTTCACGCCCAGATTCATCAGTTCGACCGCGATGTAACCATCTCTCTGTGCGGAGAGTTCCGCTCGACCGAACTAAACCAGTTACAGGCGATCCTCGGCCATTTTCACCGCCGGGGATGCCGCCGGTTTGTGCTCGATCTCAGCCAGATTGCACCGCTCACTCCCGATGCGACGCGGTCACTGCAAAGGATGATTGGGAGCACCGGTTTTTCCTCCACCCGAATGTTACGCAATAGCGCCATCCGCCTCTTGGCGGATACCCCCGCAGCTCGTCCGCAGACGGGCTGCGGGGAGCTCTCTTTATCCGTTGCTTAACAATTTAGCAACTTCTGCTCAAATCTCCAAGTGCGGCGACGCATTTTTAGAATTGAGTTCTCAGGCTCCCCACCTTCGTCCGTCCTAACCTTTGTTTGACTCCGGTTGATTGGTTCCTATTGAAAACTCTTAATGAAACAGCGTTCCACTTGCCAGTACTTCTTCGGCAGGTGGCAGAGTTCCTGCTCACAGATGTGGACGGAACCTATATAGATTTTACAGTCGGAGGCGGTGGGCATAGCAAACTGATCTGTGAAAAGCTTGGCAAATCCGGCCGCCTCATCGGATGTGACCGGGATGCGGAGGCCTTAGTTCAGGCCCGATCCGTTCTGTCCGATAGGGTTCGACTTGTACAAAGCCGATTTTCGGACATCCGAGGAGCACTGAAAGAAATCGCGGCGGGTACCGTCACGGGAATCCTTATGGATTTGGGCGTATCCTCTCATCATTTGGATGATCCTTCCCGCGGGTTCAGCCATAGAACGGCCGGTGCCCTCGATCTGCGAATGGACCAGAGTACAGGCGAGAAGGCCGCCGAACTACTCGCCCGGTTGTCCTTGCCTGATTTGACCGATCTGATCACCATGTATGGAGAAGATCCGCAAGCGCGGCGGATTGCGCGAGCAATTGTCAAGGAGCGGGAGCAGAGTCCGTTGGCAACAACTGAGGCGTTGGCGAAGGTAATAACCAAATCGGTACCTGCGACCGCCAACAAGAGTCTGGCGCGGGTATTCCAAGCGTTGCGGATTGCGGTTAACGACGAATTGGGTGAATTGGAAAAGGGATTGGAAGCCGGTTGGGATTTATTAAAACCGCAAGGAAGACTGGCAGTGATAAGCTACCATTCGCTTGAGGATCGCATCGTCAAGAATTTCATGCGGGAGAAGGCGGCCCCAACGTCCGCCGCATTTGAACCGTTCCCAACCGAACATATCGCTACCGGACGGATCATTTCACGAAAGCCGATCACTCCGGATGAAGAGGAAATCGAGCGGAATCCCCGCGCTCGCAGCGCAAAATTGCGGGTCATCGAGAAACTGGGTTGAAGTAAAGCATGGCTTACACGCCTCCCCTACCCTCTTCACTATACCGGCCCAAGAAACTGCCGCGAGTGATTCGGCGGCAGCTTCCCGTATTCCGCCTTTGCGCCATAGTCGTGACCGGCGGCTTAGTGGCTGTGGGGATTACATGGCGGAACTTAATTCATGAACGGTTGACATTGGACGTTGGCCTGCAGCGTTCGCGAATCGAGGCGCTCCGCAAGGAGGTTCAACATTTTGATGGGCAAATCGAAGTCCAACTATCCTACTCCCGGTTGGCAAAATGGGCATTGGAAACAAACGGTTGGCGTGCATTGCCCGACCATACGACATCGGTCAGAATCTCCGAAAAAGAGATGACGCCGGCGGCCCGCGACGAAGCCAAAGTGCTGGGGATTTACAAAAATGAGTAAGCTGAACAGAATAAAAGGACGGGAACGCGCATTAGCCGTGCTGCTGTTCTTTTTTATCACGGCCTTCACTGTGCGTCTCGTGCAGCTGCAAGTCTTTCAGCATTCACAATGGCGCACTTTAGCACGCAACCAATCGCTCGTGAGCAAGTTCCAGAAGCCGACACGAGGGGAAATCCGTGACTGTAACGGAATGGCACTCGCCGTAACTCTGCCGCTGACTTACGCCATCGGATACCGACCGTGCTATGCAATTGATTTTGACAATCTCGCGGGCACTTTGGCAACGCAACTGACGAAGGCGCGGCGAGAAATCCGCGAGAGGTTAGTGACGGGCGGCTTCTCATACCTTGCCCGGAGAGTGGATTGGCAAACCAAGCAAAAGATCGAGAATCTGCACTATAATTGCTTCCAATTTGACGAGGAACCTCGCCGCTCGTATCCTTCCGGCACGTCCGCCGCAGTCATTATCGGCTTCACTAATGTAGACGGAATGGGCATGGAAGGCGTAGAAGCCGCCATGAATGACGAGTTGTCCGGAGAAGGTTATCGTGAATTATGCAGGGTAGATGCCTTGCGCAAGTCGGCAGCGCCGATATCGCCACAACCCATCGAGTTCCGCGGTGCCAACGTGACGCTGACACTCGATCTTCAGATACAAACCATTCTCGAAGATAAGTTACGGGAAGGTCTGCGTGGAAAAGCATTCGAACGAGCTTGTGCCATTGCGGTTAATCCCCGAACCGGCGACTTGCTTGGCTTAGCTACTTCACCGTCCTACGATTTGAACGCTCCGGGGGACGCCCGGACACAAGACCGGCGGTGCTGGCCAGTAACAGACGTCGTGGAACCGGGCTCCGTTTTAAAAATTGTGCCCATTGCCAAAGCACTGGAAAGCCGCAAACTCACGCGAAGCTCCCGCATTTTCTGCGAGAACGGTTCCTACGCGGTGCCGGGCGCGATCATTCATGATACGCATCGCCACGGCTCGCTGACGCTGGACGAGGTCTTGGCATTCTCATCCAACATCGGAGCCGTAAAAGTCTGTCAGCAGTTCAGTCGCGAAGAAATCTATGATAAATTGCGGGATTTCGGATTCGGCAACAAGACAACCATCGAAATCGCCGGCGAGCAGGCCGGTGAGATTCCGCAACCGTCGCGTTGGAGCGGTTCCACTCAGGCTACCCTCGCCTACGGACAGGGAATTTCCTGCACTCCACTTCAATTGACTATGGCCTATGCCAGTATTGCCAACGGCGGGCTTTTGTTGAAGCCCCGTTTAGTGCGCGCGGTAGATTTCCCGTCCGGAACCCATACCGAATACCCGGCCGAAGTTATACGCCGCGTTGTGCCGGAAGATGTTGCCGCTAATCTGGCCGATATGCTGGCCGGCGTGGTTACCTACGGAACCGGTACCACGGTTCAGGTGGACGCCATTCGCATTGCCGGAAAGACCGGCACAGCGGAAAAAGTGGATCACGTGCGAAAGACGTACTATAAGGACCGTTATATCTCATCCTTTGTCGGTTTCTTTCCGGTGGATAATCCCCGTTACGTGCTGCTGATCATGATAGACGATCCGCGCGGCGAATACTATGGCGCGACGGTGGCCGGGCCGATTTTCAAGAGTGTCGTGGAAGAGCTTCTGTTAGCCCGGCCGCAGGAAATGACTCCGTTAAGACCGGAACAGATGGCGGCGAATCGCGCTGCCGTGCGCAACAATCCTGCGGAAGCCGTCTTCGCGGTCAATCATACAACTCCAAAGCCGACAACGGTATTATCAAGCTCCCGAGCCGCACAATCATCGGATTCGCTTGTCATCATGCCTTCACTGGAAGGCTGGCCGTTTCGATTAGCAATTCAGGAACTATCACTACGAAACCTGAGCTTCCGTTTGACCGGGAACCGGACGGTTGTATCACAATATCCGCCCGCAGGTACACCGGTGTCCGCCGGTACGACTTGCGAGCTGCATGGAATCACAGGCTGAGCTCGTTCGTGTCGAAGAATTACCGCAAACCACTCAGCACGCTGCTTGGCGAATTGCCAATAATTCGAACGGCCGGAATCGGCGATCCGCTGATTACTTCCGTCGCATACGATTCACGACAAGTTATTCCGGGTTCGCTCTTTATAGCTCTGCGGGGATTGAAGGCAGACGGTTCGCAATTCATTCGCGAAGCGATTGCTAAAGGCGCGGCGGCGATTATCAGCGAATCAGAGATCAGCACTGGAAAAGACGTTCCAATCGTGTTGGTTGAGAACGCGCGCAAAGCCCTGGCGGAATTGTCGTGGAGTTTTTTCAACCATCCGGAGCGAGCACTGACGTTGGTAGGTGTGACCGGAACAAACGGGAAGACCACCGTGGCTTCGATTCTGAGGGGAGTATTAGAATATTCCGGAATTCGAGCGGGATTGGCGGGAACGTTGGGGATTTATTACGGCGACACGCAAATCGAAACACCGCGAACAACGCCGGAGTCCACGGATTTGGCGGCGCATTTTGCCGCCATGCGCGATCAAGGTTTCACGCACGTGGTGATGGAAGTAACCTCCATCGGCATTGATCTGGAACGGATATGGAAGCTTCCGTTTCGCGTAGCTGCTTTCACCAATCTCACGCGCGATCATCTTGATTATCACGGAACGGAAGACGCATATCGCGAAGCGAAATTGCGGTTATTCCGCGAACAGGATAGGGATGCGACTGCGGTTATCAATGTGGACGATCCACACGCGGATCATTTTAAAGGAGCGGCACACGGCGCAGTACGGACATACGGAATAGAGAGTGAAGCCGACTTCCATACCCGCGACCTGAAACTGAGTCGCCGGGGAATCTCCTTCACACTGCATGCCGGGAACCGGACGATTCCGGTCACTACTCCGTTGATTGGTTCGTTTAATGCCAGCAATGTATTAGCTGTGATCGGCATTGCCGACGCCCTGAATATCCCGCTGACGACGGCAGCACAAGCGCTGCGTGAAGCGGTTCCGGCACGGGGACGCGCTGAAATCGTACTGACTTCCGCGCCATTTACGATTGTTGTGGACTATGCTCACACACCCGATGCGTTAGAAAAGATTCTGACGACGCTAAGGGAACTGAATCCGCGGCGCATCCTCACTGTCGTGGGAGCCGGAGGGGATCGCGACCGAGGCAAGCGACCGCTGATGGCGGAAGTGTCTTATCGGCTCAGCGATTTGCTGTTTTTAACGAGCGATAATCCCCGAAGTGAAGATCCGGAAAGCATTCTCGATGACATGGCTGCGGGACTTCCACCAAAGAGCACCTTCATCCGCAACGCGAGTCGCCGCACCGCTATTGAAATGGCATTGAATGAAGCAGGTGATGATGACATCGTGTTGATCGCGGGCAAAGGACACGAAACGTATCAGGAAATTCAGGGAGTTCAACATCCCTTCGATGACAGGCAGATCGTGCTGGAATGGTCGAAGCGCGCGGGGTACAACGCGTGAATCTGCCGACGATAGGTTGGTTTTGCCAAGCGGTTAGAGGTAAAATCTCCGATCTTAAACCGGACACGCCGCTGGGACCGATTTCGATTGATACGAGAACCATACGCGAACGTGATACATTCTGTGCACTGACAGCTGATCGGGATGGGCATGATTTTGTGCCGGAAGCATTCAAACGGGGGGCAAAGGCCGCGATAGTCGAATCCGAGTGGATGAATTCCGAAATTGCCAAACCGTTCAGAAATCAGCTGATCGGCGTGGATGATACACTTACCGCGCTCCGAATCGCGGCGCAGGCGTGGCGCAACACATTGACCATGCCGATCATCGCGATCACCGGAACAAATGGCAAGACATCCACGAAAGATTTAACGCTACGACTTCTGAGTTTGCGCTACAAGGTCGCCGGTACGCAGGGCAATCTGAATAATGAAATCGGTCTGCCGTTGACGATTTTATCAATCGGCTCCGATTGCGGGGCAGCGGTTGTGGAATTGGGCGCATCTCATATCGGAGACATTCAAAACCTGTGCGAAATATGCCAACCGACGCACGGACTCGTGACCTCCATCGGAAAAGCGCATTTACAAGGTTTCGGAAATCTCGCTGCTGTTGCACAGGCAAAAGGTGAATTGTACGGCTTCCTATCCGAACAAAGTACGGCATTTGTTCCGACCGATGACGAATTGGTCAGGAAACAAGCCAAGCGAAATCCGAAAAAGGTCGGCTACGGTTTTCAATTACCGCCCGCAGATTGGGATGGGGAATATCATCGGGGAGTGAATTTGAACTTTGATGCGCTCGGCCGCGCGCATTTCACTTTCGACGGCGAAGAACTGGAAGTCGGCATCCCCGGCCGACCGGCGGCATTAGCAGCTTTAGCAGCGGTGACGATTGCAGTGTCTATGGGAATCGCAAAAGGCGATTGCGTAAAAACTCTTGTCGAATGGAAGGGTGTTCCGGGGCGTGGTTGGGTCGAACAAATAGGCGGGGTTGTACTGCTGGATGATTGTTACAACGCCAATCCCGGAAGTATGCGTGCGGCTCTGGAGACTCTCTCGCTATTAAGCGGCGAAAAGAAATTGGCGATCTTAGGCGACATGAATGAATTGGGCAGTTTCGCGGAAGCGGAACACCGGACTTTAGGACGGGAACTTGGGCTTTTCGGAGTACAGCGCGGTATCTTTCTGGGAAGCTTCGCCCGCATCGCCGCTCAGGAAGCCCGACAGGGCGGCGTCGAGGCGTTTGCGTTTGAGACGTATGAAGAACTCGATAAGCGATTGCAGAATTTGGCGGCCGATTTTAGCGCGATTCTGGTCAAAGGTTCACGTGGAATGCGAATGGAGCGAGTGGTGGACAAATTGAAACAAGTGCTTGCCTGATGCTTTACCATCTCTTTCTTCCGTTGCGTGATGTGATTATCGGAGCCAACCTGTTCCGCTACATCACATTTCGTTCGGCGATGGCCGCTTTAACGGCGCTCTTGATATCCTTCATTGTCGGCCCGTGGATGATTCGCAAACTTCGGCAGTACCAGATCGGTGAAGAAATTCGCACCGACGGACCGCGAACTCATCTGACTAAAGCGGGAACGCCGACCATGGGTGGTCTGATGATTCTGGTTGCGGTCGCGATTCCCACATTATTGTTCGCGAATTTGACGAATTTCTACGTTCTTCTCACGTTACTGGCTTTCTTGTGGATGGGTGCGGTCGGATTTTTCGATGACTACCTGAAAGCCGTACACAAGACGAAGAAAGGATTGGTAGCGCGCTATAAACTCCTCGGTCAATTTACGCTGGGAGCATTGATCGCACTTTTTATATTATTGTATTCCCATCTTTTCGGTCATAACTTTGCCGCACAGGTTACACAAACGACTCTGCCGTTCTTTAAAAATGTGATGTTCAATTTCGGCATTTTCTATCCGCTGATGGTGCTGATTGTGGTCACGGGAACATCCAACGGCGTGAATTTGACGGACGGTCTGGACGGATTGGCAATTGGGGTGACATCCATTTCCGCTGCGGCTTTTGCCGCGATGAGCTATATCACGGGCAACGTGAAATTCGCCGCGTATCTCAACATCATCTATTTGGACGGTTCGGGCGAACTAGCGATTTTCTGCTCCGCTTTGCTGGGGGCCGGGCTCGGATTTCTGTGGTTCAACGGGTATCCCGCGCAGGTTTTCATGGGCGACACCGGTGCACTTGCCTTGGGAGCCGCCCTGGGAACCATGGCAATTCTGTTAAAGAAGGAAATCTTCTTAATCGTTATCGGCGGAATATTCGTGATCGAAGCCTTGAGTGTAATCATTCAGAGACTCTATTTCAAATATACGAAAAAGAAATACGGAGAGGGGCGGCGTGTCTTTCTCATGGCGCCGCTTCATCATCATTTCGAACAATTAGGCTGGCATGAATCTAAAGTGGTTGTCCGTTTCTGGATTATTCAGGTTTTGTTAGTATTAGTCAGTCTGACCATGTTTAAGGTGCGGTAAATGGCTGTGGATATGACCGGAAAGCGAGTTCTCGTACTGGGGATGGCTCGGAGCGGAATCGGCGCTGCAACACTCATTCATCGGCTCGGCGGGCATGCGCTGGTTTCGGATCGCAAATCGTTTGACACGTTGACTTCCGCAATTGAGGAGCTGCGGAAGATCGGCGCCGACGTTGAGACAGGAAGCCATCACCGCGCGGAAACCGAGGCTTTCAATCTGGTGGTTCTCTCGCCCGGAGTCGTTCCGCCGGAGCCGCTCGAAAGGTCGTGGCGAAATCGCGGCATTCCGGTGTGGTCTGAGTTAGAACTTGCGGCGCGTGTATTCCCCGGACGTTGGATTGGAGTCACGGGTTCCAATGGAAAAACCACTACGGTAAACCTGATTACCGGAATCCTGAAAGAAGCGGGATTGAAGGCTGCCATGGCCGGGAACGTGGGGACAGCTTGGAGCGGCTATCTACCCGCGGCGAGTGACAGTGTGTTTGTTGTCGAGGTCTCGAGTTTCCAGCTTGAGCACGTCGAACGGCTGCGACCAAATGTGGGTGTACTGTTGAATCTGTACGAGAACCATCTGGACCGCCACGGCACGATGGAAGTCTATGCCGAATTGAAAACACGCTTGTTTGCCAACCAAACCAGCGAGGATAAGGCCGTACTCAACGGTGACGACGAGCGAGTTCAGCATCTCGCGGAGAAGATGCGCGGCCGAATCGTGCGGTTCGGGCGGGATTCCCGGAGCGAATTCGGCATGCGGGAAGACGAATTGGTCTTCCGAAAGGGCGGCATTGAAAAATCCATCGTTCATAGAAGCGAATTTCCGCTGCGAGGCCGGCATAACGAGATGAATGCGTTGGCGGCAGCGGCGGCGGCGTTCAATTTCGGTGTTTCACTCGATACAATTGGACGCGGACTTCGGCAGGCGCGGCCCGTGGAACACCGCATCGAATTCGTGGTTTCGCAAAACGGAATAGACTACTTTAACGATTCCAAGAGCACAAACATGATTGCGACGATGACGGCTCTGGATTCGTTTGAACGGAACGTCATTTTGTTGTTCGGTGGACGACCTAAGAAAGAATCGTTCGCTCCGCTGATGGAGCGATTCCCCAAGCCCATTAAAAGACTCGTCGTTTTCGGTGAAGCGGTAGCCAAGCTGAGGGATGAATTGCCGCAAAAACTCCCGATTGAGGAAGCGCGCGACATCGAGGAAGCATTGGCTGCAGCGCGACGCATTGCAGAACCGGGCGATACGATTCTTTTATCACCGGGTTGTACATCCTTTGACCAGTTTAACAATTTCGAAGAGCGTGGCCGAACTTTTAAAGCACTGGTGAGCGCATAATGGGATATCCCTCCGCCTCCACTCCATCCAGCCAGATGAACCTCGAAAAACGAGCGGGGTACGACGTATGGCTGCTGGTGATTGCTTTGGCCCTGTGCGTCTGCGGCGCGATTTTCGTTTTAACTTCTTCCGCCGCGCATTCGTGGCGAATCCATCACGGCGACTCGATGGCCATCTTTTGGAATCATGTGGGTCGTCTGGCATGGGGACTGGTTTGCATGATTGTGCTGGCTTTTGTGGACTATCATATTTTAGGGAAGTTTGCGCGGTGGATTTGGTTTGGAGCTTTTGCAAGCCTGATCGTCGTACTCATTCTGCCGCAACCGCCGGGTGCCACCGCTCACCGCTGGATTTATCTTCGCGGATTCAGCTTTCAACCCGCGGAATTAGCCAAATTTGCTCTCGTCAATTATCTGGCGATGCGATTCGCGGCCATGTGCGACGATCCCTTCGCTTTCGACAAGCGGAAGATCTATCGCGGGGCCTTGATTATCACGTTCGCGACATTTGTTTTTGTGCTGATCGAACCAAACCTTTCCATGGCACTTTTAGTACTGGGCACATCGTCTCTTCTTTTCTTCCTTTCCGGCATCCGGTTGAAGCCGTTTATTCTCGTCGGAGCCGCGAGCGCTGTTCCGCTCGGACTAATTGCGTGGCTGACACCGTATATGCATAGTAGATTAGACGCGTTTTTCAGCGGGATACTTGATCCTCTGAAAACAAGCTACCATGTCAAGCAATCGCTGATCGGAATCGGACAAGGCGGTGTGGCCGGACTTGGATTAGGCGCATCAACACAAAAACATTTTTTCCTGCCTGAACCGTACAAGGATTTCATTTTCAGCATTGTCGGTGAGGAACTCGGACTGGCGGGAGCCGTGCTACTGCTCTTCGCCTTTGCAATGCTTCTCGTACGTGCTTGGCAAATTTCACGGCGCGCACCGGATAATTTTGGATATTATTTGGGAGCCGGTATCACTCTAGCAATTGCGCTTTCTTTCATCATCAATGTGGGAGTCACTCTCGGACTGCTCCCGGCAACAGGACAGCCTTTGCCGTTCATCAGTTACGGCGGATCCTCTTTGATGATGACTTTGGGAGCTGTCGGAATATTACTCAATATCTCCCGGCAATCTCAGAAAAGGTCGGACACTGCCGACCAAAATTATCTTTTTGTGTGAACAATCCGAATCTCACATCTCCGCGAATTATCATCGCGGGCGGCGGAACCGGCGGACACGTGTTTCCCGCTTTAGCCATCCAGCAGGCCCTCTCGCGCAGATGTACTAATGCTACCGTGATCTTTGTAGGCACATGCCACGGACTGGAGGCTACGGTTATTCCGCGTGTGGGGGAAACGCTTTATAAGCTTTGGATTTCCGGCTTTTCGCGGCAGCACATACTTCGAAACATGCTCCTCCCGATAAAATTAGCGGTAAGTTTCGGGCAGAGTCTGGCGTTATTATCGCGATTCCGTCCACATACTGTAATTGGTACCGGAGGATACGTTATGGGACCGGTGTTATGGACCGCTCAGCATCTGAAAATACCCACGTTGATTCAGGAACAGAATTCCTTCCCCGGCTATACGACCAGAAGGCTGGCGCCAAAGGCTTCGATGGTATGTGCGGGATTTGAAGACGTGAAAAGCAGATTGCCGGGGGTGCGAGTTGAATTTACGGGAAATCCCTTGCGTGCGTCTTTCACGGCCATAGATCGCGGCACCGCTCAAAAAAGATGGGCCTTAGATGCATCCCGGAAAACCGTTCTTGTATTCGGCGGTTCGGCGGGTGCGCGATCCATCAATGAAGCGATTGCCGGCGCGTTGAGAGAATTGCTTGAATCCTTCAACGTCATTTGGCAAACCGGTCGGTTGGGTATTCCTTCGAGTCTCGACCAAACAGTAATTCAAACGGCGATTGCTGCGAAACGGCTGATCGTCCGGGAATTCATTGATGACATGGCAAGTGCTTATGCAGCTGCAGATTTGGCGGTATGCCGGGCCGGAGCAATGACTCTTGCCGAATTAGCCATGATAGGGCTTCCGGCAGTGCTCATCCCCTACCCTTTTGCGACAGACGATCACCAGACGGCTAATGCGAACTCCGTCGTCGAACGTGGAGCAGCCGTGATAATTCCCGACCGCGAGTTAAACGCCGGCAAGATTATGTCCGTAATCAAGGACAGCATGCAGGACGAATTGAAACTCGCGCAAATGGCATCTCACATGAAATCCTTGGCACGGCCGGACGCCGCAGATAGAATTGCGGGTATTGCACTTACTTTAGCCGGTCTATCATGAAAACACCCAAGCTGTTTCGCCACGTCAAGCACGTGCATATGATCGGAATCGGCGGCGCGGGTATGAGCGGCATCGCCGAAGTTCTGCTCAATCTCGGTTTTATCGTGACAGGCAGCGATCTTCAGTTTTCCGAAGTGACAAAGCGTTTGAACGCATTGGGGGCAGACATACAGGAAGGTCACGCACCGGAACATGTGCGCGGTGCCGATGTAGTCGTATTTTCCTCGGCCGTGCGGGCCGAAAACGTGGAAATCCGCGCCGCCCGTGAAGCGCGAATTCCAACGATTCCCCGCAGTGAAATGCTGGCGGAGTTGATGCGCTTGAAAATCGGCATTGCGATCTCCGGCACGCACGGCAAAACAACGACGACCTCCATGGTCGGATCCGTTCTGCAGAAAGCCGGTCTGAATCCCACATTGATTGTAGGCGGAATTGTGCGCGCGCTGCAATCCGGCGTCGAGATGGGCAGCGGAGAGCTGCTCATCGTGGAAGCTGATGAATTCGACCGGTCCTTCCTCAAGCTCACACCGACATTAGCTGTAATTACAACTATCGAACCGGAGCATTTGGATACCTATACGGATTTGGCCGGTGTGCAGGATGCCTTCGTGGAATTCGCAGGCAAAGTGCCTTTTTACGGAAGCGTTGTGGTATGCGGCGATGAAGCCAATATCACCGCTATCCTCCCCCGCATAAAAAGACCGGTAGTAACATACGGATTCGGAGAATCATGCCGATACCGTGCATCAAATGTTGTTTCCGAACATACGCACACTCAATTTTCCGTGATTCGCGACAACCGAGAGGTCGGCACGCTGCAGCTGCAGGTTCCGGGTCGCCATAATGTTTTAAATGCATTGGCCGCCGTCGTTGTGGGCGAGGAATTGGATGTTCCGATTAAAGTAATCGCCGCCGCTTTATCAGAGTTTTCAGGCGTCCATCGCCGTTTTGAAATCAAAGGTGAGGTTGGCGGTGTCATAATCGTAGACGATTATGCTCATCATCCGACCGAAGTGGAAAACACGCTAAAGACGGCGCGAACCTGCTGGCCCGAACGGAGACTTGTGGCTTTATTTCAACCACATCTATTCACACGTACAAGAGATTTCTCGACCGATTTCGGTCGCGTACTCAGTTTGGCGGACGTGGTTCTACTGGCTGATATCTATCCGGCGCGGGAGCGGCCAATACCGGGTGTGACGTCGGAGTTGATTGCAGAGGAAGCTCGCAGGTGCGGCGCAAAAAATGTCCAACTCATCGGGGCATCGGAGCTGGTCGTGCAAGTCAAACGATTTATTCAACCCGGAGACGCCTTGGTTGTTATGGGGGCAGGCAGTATCACAAAAGTTACCGAGAAACTTCTTCAGGGCAGCCGTGGATAGCAAGCTCGTTGACCGCATCTGCCGCTCCGCGCCGTGCCCCTTTCGCAGAGATGAGCCGCTTGCGCTACGGACGACATTTCGCATCGGCGGATCAGCGGCATTGTTCGCGGAACCGTGCAGCGCTGCTGACCTTTTAAAACTGTATCACATCGTTCGAACTGAGCAGGTTTCATACTTCCATCTTGGTTTGGGTTCCAACATTCTCATTTCGGATGATGGTTTCAATGGCATCGTTATTAAGTCCGGCGGGGAACTGAATCGGATTGAACAATCGAAAACGATTTTAACAGCCGGGCCGGGAGCGCGTTTGTTGGATTTAACCGCGTCTGCCGCGCTGTGCGGACTGTCGGGAATCGAGGCTCTGTCCGGTATTCCCGGCAGCGTGGGCGGCGGTTTGTATATGAATGCCGGCGCATATGGGATGGAGATATCAGACACGCTTATCGAGCTGGATATACTAACGCGAGACAATCGCATCGAAACACTGTGCCGGGACGATATTCATTTCGGATATCGCTCGGCGCCAGAACTGCAGGATGCAATCGTTCTTGAGAGCAGATACCGACTGACTGTGGGAGATCGCGCGAGTGTGTTCAGAGAAATGCGCAGAGTCTGGAAACTTCGGCGCGCCAAGCAACCTTTGGAATATCCCTCCGCCGGTTCTGTTTTTAAGCGGCCGCCCAACGATTTTGCCGGACGACTAATAGAAGCGGTTGGCGGAAAAGGCTTGACTATTGGCGGCGCGATGGTCTCCCTGAAACATGCCGGATTTATTGTGAATATGGGAAACGCAAAAGCGTCGGATGTTTGCGCGCTTGTGAAAGAGATTCGCCGTCGTGTCTACGAAAAATTCCATGTGCTGTTAGAACCCGAAATAAAAACTGTAGGTTTTAACGGGGATCCGTTTGAAATCGCGATCTGAAATACGGCATAGATCCCGACGAGCGGCCGCGATATCCGCGATCACGCTGCTGGTTATCGTGACAAGTTCTCCGCTATGGTGCGGACCATTCGCCGGATTTTTAGCCGGTCGCGTTGCTGCCGCAAGCCGCCACTTTCGAGTGGCTCACGTTCAGATTAGCGGCAACTCAACTGTGGCGGATGAACAAATTGCGAAGTTGGCGCAGGTGTCGGTGGGTACTACATTGTTCCGCGTGTCCACTTCCGCAGTAAAATTCCGGATTGAATCGCATCCGTGGATTCGCTACGCGTATGTACAGCGCCGCATTCCAGACACGATTGAGATTCGCGTACATGAACGCATTCCGGTCGCGGCTGTGCGTTGTGACGAGCTGATACTGGTTACATCGGACAGCATAGTTGTAGCGCCCCTGGCGGCCAATTGGGTGTGGGATCTTCCGATTCTCACTCCTCCCCGCCCTATCAAGCTGCGCGAGGGAAAGGCGTTGACCGACGCACCCACTCTTGCCTTATTGCGCGAAGTGAATAAAGTGCGTGCGGTCTCCATGAAAGCTTGGCGGGACCTCAGCGAATTGTATTACGTTTCCGGCCAAATTCGGGCGACAATGTCGCATCCTCAAGTGGAATTGATTATCGGTACCGGTGCCTCGGAACTGTCCTGGATAGGGGCGCTGGATCTGCTGCATGACCAGAATGTTCCTGTCGCTTCGTTTCAAACACTGGATTTGCGCATACCCGGAAAAGTCATATCCGCCCAGAAATCTTATGAAAGCAAGGAGCAAGTCAACGGATGAAAAAATCAAGCAATCATTTTGACCTGCTGTGCGGTGTAGATATCGGAACAACAAAAATCGTAACCGTCAT
>Ga0105104_10001836_pt1 | contig 15818 bp, 11 predicted proteins | sample PPLLaktember2015_3_FD_87034 | JGI IMG/M metagenome (GOLD analysis project Ga0105104, IMG submission 87034) | Freshwater sediment microbial communities from Prairie Pothole Lake near Jamestown, North Dakota, USA - PPLs Lake P7 Core (6) Depth... | ecosystem: Environmental > Aquatic > Freshwater >... | reverse complement strand
GGCGGCGCGGCGACGAGCGTTCCGTCACCGTAAAGCGAGTTTGCCTTCCCCCCGCTCGACAGGAAGAACGTCTTGGGCTCGGCGCCGGCCGGGGGCCACGTGTCGGAGGTCTGCCAGACGTTCGACCCCATGGTGAAGTAGGTCACCCGGGCCAAGCGTTCGAGCCGCTCGTTCTTGTCTCCCTTGAGGAAGCGATCGAAGAACCCGTACATCACCTCCTGGTAGTCGAAGCGGGCGTCGCCCATGCTTCTTTCGCCGACGACGGTGTCCTCCGTCGCGCGCGTGTACCCGCAGTGAGCCACCGGCGCGATGACAGCCCACTGCTGGGTGGCCACGTCGGGCCTCGCCGTCTTCCGCACGTGGTTGTAGAGCGCGAGGTTCGGCCCCACCGACACGTCGTACCAGGACATGAACCAGAGCCCCGGCACGTTGATCGTCTTGTCGTCGTGGAACAGGCCGCCCTTGTACCACGCCGGGTCGTTGGGGGTGCGCTGAGCCATCCGCCCGCCCGTATCCACGGGCATCGCGTCGGCAAAGATGCCGGTCGGCCCGTCCACGGCTTTCAGGAGGTCCTGCAGCGGCAAGTGCCACAGCGCCTTGGACCAGTCCACTGGAGGCTGTTTTGGCGCCAGATCGAAGTACTTGGAAACCTTCACGAGATCCTCGCGCGACATGTCGCGGGGGAACACCGGCCGCAGCTGGTTCTGCTCCCCGTAGAGCCACGCGATGAACAGCATCTGGACGGCGCCGCCCCGGTACCAATTGCCCTGCTCGAAGTACGGGCGAACCCGCCCGACACCAGCCCCGAACCCCTGCGCGTTCAGGGCCGCGAACGCGGGATGCCCCATCGCCGCGACGGCCATCTGGTACTCCGCGGTGGAGGAGCAACCCGTCGTGCCCACCTTGCCGGTCGACCACGGTTGCTTCGAAATCCACTCCAGCGCGTCCTGGCCGTCGGTGACCGGCGCCCCGAGAATGTCGTAGTGGCCCTCGGAGAAGTAATGCCCGCGCTCGTTCTGGACGATGTAGGCGTAGCCGCGCCGCACCGCCGTCAGCGCCGCCGTCATGTCGCGCGGCACGGCGTTGTCCACGTCCCAGTAGTTGAAGTTGTAGGGCGTGCGCACGAAGATCGTCGGCACCTTCGCGGCGCCCTTGGGCCGGTAGATGTCGGTGGCCAGGCGCACGCCGTCGCGCATCGGCATCATCACCTTGCGCTCGACCACCGCGATCGATGCCAGGTCTGTTTCGGCTCGCCAGCGCTGCGCCGCCTGGTCGGCGGTCAGGCCGGTTCCTCGCTGGGCCACCACGGAAGCGGTCGCGGACGTCAGGACCGCGACGGCGGCGGCGAACAAGAGTCGGCGTACGGCGGTGCGCATGTTCGGGCTCCTCGACAGATGACAAGTTGTGACGGCGTCAGCCTGCTGCCTACCGTGCCTGCATCACCCAATCCCACGTGGCCGCCATGCGTTCCCTGGCCGCCTGGGCGTCGGCGGCGAGCAGGAATCGCTCGCCGACCAAACTGCGCGTGGCATCGTCCACCCGCCGCAGGTATGCCTCGCGGCCGCCGTAGAGGCGCTCGAGGCTGGGACGGGAATCGCCACTCGACGTGCGATCCTCCTCGGTTCTCGGGAGCGGCACGAACATCCCGGTGAAGCTCGCCATCCGGTCCGTCGCTGCAGGGGCGCCGATCCGCAGGCGCCAGGGGAAGTACGTGGCGAGGGGAACCCGCAACTCGACGCTGCGTATGCCCGCGGCGTCGTTCCCGAACTCGTCCACGCGCGGAACGAGGACGGTGTACGGCGGTCCGAGGCGCGGCGGCTCGACATCGATAATCCCCTGTCCCCAGCGGGGGCCGTAGTCCACGCGGTACGGCTGCGCCGGGATCCGCGCAACCGCGACGCCGGGGATCGCCGGGAACCGGACATCGTTGGGTGCGACCAGCTCACCGCGGCCGAGCGTTGGGTAGCGGGACGCCGGTGGCTCGCTGCCCTTCGTCACCCAGTCACACAGGGCCACGAACAGCGCGCGGAGCGCCAGGCGCTGATCGAGTACGTTGCCCCGGTAGGAAGGGGCTTCCTGGTCCTTCGCCGCGCGGTCGGGCGGGAAGGGCGCCGGGCTCGAATGCTGTGCCGACGCGATCACGTAGCGGCGCTCGGACGTCGTGAAGCCCAGGTCGCGCGTGCCGTCTACCGTGGTGTGGGTCAGCGAAGCGGCGCGCCCCCAGTACTCGTAGCCGCCATCCACGTAGAACACCTTGGGCCGGTGAGCGGCGTTGCCGGCGCCCAGCAATGCGCCGCGGACCTTGGTCACCGGGTCGATCGTCTCGACGCTCGTGAACGGGAAGACGTCGGTCGGATAGAAGAACGTCGAGTAGGGCTGCGCGTCTCGTGAGGGCTGCGCGAAGCGGTGGTTGAAGCTTCCACGCCCTGCCCCCGCCGTGTGCGAGAAGATGCCGTCGAAGGCCTTGCGTCCCTGCTCGTCGGTGTTGAAACCCTGGTAGAGGAAGTGGCGCAGGAAGCGCCCGGTCTGCGAGACGCCGTAGGCAATCCCGTGGTGCGAAGGCGCAATGCTGTCCTTGTCGTACTTCAGGTACGAGACGAGGTCGCGGACGGCCGCCAGGCCGGTGCCGACGACGACCGCCCCCTTCGCGCGGTAGACCGCCTCGTAGATCTTGCCGGGCTCGAACCCGCCGCCCATGTAGATCGAGCGGGAATCGTCAACGACGCGCCCGTCCTGCTCGCGCGCGAAGCGCCAGGCGGAACGGGGCACCACGCGCCGCTCGGCGGCCGGATCGTCGCGGACCGTGAGGACGTTCGCGGGGTCGCCGGAATCGGCGACGGGGTACGCGACGGCGCGCGAGGCCCCGACGCCGTGGCCCAGCGAAACCGTCCGGGTCGCGGCCTCGATCGTCACGTCGCTCCTGACCAGGCCTGTGATGGGCTCGGCGGCGGTTCCGGCTTCGGGCGGATGGAAGTGAAGCAGGCCGTCCTGCGGCGGCACGTCGAACTGCCACCCGATGGAGATGATGGTGACGCCGCGCGCGAGAAGCAGCGCGTCGCCATAGTGACCGGGGGAGTCGGGCGGCAGGTCGCGGCGCGCCCCGAGGTGGAAGACGAACGTCGTCTGGCCCCCGCGGTTCGTGACGTCGATCAGCGCGATGCCGCTTCGTCGTGCGGGATCGGCCGGGCGCACCAGCGCGAACTCACCCCAGGCCTCCACCTCGCCCCGCGCGTTCCTGGGTGCCAGCGCGAGGTCCACGATCTGGCGATTCTGCGGGTTGCGCGGGTCGAAGGCGTAGAAGACCCGGCCGACGATCCGCTCGCAGGGACCGGCGATGCCGATCGGCGCGCCGCCGGCGACTGGCTGCCGCGAGTCGATGACGACGCGCACCACCCGCGCGTCGGCCGCCGCCGATGACAGCAACAGCAGGACGGCCAGCATGGCCGGGCAGGGGATGCCTCGCGGGGAGCGGGAATGCGCGTGCCTCATGCCGCGCATTCTACCGCGGCGAGAGCCCGGGGACCGCCTGCAGTGATTGCCAGGAGCCAGACGCCCGACGCCTCACGCGCCCCAGATGTCCCCGACGGTGAAGCCTTCGGGGAACGGGTCCTCCGCATCCACGACGTACTGCGCGAAGCCGGTGATCCACGCCCGGCCGGTGATAGTCGGCACGACTGCCCGGTACGGTCCGACCGCCGTTTCCTCCAGCAGCCGCCCGGTGAAGATCGTGCCCAGGATTCCCTCGTGGCGGAAGTCCTGGCCGACGGGGAGCTGACCCTTCGCGTGCAGCGCGGCCATCTTCGCGCAGGTGCCGGTCCCGCACGGCGACCGGTCGATGGCGCCCGTCCACGTCGCCGGGCGCTCCCAGTCCAGCTTCCCGGTCGAGACGATGACGGCGTTCTTCCGGTCGGCGTCCTTCGAGAGCGGCGGCCCCGAGAGCTGGGCAATCGAGACGCCCGCAATCTCGGCGTTCTCCGGGTGGACCACCGGCAGCTGCTCCTGCGTGGCCGCCTTGATCATCTCGCCTATCCGGACGATGTCCCGCCCCTCGTCGGGCGTCAGCGCGAGGCCGAAGGGAGCGGCGTCGGCAATCACGTAGAACATGCCACCCCACGCGACGTCCACCGTGACGGTGCCCAGGTGCGGGACCTCGATGCCGCGATCGAGGTGAGTCGCGAAGGCAGGCACGTTGCGGAAGGTCACGCCGGTGACCTTGCCGTTCGCGCACGACGCGCGGACGCGGACGAGGCCCGCCGGGGCCTCGAGCACGAGGTCCGTCACCGGCTCTGTCATCGGCACCATGCCGGTCTCCAGCAGCGCGGTGGTGACGCAGATCGTGTTGGTGCCCGACATCGGCGGGTACTCGACCTGCTCCATGATGACGAACCCCGCGTGGGCCTCCGGGCAGGTGGGCGGCAGGATCAGGTTGCAGTTGGCGGCGGGGTAGCCTCGGGGCTCCCGCAGCATCCGCTTCCGCAGGCCGTCCGCGTGGCGCTCGAGGTGTTTCATCTTCTCGAACATCGTCCGCCCGGGCACGTCGAGGACGCCGCCGACGATGACGCGCCCGGGCTCGCCGCACGCGTGCAAATCGATCGCCGAGATGAGGTTTGACAAACGCATGGTCACAAGTCCGAGTCGGAAGTCAGGGGTCAAGAGTCGAAGGAGCCGACGAGAAAGGGTAGGCTGAAGAGTACCGGTGAATCAAGCGGGCACGCGCAGCGTCAGAACCCTGCCAGGCATTCTGAATTCGGCATTCCGCGCATTTTGCATTCTGCATTCTGCATTTTGCATTTTTACTCGTACCTCAGCGCTTCGCTGGGATGGATGCGCAGCGCGCGCCGGGCCGGGACGAGAACGGCCAGCGCGCCCACGGCGGCCAGCATGGCCACGCCCGCCACGAGCGTCGGCAGGTCGCGCGGGCTGACGCCGTAGAGCAGGCTGGCAATCAAACGCGACAGCCACAGGGCGGCCGGGACGCCGATGGCCGCGCCGGCGCCGACGAGAATCAGCGCGTCCCTCATCACCATCCACAGGACGCCCCGGCGTTCCGCCCCGAGCGCCAGGCGGATCCCGATTTCGCGCGTGCGCCGGGTGACGATGTAGGAGATCACGCCGTACAGGCCCACGCACGCGAGCAGCAGGGCCAGTCCGCCGAACAGCCCGGCCAGCGTCGCGAGCAGCCGCTCCTGCACGATGTCGGCGTCGATCTGCTCCTCGATGGTCCGGGCGCTGATCAGGGGTACGGCGGAGTCCAGGCCGGTGACCGCCTTGCGGATGGACTCCACCAGCGCCGGCGCGGCTCCCGACGTCCGGACGCACAGGTCGCGGCCCGTCATCGTCGTTCGCCACACGGGGATGTAGACCATCGCCTCGGTGCCTTCCCGGAGGCCGAAGTAGTGCGCGTCCTGCACCACCCCCACGACTTCGTACGCGCGCGCCGCCTCGAACTTCGAGGTAAAGCTGATGCGGCGGCCGACCGGGCTTCCACCCCCGAGATACCGCCGGGCGAAGGTCTCCGACACGATCGCCACGCGCGGCCCCGGCGCCTCGGGTTCCGGCTCGTGCGACAGCCGCTCGGGAGGCTCCGCGAACACGGCAGGATTGTCCTCTTGGCGGAACTCCCGGCCGAGGAGGACGCGAATCCCCATCGTCTCGAAGTAGCGCGGGCCGACCGCGTTGAAGTCAACGCTCGGCTCGTTCGCCTGCGGCGCCCGGCCCTCGACGGCCGCCTCCCCGTTCCAGCGCGACCCGGAGAGCGGGGTGATCGCGGCCAGGCTGACGGACCGCACGCCGGGCAGCGTCCGAACCCGTTCCCCCCACCGCTCGTAGAACTCCCGCAGCCGTTGCCCCTTGTACCCGTTGCGGCTGGGTTCGATCTCCGCGATCAGTGTCTGCGTTCGGCTGAAGCCGGCATCGACCTCGCGCAGGTTCGAAAGCGTCCGCACGAACAGCGCCGCGCCAACCAGGAGCAGGAGCGACAGCGCCACCTGGACGACGACGAGGCCGCGGCGGAGCAGTGCGCGCGTGCTTGCCGCGCGGCCCGGCACCTCGTCTTTCAGCGCCGGCACGAGGTCGGGCCTCGTCGCCTGCAACGCCGGGGCGAGGCCCGCCAGCACGCCGGTCAGCAGCGAGACCGCGAAGGTGAACGCCAGCATTGTCACGTCGGGCGTGATGTCGAGCGTGAGGCGCTGGGGCCCGGACGCGGGCAGGAACCGGTCGAGCAGCAGGCGCACGCCGACCCAGGCCAAGGCCATGCCGCCGAGGCCGCCGGCGACGGAAATGAGGACGCTCTCGGTGACGAACTGGAGCGCCAGGCGCGAGCGTCCCGCGCCAACAGCCATCCGCAGCGCAATCTCGCGTTGCCGCGCGGCGCCTCTCGCCAGCATGATGTTCGCGACATTGGCGCAGGCGATCAGCAGCACGAACCCAACGACGGCCATCAGGATGAGCAGCGGCCGCTGGAACGTGCGGCGCGCGTAGGTATAGCCCCGCTCGGCCGGCACGAGCGTCATCGGCTGGCGGCTGTTCACCTGACCCTGCCGCGGGTCGGCCCGGCGTTCGGCCGCCTGCTGGTCCTCGAAGATGGTGTTGAGCTGCGTCTCGATGGCGGCGCGGCTGGCGCCCGCCGGCACGCGGCCGACCGCCTGGAACCACCAGTAGTGCCTGGTGTTCCAGACACCCGCGGCGACCCCGGTGATCTCACTGTGCATCACCATTGGAATGTAGATTCCCGGCCGGGCGGTCGGGTCCGCTCCCCGGAATCCGGGCCCGGAGACCCCCACGATCGACAGCGGATAGCCGTTCACGCGGATGGTCCGGCCGATGACCGAGGGGTCGCCACTGAACCGGCCCTTCCAGAAGTCGTGATTGAGCACCGCCCACGGCGACGCGCCGAATGGCCCGTCCTCGGCGCGGTCGAAAAGCCGGCCGAGCGCCGGCCGCACGCCGAGCACGTCGAAGTAGTTGCCGGAGACGAACTGGGCAGGCGCGAGTTCGGCCGCGCCGCTATCACCGGTCTGCAGGCCCAGTTGCCGCACGCCGGAAGCCGCGGCGAGGCCCGTGAAGCCCTTGGTCCGATCGCGAAAGGCGACGTAGTCCGGGTAGTGCCAAGAGGTTCGGGGGTTCGAAGGGTTGGAAGCGACGAGGACCAACTCGTGCGGCGAAGGCAGGGGCAGGATCTTCAGCAGGAGCGCATTGACGAGCGAGAAGATCGCGGTGTTGGCCCCGATGCCGAGTGCGAGCGAGAGCACGGCCACCGAAGAGGTGCCGGGGGACCGGCGAATGGCCTTGGAGGCCCAGCGGAGGTCGGTCAGGCGGTTGTCGAACCATCGGCTCACGTCAGGCTCCTCTTTCGGGCACACCTCGGCCCCACGCCAGAATTGGACGGCTCAACGCTCCCCGCGGTTGGCAATAGACGGCCGATCACGACTATCTTGGCCGTATGGCGAGCGGCAGCGGCCGAATCCGGGTCGGCATCTCCGGCTGGCGCTACGAGCGCTGGCGGGGCGTCTTCTACCCGCCGCGCCTCCCGCACCGGCGCGAACTGGAGTACGCCTCGCGGATGCTCCCCTCGATCGAGCTCAACGGCTCGTTCTACTCGCTCCAGCGGCCTGAGTTCTACGCGGCATGGCGTGACCAGACGCCGAGAGGCTTCGTGTTCGCCGTGAAGGGGTCGCGCTACATCACGCACATGCTGAAGCTGAAGAACATCGAGACGCCGCTGGCGAACTTCTTCGCTTCCGGCCTCTTCGAACTGCGGGACAAGCTCGGGCCGCTGCTGTGGCAGTTCCCGCCACAGATGGCGTTCGACGAGGCGCGCTTCGACCGGTTCTTCGGCTTGCTGCCGCGCGACACCGCGGCGGCCCTCGAGATGGCGCGAGGTCACGACGAACGGATGGAGGAGCGGGCCTGCCTGGCCATCGACCGGCCACACCGCATCCGCCACGCCGTGGAGATCCGGCACACGAGCTTCGTCAACGAGGCCTTCATCGCGCTCCTGCGCCGCCACCGGATCGCGCTGGTCGTCGCCGACACGGCAAGGCGCTGGCCGCTGCTGGAGGACCTCACCGCGGACTTCGTGTACGTGCGGCTGCACGGTGACAAGGAGCTGTACGCGAGCGGCTACGACGACGCGACGCTCGACGACTGGGCGGAGCGGATCGACGCCTGGAGCCGCGGGGGGCAGGTGGCGCGCGCCCGCCTGGTCTCGGCGCGGAAGCCGCCGCGGTGCGCGCGCCGTGACGTGTACTGCTACTTCGACAACGACGTGAAGGTGCACGCGCCCTACGACGCCGCGCGGCTGGCCGGGCGGCTGGGTGTCCCGACGGGCATCCAGGACCCCGACGCCTTCGCGCCGCCCCGCCACCTCGCGTTCGCCCGTCCCGGCCCACCGGACACCCGCTGGCGGCGGTGAATGCGAAATGCAAAATGCAGAATGCAAAATGCAGGAATGCAAGATGCAGCATGCGGCATGCAGCGTGCATTAGAGCGCGGTCGCGATTGGTGCTATCGTAAAGACGGTCAACCGCGCACATTCATACTTAGCGTCCGGCACCCAACCCACTGTCTGCCCCGGAGGCCTTGGAACCGGCCGAGTTGTTCGCGCCCGGTCCGGCCCGGCCTTCCGCATGGCGCGAGGTGCCTTATGGGCAGCCTGTCCGATACGCCGCTTGCCGTCGTGGTCGCTCTTCTCTCCCTCGCGCGCCCGATCGAGGCGCGCCTCCCGGATCCCTTCGCCCGCGGCCCGATCGCAGAGGCGGCCCAGGAGCAGGCGGGCGGGCGCCCGGCGGCGGCAAGCGAGAAACAGGCGCCCGGCAAAAAGGGGAAGCCGAAGAAACAAGGCGGCCAGCCGCGCGAGGACCAGAACCCTCCGCCCGAGGCACCCGACGACACCGATGGCAAGAGGGTGCGGTTCGTGTGGAAGACGGGTCCGTCCCTCCGGGTCGGCAAGGACCTGCGGGTGGACTTCCGTCTCAAGCTGCAGGCCGACTTCCGGGGATCCGACCAGGATTTGGAGCCGGCCGGCGGCACCCTGGAGCTCCCACGACGCCGCTTCGGAGTCAAGGGGCACGTGTTCCGCGTGGTGGAGTTCGAGGTGGAGCGCGATCTCGTTCAGGACGGCGTGTGGCGGGACGTGTACGTCAACCTGCGGCCATTGAACGCGCTGCAACTGCAGGCCGGGAAGTTCAAGGTCCCCTTCAGCCGCGAACAGCTCATCGGGTCCACCGACCTCGATTTCCTCTATCGTTCGCTCGCGGCCGAGATACTGGCGCCCAACCGCGATGTCGGCTTCATGCTTCACGGGCAGGCGTGGCATCGCACCGTGCGCTACCAGGTGGGCACGTTCCGGGGTGACGGGGAGAACACCCCGGCCTTCGAGCCGCCGCCGCTGCTTACCGGCGAGGAGATTGCCCTCCCGTCGGCGCGCTCGGTGGCCGGCCGCGTCATCGTCCGCCCACTCGCGCCGCTGCCGGTCCCCGCGATTGTCAAAACCCTGGAGATCGGCGCCTCCGCCATGCGCAGCGACTTGCCCGAAGGCCAGAACCACCTGCAGGGGCGGACGATCTTCGGCACGCGTTTCTTCCGCCGCGGCTTCTACGTGAACGGCCCGCGCCAGCGGACCGGGATCGACGTGTCCTGGTCGCCTGGGCCGGCGTCGGTGAGCGCCGAGTATCTCCGGGTGGAGGACGCCCGCCGCGGCGTGGGCGTGGGCGACGAGAACGGCCTCGACAACGACCTGGCGCCGCTCCCCGCGAGGGGCTGGTACGTCGGCGGCACCTGGGCGCTGACGGGCGAGAAGAAGGCGGGGGGGATCGAGCCGCGCCGTCCGTTCCCGCTTCACGGGCCGGGCGCCATCGAGATCGCCGCTCGCTACGAGGGACTGCGATTCGGAGGGGGCGACATGTCCGAGCCCCCGTCGCGCAGCCCGCGTGCCGCCAACGCTGCCGGCAACGCCGAAGGCATCGTCACGCTCGGAGTGAACTGGTACCTGAACCGCTTTATCAGGATGCAGTTGAACGGCATCCGTGAACGCGTCGAAGACGCGTCGGCCAGCCCTGTGCCCGGCCGCGCCTCGGTCTGGACGGTCGCGTGCCGCCTGCAATTCGTCATGTGAGCTATGGGAGTCGGCAGCCCGACTCCTTGGTTGAGCGAGGGTCATCATGAAGCGATGGATCGTTGGCCTGCTCCTCGTCGCCGGCGCGTGGCTCGCCTGTCCCGGCCCCGTCGTGCGTGGCCAGTCCTCCGACGCGCCCCTCTTCGACGACGGGACGCTGCACCGTGTCGATCTCTGGGTGAACTCGCGGGACTGGGCCTTCCTGAGGGCGAACTTCCAGCTGAACGACTACTACCCGGCGACCTTGAAGTGGCGGGACCAGACGGTGAGGAACGTCGGGATCCGCTCCAGGGGCACCGGCTCGCGCTCGCCGTTCAAGCCGGGTCTCCGCGTCGACTTCAGCCGCTTCACGACCGGCCAGCGCTTCCTCGGGTTGAAGGCGCTCGTCCTCGACAACCTGACGCAGGACGCGTCTTTTCTGCACGAACTGGTGGCGATGAAGCTGTTTCGGCGCCTGGAGATTCAGGCTCCGCGCGAGGCGTTGGCCGCCGTGTACGTGAACAACACCTACGCCGGCGTCTACGCCGTGGTGGAAGAGCCCGACGACACGGCGATGGCGCGGATGTTCGGCGACGGCAGCGGCTACCTGCACGAATACAAGTGGCTCTACGAGTATCGCTTCGAGGACCTGGGCGACGATCTCGAACGCTACCGGGCGTTGTTCGAGCCCAGGACGCGCGAGCTCGAGACTTCGTTTGCGCTCTTCGAGCCGATCGCGGCCATGGTCCGAACCTTCAACCAGGCGCCCGACGAGGAGTTCGAGGAGAAGGCAAGCGAGTACCTCGATCTCTCGCGCTTCCTGGCCTACGCGGGCGCCCAGGCCTACCTTGCCGAGTGGGACGGCCTCCTCGGCTATGCCGGCCTCAACAACTTCTACCTCTACCGGCGGGCGGGCAGCCACCGCTTCGACATCGTTCCCTGGGACGAGGACAACGCGTTCGGGCCGCTGGACTACCCGCTGGACTCCTATCACGAGGGGAACGTGTTGATGCGCCGGCTGATGGAGCGGGAGCCGTGGCGCGACGTGTACTTTTCCGCGGTTCTCGCCGCCGCAGCGTCGGCCGAGGAGGGGAGGGAAGCAGACCCGGAGGCCCCCGGCGTTCTGGCCGGCGGATGGATGGAGCGGGAGATCCTGCGGTTGCAGGCCCTGGTGCGCGAGCGGGGCCTGGCCGATCGATTCAAGCCGTTCACCAACGAGGAGTTCGAGCAGGCGTCGGCTGCCATGCTGACGTTTGCGCGGGAGCGCGGCGGAATCACCAAAGCCGACGTGGGACGGATGAGGGCCGGTCGCCCGTCTGCTTCCGCCTTGCCGGCGCTGCGGGCGGGACGCAGGAAGTAGACGGACTTGTCGAGCTTGCACGAAATGCCGCGGTATCGATAAGCTACAATTGATGATGCTCCGCGGGCTCGGGGCCATTCGAATCACTGGGGACCGGTCCGGGCGGCCGCGATGGCCGCTGGGGAATCCATGCCTGACGTTCCGTCCTTCGCCGGAAACCCGTCGCAGTACTTGGTGGACGTGGCCGCCTGGCTCGAGCGCGAGGCAACCGACGGGAAGTGGACCGAGTCGGCCGAGGACGCTTTGGACGAGGCTCTGCTCGGCGTCCGCGACACGTTCATCGCGCTAGGCGAACCCTCGTCCGGCCCCGAGAGTGTCGAGTTCTGGGCGTTCCTCCGGTTCGTGTCCGCGATCTGCGCGGCTCGCGCCGCCACGGGTTCAATCCAGGAGAAACTCGGACACGTCCGGACGTCGCTCCTCGACAAATTCGGCGACCAGGATCCCCTCTACCAGTTCGTCGAGGCGGCCCTCGTTTCGAACGACCTCCTTCTCGTGCGGGCGGCATGGGCGGCCGTCTCGCTCTGGGAACATCAGCGCGCGGCAGGGGACGCGGCCTCCGAGCGCCTCACAGTTGACACACCCGCGTCTCACCCGCCTGGCCTGGCGGCCCGGTATCCGGTAAGCTATCGCCGCCAGGAATTCTCCAGGAGAGCAGACGCATGACAAGCCACGTCGTCCGGGCCGCCGGGGCGGTCGTCTTCAGCCTTGTGACGGCCACCGCCGTCCTGTCGCAATCGCAGTCCCTGAACACGCTCACCCCTGCCGAGAAGAAACAGGGGTGGATCCTCCTGTTCAACGGCGCCAACTTCGAAGGCTGGCGGCAGTGCAATGGGACGAGCATGCCCGCGAACTGGGTGATCGAAGACCACGCGATGAAGGTCTTCACCGGCGAGGGCCGGCAGCCGGGCCAGGGGGCCGGGGGCGACATCCTGTTCGGCGCCCGGACCTTCCGCAACTTCGAGTTGGCCATCGACTGGAAGACGGAGAAGGCGGGCAACTCCGGCATCTTCTTCAACGTCCGGGAAGTGCCCGGCAAACAGATCTACTATGCGGCCCCCGAGGTGCAGGTGCTCGACAACGTCGACGCCACCGACAACAAGGTGGCCAGCCACCTCGCCGGTTCACTCTACGACATGCGGGCGGCCGACCCGAAGAGCGTGAAGCCCGCGGGCGAATGGAACACGATCGTCATCAGGGTCAAGGACGGGAAGGTCACGCACACCCAGAACGGGATGAAGGTCGTGGAGTACACGCTCTGGACGCCGGAATGGGATGCGATGGTCCAGAACAGCAAGTTCAAGACGTTCCCCGGGTTCATCGAAGGCATCGCCAAGGAGGGGTACATCGGCCTTCAGGACCACGGCTATGCCATCTGGTTCAGGAACATCAAGATCAGGCAGCTGTAGACGTCACTCCTGCGTCCGGCCGCCCTGTTCTTCGCGGGCGGCCGGTCTCTCCCCCTCCGGTTCACACAAGTGCCGGTCGTACCCCAGCGCCACCAGCTCCCGGTAGGCATCCCACACGTCCGCCGGGATGTCCTGAGGAATCTGGAAGCCCCTTCCCGGATACAGGCGAATGCGCTGCAGGTCGCCGACCATGATGCTGATCACATCGTCGGTGGACAGCGTCTCGTTGCAGTGCCTGGCGAGGTACTCGTCGAGCGAGGCGCGAGGGGACGTGACGATCAGCTGCTTCTCCGGCCAGACCTTCCGGAACGTGGCGTAGCTCCGGCGTTCCATGTATGGCTTCTGGACCACGATGAAGGTGTTGGGGTCAAGGCCGCGTTCGGCGAGGAGCCGGCGCGTGAACGCGACGTTCTCGCCGGTGTTGGTGGATTGGTTCTCGACGAGAATCCGGTCGGCCGGCACACCCATCGCCACGGCCACCGCCGCGAACTGGTCTGCCTCCGGTTCGGTCCAGAGGTGGCGGGTGATGGCGCCGAGTCCGCCCGCGAAAATCAGCAGGGGAGCCCACCCTTCCAGGAAGAGCTCGGCGCCACGCTCGGCGACGGCCTTGTCGTGGCTGCAGAGCACCAGGATGGCGTCTGCCGGCTGGAGCCGGTGGTTCAGCTGGTGGTAGCGCCACAGCGTCTCGACCAGTGTTCGCAGGTGCCCGTTCATCATCGGCGTGCTGTTCGTGCTCGTCTCCCCGTCCGCCGATCCTACACCTTCGGGCGGCACCTGGCTGGCCCGGCCGAATGCTACAATCCGGGCATCCTCGATGGCCCGCCGTACCCGAACTACCACAAGAAGAACTAGGAAGTCCTTGGAGGCATCCATGAACCGCCGATTGGCCCTGTCCGCTTTCCTGGCCCTGGTATTCGCGTCCGTGCCGGCAATCGCCCAGCAGTCTCCGCTCCGTGGCTTGACGTCCGTCCATGTCGTCGCGGAAGAAACCGACGAGAACGACGCCAGGTGCGGGGTCCAGAAGGCAGACATCGAGTCGGCCGCCGCCAAAGCGCTGCGAGACGGTGGTGTGACGGTGGTGGACTCCTCGCGGACCACGCTCTACGTCAGCCTCATCACCCTGACCCTGGAGCCGGAGGGACTGTGCGTGTCCCACCTCGGGGTGAGCCTCAGGAGTCTCGCCTTCGGCGCGCTCTCGTACGCCCCGGACGCCAAGCAGACGCTCGAGGCATTGCTTCAGCAGGAGCGGACAATCTTCAGTTCACCGAAAGCCGAGCACGGCGGCCGCCTGCGCGACCGCGTACAGACGCTGACCGGACGTTTTGCGAAGGAGATTAGTACCGCGAACCGGTAAGGGCGACCGCGAAAGGCCGCGGGGACGGAGCCGGCGGGGGAGAGGCCGGCGGGGCAGCCGGTTGCCGCCCGCCGACGAGAGACGTGGCCGGGCGGAAAGCTACTTGACCGCCCGCTGGAGCAGCCGCACGCCCGTAGCCGTCGGGGTCGCACCGCCCTCGGTGAAGTACACCGCCACCCGGTCGTCCGCCTTCAGGAACTCGGTGACCGGGGTCGGCTTGCCGGCGGCCGCCAGTTCCCGCGCCTTGGTCCCGATTCCCGTGCCGGTGACCCGCGTCTTCGGCGTGATGACGAACTTCATGTCCTTGCCATCGGCCTTCACGACGAGTGAATCGACAGCCAGGGACACGATGGTGCCGGTGACCGTGGACGCGCTCGCCTCCGCCGACGCCGCCTCATCGGCCGCCGCGATCGGGCGAATCTCGGTCGCCACGTTCGCGCCGTTCACCACCTTGTAGTGCACCTCGACGTTCTGCCCGACCTTCACGAAGTCCGAGAGCTTGGGGGCCGGCTTCCCGGTCTCGGCCTGGTGCTCCCGCGCTGCCGTGCCCGCGCCGCGGGCGATGAGCTGCGTCGCCGGCTCGACCTTGAACGTCTCCGCAACGCCCTTCACCGTCACCGTGATCGTGTCGCCCGCCATCGCGGTGACCGGGCCCCGCACCCACTTGTTCTGAGCCAAGGCGGGCGTCGCGAGCATCGCTACCGCCAGCACGACGACCGTCACCATCCACGCACGCTTCATGCAGTCCTCCTTGTTGGCCGCCCGCCAGCCGAAAACGACTGGCATGCTATTTGAGATCACATTGCCCCCGAGTGCAAGGGACTTGCCCGGATCCACACCCGTACCAGTCTCCGCGAACGGGCGGTCCCGGCCGCGACGTGCCCCCGGTCACCCGATGATGACGTTCTCCTCGCCTCGCTCCGCAATCAACTTTTCGAACGCCCGCACGATCCGATCCCGCCGCTCGAGGATGTCGTCCACGCTGCAGCGGACCCAGGGCCCGACGCGCTGCCGCAGCAGCGCGCGGTCCAGCCCCTTGAGCCGCTCGAAGAAGTTCCGATCGATCCTGGTCATCGCGTAGGTCAGCGTCGGATTCCGGGTGTCGAACGCGCGCGAGTGGTCGATGAGGACGATGTTCCAGTCCGGGTCCACGAGGATGTTCCCGGCGTGACGGTCCACGTTGGCGATCAAGTTGTCGAACACCCGCATCCGGTGGACCTGTTGGTTCCACGAGGCGACGTCGGGAGCCGGCTCGTTCCCCATCTTCTTCAGCGAGCGGCAGTTCTCCACCCACAGCTGCACGGACCGGCGCTCCCCCTGGAACCGCCGGCAGACCGTCGGCGGCACCATGTCGAGATCGAGGAGCCGATCGAGTTCGTAAGCGGCAATCTCGGCCCGGAAGCTGTCCAGCCGCGGCGCGTCGAAGCCCTGGTCCACGTCCTTCACGATCGCGCTCCCGGCCGCGCCGCCAGGCGCGAAGATCGCCCGCTTGGGCCGCGTCACGCCCGATCCGACGTCCTCAAGGCGGACGAAGTCGGCGGCATGAAGGAAGGACTCGAACTCGCCGTGCCGCACCAGACAGAACATGGAGCCAGCAGCCAGGGG
>Ga0105104_10001835_pt1 | contig 15822 bp, 11 predicted proteins | sample PPLLaktember2015_3_FD_87034 | JGI IMG/M metagenome (GOLD analysis project Ga0105104, IMG submission 87034) | Freshwater sediment microbial communities from Prairie Pothole Lake near Jamestown, North Dakota, USA - PPLs Lake P7 Core (6) Depth... | ecosystem: Environmental > Aquatic > Freshwater >... | reverse complement strand
ACCATTCATCCCCACAAGTGAATTTGCTTGATCTTCTGGCGTTTCTGCTTCTCTGGCGGAAATTTATTCTGACCGGGGTTATCAGTGTAACCGTGGCGGTAGGAATAATCTCATTTCTTGTTACGCCGCGATTTCGCAGTACGGCGGTTATACGTTCGCATGAGTCGTCGGGTCCCGGTATTGGTGCTTTGATTGCTTCCAAACTGGGGGCTCTGGGTGGGCTTGCGAGTTTTGCGCCGACGCTCGGTCAGGTACCTGAAGAGACATACGTATCCATCTTAAAAAGCAGATGGCTGAATGAGCAAATTGTAGACACACTCCACTTGCGTTCGGTCTATCAAATGGAAGATGAACCGATAGAAGATGTCATTAAGGTGCTGAAAGCGCGAACGGACTTCCAACTGGATAATCGCACATATCACATCATTATGTATGCGGAAGATAAGGATCCGAAACTGGCGCAAAGAATCGTTGAATGCTTTGTGGATGGTTTGGATCGTCGAAATAGGGAATTGAAAACCTATAGTGCTACTAAAGAAAAAGAATTCATAGGTGCGAGACTTCATGAAGAGCGCGCGCGTCTGACTTCGCTGGAAGACAGTATGTCTCGATTCCAGATTGAAACCGGAATACTGAATGTTGAGGAGCAAGTTAAGGCGACACTGCAAGCTGTCGCAACGCTCGAAGCGCAGCGATTAACGACGCAGACCGAAATGGAGATAAATGCACGTATAATGGGCCAGAACAGCCCGGAATTGAACTATCTTAAAATAAAGCTTGCCAGTATCGAAGAAACTCTAAACAGACTTGTTAAAAGCAAAATTGAAAGCGGCAACGCAGATTTTCTTCTTCACATGGAGGATACGCCTGAAAAAGGAATGGTATATCTCCGTCTTATGCGGGATATTGAAATACAGCAGCTTTTAGTCGCTTATCTTGTTCAGCAGCATGAACAAGCGAAAATTGATGAGTTAAGAAACACACCAACGCTGATGCGATTGGATCCTCCGACGTTGTCAACGATTCGAATTTGGCCCCGGCGTGGTTTCATGGTTGTAATCGCGGCGGTGGGGGCTTTCGTATTTAGTGCAGCCTTTGCGCTCTTTCTTGAATTCCTTAAAAAAGCCAGCACCGATCCTACCCACCCGAGTTACAGCCGGATGCAGTCGCTTATTCAGAATTGGCGAGGCAAGTCGGTATAACGCGTCTATTGACTAACATGCGGTTCAACTCCTATACAACGATAAAGGAACGCATCGGCTGGCAGCCTTTATTTGGGCTGGGCTTGGCTGCTGCATTTATTATTGGCTGGCTTATCTGGAACAATTGGAGTAGGGCGCCGCTGCTTGCTCTTGTGTTGTTGGGTGGAATTTGTGTTCTGTTCATACTGCGTTATCCGCAGCTTGGTTTGTGGAGTTGCGCCTTTCTTATTACGGCCCTTCCGACTTTAATGCTCTGGCAGGTTCCAACGGCGATCCTATTTGTAATAGTATGCACCCTTCTGTTTCGGAAATTCTTTCTTGGTGATTTGAATTGGCGCATAACAGCTTTTCTGGTATGGAGTAGCTTCCTCTTTTTATGGTGGCTTGTTACAATAATCTGGACTCCAACATACGATTATTGGCGATTTGCTTTTAATTTTTATCCATTTTTGATTATGATCGTTTTCTCCGATATGGTTAGGTCTCGCGAGGATTTTTTTCGAGTTCTCATTGCTATCGCTTTGGGGATGCTATTCACAGCCGCCACCGTTGCTTACAGCATGTTAACTGCGGCAACCACCGGATTATCCAATATGGCCGGCGCCGTAATCGGGAAAGAGGAAGCACGTTTTTTCGGATTATGGAACAATTCCAACGCAATGGCTTATTCACTGATGCCTTTTATAGCCTTGATGGTTATATCCATGCGCATTCCTTATCGTCGAGTGTATCGCGTAATATTCGGAGTTGCCGCCTTGACCGGTTTTGTATGTATTATGCTCTCGTTAACGCGTGGAGCAATACTATGTACGATGCTCATGCTTATCGTTTTTCTCAGCACAATGAAAAGCCGATGGTATTTACTGTCGGCGGCTACGGTTGCCGTCGTGGCGGCGATAATGGTTGTCCCAAGCAGTCTTGTCAACCGTGTATCGTCTTTAGGACACGGTATGGGAGATGCATCGGTCGGCGAGAGATCTCTATTATTAAGCGCTGGATGGGAGATGGCGGAGAAATCCTTCCCATTCGGACAGGGAATCGGCACATCTATAGCCTTTTCAGCAGATCATGTTACGCACCTTATGGCGAATTTACAACTTCACAACTCCTACATTGACACAATAGTCGAGACTGGTCTTGTGGGTACAATTCTTCTATGCGGCATGATCTTTTCGCTTTTTATCGCTGTGAAACGTCATGCCAATTCATTAGTGTTGGATTCAGATAGCGAAAATGTGCGAATAGCATTTCGCGCCGGTTTAATCGCCGTCCTTATCGGAATGATGTTCGAAGATGTTATCGGTTTTCCGGCTTACTGGCTTTTCTTTACTTTACTGAGTATTCACCCGTTCCTGCGAGATCGGAATCAATCGGTGTGTGGGGCAGAGACTAATCCGAAAAGCAATTAGTATGAAAAGTTTTCGGCGTCTTCGCAAATGTAGTTTACGATAGCAACCATGAAGCACCGTTGGTATCTCCGTCTTTTGCTCTTCGTCTGCGACGTTGTTCTCCTGGAGACGGCCTTCTTTGGAGTGTACTGGTGGCGGTTTCATACGGGAATGTTCACGAATCCGGTAAGTTTTACGCAGAGTGAATTGCTCGGGCCGAGTCTGGTAGTCACGGGGTATTGGATTCTGCTCTTTGCGTGGTTTGGTCTATATCGGTTCGATCCGCTGCAATCCCGGGCGGCGGCGCTTAAATCGTCACTCAAAGCCGCGGCCTTCGGTATATTGATTCTGTTCATTCTAACGTTCAATCCCGATCAACCTCTGCCCAGTTCGCGTATAATTCTTGCCTCATATGGATTGGCTATTTTTATCATCGTGGCGGGAAATCGGCTGGGACTGCTGACGATTCTTCGCGAATTACGCATTCGGGGAATAGGGACGTTAAATACCCTTTTGGTCGGCGGCGGACATCGAGCGCAGACCTTGCTGCGATATATTTCGCAGCACCCGGAGCTGGGAATGCGAGTTGGCGAATCGCTGGTGGAATTGCCGGATTTGCCCATTCTCCCGGCCTTACCGAAGCGGGCTGGGACTCTCTCCCGACTCAGAAATATCTTGCAGTCGCGAAAGATTGATGCCGTTCTGCTTGTACCGGACGATCCTCACGGAAACAGGACAGGTCGTTTACTGAGAATACTGCGCGCCTTTCGCGTTCGAACGTTTGTTACGGCGGATCAATACCCGCGGCTCATTGGAGAAGTGCGTCCCTCTCGCGTCTACGGGCACCCGCTGGTGGAAATCCGCGCGGAACTTTTGTCCGGAACGGAACAATTCCTCAAACGGCTTACGGATCTTGTTTTTGCGGTGTTCCTTCTGTTGCTGACTCTACCGGTCTGGTTGATCCTCATAATTTTTGTTCCCCTGTCGTCGCCCGGTCCGATCTTTTATTCGCAAAAACGCGTCGGGCTAAACGGAAAATCGTTTACTCTCTATAAATTCCGCTCCATGCGGCGAGATGCCGAAGCGCAGACCGGAGCCGTGCTGGCCGTGGCGGGAGATCCGCGCATTACGCCGCTGGGACGCATTCTCCGCGCGCTTCGCTTAGATGAGTTGCCGCAGTTGATTAATATTCTATTCGGGCAAATGAGTCTGGTGGGACCCCGGCCGGAACGCATCGAGTTTGTCGAGCGTTTTATCCGCGAGATTCCCTTGTATGAACGCCGCCTGAAAGTCAAACCGGGTTTGACCGGCTGGTCACAGGTTCACTTGAAGTACGACCGAAACGCCGATCAGATTCCCGTCAAATTGAAATACGATTTCTATTATATCGAAAACATGTCGCTGCCGCTGGACGTTAAAATCCTGTTTATGACCTTGTTTGTCATTCTGCGCGGCGAAGGACTTTAACCGGTTACACCTTTATGCTGGATATCAAATACATCCGCGAGTTTCCCGATCACGTTCGTGAACGGCTCCTTCTGAAAGGCGAAAACACCGCCATTGTCGAATTGCTCGAAATGGATGTCAAAAGGCGTGCGCTGATAGACGAAACCGATCAGCTTAAGGCACGGCGCAACGCAATCAGCCGCGATATTGCACAGCTTGCCAAGAGCGGTCAAGACGCTTCGTCGCTGAAAGAGGAAAGCCGCAGCATCGGCGACCGAATCGTCTCCGGCGATGAGGAATTGCGGGTAATCGAAACGCGCTTGAAGGATATTCTGGCCCGTTTGCCGAATCTTCCGCACGAAAGTGTTCCGGTCGGCCAGTCCGCCGCGGATAACGTTGTATGCAGGGAATCAGGAGAATCCGCCCGTTTCGATTTTACGCCGCGCGATCACCTTTTGCTGGCGGAATCTCTGAAAATTCTGGATTTTCCCGGAGGAACAAAAATAACCGGATCCGGGTTTCCCATATATCGGGGACCCGGCGCGACGTTTGAACGGGCGTTAATCAACTTTATGCTGGATACGCACCGGTCGCACGGAAAGTATTCCGAAATCTCGACCCCCTTCGTAGTTAATCGCGCTTCGCTTTTCGGCACCGGACAGCTTCCCAAGTTTGAGGAGGATTTATATCACTGCGAAGTGGATGACCTCTTCCTGATTCCCACGGCGGAAGTTCCCATTACCAATTATCATCGCGACGAATTGCTCGCCGAATCTGATCTGCCGATTTACTACTGCGGATATTCCGCCTGCTTCCGCCGCGAAGCGGGTTCGTACGGCAAGGAGACACGCGGCTTTCTGCGCGTTCATCAATTCGACAAAGTGGAACTCGTAAAGTTCGTGTTGCCGGAATCCTCATACGAAGAATTGGAATTGCTCGTCAACGATGCCGCATCCATTTTAGAAGCGTTTAATCTGCGCTATCGCGTGGTGAGTCTGTGCACGGGCGATTTATCTTTTGGAGCGGCTAAATGCTATGATCTTGAAGTCTGGGCGCCGGTCGAGCAGAAATGGCTCGAGGTTTCTTCCTGCTCGAACTTCGAAGCCTTTCAGGCACGCCGCGCCAACATTCGGTTTCGCCGTAAAGACTCCGGGAAGCCAGAGTTCGTGCATACGTTGAATGGATCCGGATTAGCCACGTCGCGTTTGCTGGTCGCGCTTTTAGAGAGCAATCAGAACGACGATGGAACCGTTACGGTGCCGCCGCCGCTGCGAAAATACACAGGTTTCAGCCTCATCACGCCGGATGGAGTACAATAGATGAACAACGGCGGAGAAATTCGCGCGAAGACCGAACTGATTCAAACGGCTCGCGCTCTCCACCTGTCGGGCTTCCTTCCGGCGACGGACGGCAATCTTTCGGTGCGTAAATCGGAACGGCGAATTCTGATCACCGCTTCGCATATCGAAAAAGGAAATCTTAACGAAGCGGATATCGTTGAACTGGCCTTGGATAATCCCGATCCCGGCAGAGCATCATCGGAATGGAGGATGCACCGCGCCGTCTATCTTGCGCGCGAAGAGATCGAGTGTATTCTGCACGTTCATTCTCCGTATTTGACTGCTTTTGCCGCCGCACATCGAGTCCCTCGTGTAAATTTGTTGGCCGAAGCGGCGATGACATGCGGCGAAATCGTATTTATTCCCTTTCGCATTCCCGGTACCGCCGAACTCGCGGAAACGCTGATCCGAACGAGCCGCACCGCTTCGGTATACTTGTTGGCCAATCACGGCGTGGTTGCCGTAGGAAAAGACGTGATGGAAACGCGGCATCGTCTTGAGCGTGCCGAGTTTCTTGCGCAAACGGAATGGCTCTGCTCATTTCTTGGCGGTGGCGTGCCGATAGACTCTGAAACCCCGGACATTTTTAAAGTCTAATGCGAATCATGCGGATTCTTGCCTTTGAATCCAGTTGCGACGAGAATTCCGCAGCCGTCCTTCAAGATGGAAAACTCCTGTCGGTTTGCACGCGAACGCAGACCGTGCATAAACCCTACGGCGGTGTTGTACCGGAGCTCGCAGGCCGTTCGCATCTTGAATTGATTGACGGGCTGGCAAACGAAGCGCTTCACGAAGCTGACATTCGCTTGTCGGATCTTGATTTCATTGCCGCCACCATCGGTCCGGGTTTGATCGGATCGCTGTTGGTGGGCGCTAATTATGCTCGCGGCTTGGCCATTTCTTTAAATAAGCCCTTTCGCGGCATTCACCATCTCGAGGCGCATTTATGGTCGGCGGAGCTGTCCCACGGCAATCTCCCGCTCCCGTTTCTTGTGCTGCTGGCCAGCGGCGGGCACACGATGCTTATTTCAGTCGAAGGTGTTAGACGTTATCGCGTGTTAGGTTCGACTCTCGATGATGCGCTCGGTGAAGCATATGATAAAATCGGCAAGCTCATGGGATTGTCCTTTCCGGCGGGAGCGGACGTGGATCGTCTTGCATCACAAGGTGATGGTCACCGCTTCACTTTCCCGTTGGCCATGCAGGACGACACCTTCAATTTCAGTTTCTCGGGTTTAAAGACGTCCGTTGTGTACAAGCTTCGTGATTTGCCGCCGGAAATTGTTCGGTCCTCGAAAAACGACATACTGGCCTCGTTTCAGGAAGCCGCCATCGAATCGGTGATTCGCAAAGTAAGGCTGGCCGCTCAACGTACCGCGCCTCAGGTCCTGGTTGCGGCGGGCGGAGTGGCGGCGAATTCACTGTTGCGTAAGCGTATTTATGATTTGGCCGAAAGCATGGGTATTCCATGCGCTTTTCCCGCGCTGTCGCACTGCGGAGATAATGCCGCCATGATCGGATATCTTGCCTGGAAACTGAATCGTTGCGGAATTGCCGATTCGGCCTGGTCACATCAAGCGCGTCCGCGCTGGCCCGTGGAAACATTGACGGAAGGAACGCAAGCGCAATGAACGCAGCCGTGTTAGGCGGTAGCTTACTCGTGTCGAATCTTCGGCTCACGTTGACAAACAGTATTTGGTTTTATTTGCTGACCGCTCTGCTGTTGGTGTTGGCGGCCTGGGCTGTATACCGCTTCACGCTTCCGCCGGTCAGCCGGTTTCGTCGCACGGTTTTGTGGATTCTGCGGGGATGTGCATTAGCTCTGTTGGCGCTCCTGCTTTTCGAACCGGTTCTTAGCTACCTAAAAAAGCTTGTTAAGCCGCCTGTGGTAGCCGTACTCATTGATCAATCGGCATCAATAGGCTCCAATGTGCAAAACGGATCGCGGGAGCAGGCAATCCGTCAGTTGCTGTCTTCGTCAGTATTAAAAGACCTGGGGCGGCGCACCGCGCTTGAGTACCGCACATTCGCCGATTCTCTTTTCGACATGTCCGCTGACTCGTTGGCTTCCATCGGTTTCCATGGCGTGGGAACGGACATATCCGGTGCCCTCGCGCGAACGCAGAAAACGTTAACCGATAAAAACCTTTCCGCTATTGTTCTGATCTCCGATGGAGCTTATAACGGAGGCGAGAATCCTGCGCGGATTGCCGGCTTATCCCCCGTACCAATCTATGCGATCGCCGTGGGGGATACTTTTGGACAAGCCGATGCCGTCCTGTCCGAAATACTCACGAATGAAATTGCCTATGCAGGCAGCCGGATTCCGTTGGATGTCCGCGTGCACGCCCGGGGGTTGGCCGGAAAATCTTCTACGCTTCGCTTGCTGGAAGCCAACGGCTCCGAAATTGCGCGGGAACCGGTGCGATTTGCCGGAGACGACGTGGACGTATCCGTACCGTTGAATTTCAACGCGGCGCAGACGGGCGATCAACGTGTGACGGTTGTTCTCGACTCGGTCGCGGGAGAAGCGTTATCGGAAAATAATCGGCGGTCGGTTATCATTCGCGTCCTGGATCGCAAATCACGTGTCTTTTTAATTGCGGGCGGACCCGGTGCCGATTTCACCGAGCTTAGGCAAACATTGGAGTCGGATACGACGATTGAAGTGACGGCGGTTGTAGAAATCGGCGGCGGCAAATATGTCTACGGCTCTACGGAACCCGCGCAGGAAGATCTCGCAAAAGCAAGCCTGATCGTCTTATGCGACTATCCATCTCGCGGCAGTTCGCAAGTTCTAATAGATCGCATTAAACTCGCGACGGCGGAACGGCGGATTCCCGTCATGTTTTTTGCAGGGTCTCGTATGGTTGGAACGCGGTTGAATACCCTCAGCGAGATTCTCCCGATCCAATCGCCCCGCCAGGCTCTTGCCGCGGAACGGGTGGTCACTCGTTCCGCCGCCGCCCATCCGGCTCTTGAAGGCAGTGTTCCGCTGCCGGCTGTATGGTCGGATCTTCCTCCTGTGTCTGGCGGAATAGGAAATTTCACGGTGGCGGCGGGAACACAGGTGGTGGTAAAACTGTCCCGCGAAGCCTTGGGCATTCCGGAGGATGAACCCGGAGTAGTTGTCTGGGAAATGGGGGGCAGAAGGGGAGCGGCCGTCCTCTGTTGGGAAACCTCGCGTTGGAAGCTGCAGTTGGCGGGCGGACAATCAGCAGCCTTTTATGACCAGATGATCTCGCGGCTGCGTGCATGGCTTGTTGCGCCCGTGGAAGAACGGCGGGTAAAAATCCGCACGACGAAGAAGCTGTATTCCGGAGGCGAGCGCGTCCGTTTCACTGCGCAGGTCTATGGTGCGGATATGGCTCCGCGCGACGACGCGAAAATCGTTCTGCAGTCTCTATCCGGATCACGCACGGAAATTGTCGCCATGCGCAATCGCGGCAGCGGCCGGTATGAGGGAGAATTATCCCCGTGGACGGTCGGCGATTACCGTTTCTCCGGAATTGCGCTGGTTGGGGAAGACACGCTCGGATCAGATCGCGGGCTCTTTACCGTGGAGCCGTTTAATATCGAATTGCTCGATACACGCGCGCGGCATGACGTACTTCGACAGACGGCGGACGCGTCCCATGGCTCATTCGCTCCGGCCGCTCAAGCGGATTCCCTGCTGGCGCGGCTTTCTTTCGATTCTAAAACCGTGGCCTCACGAAGTGAGATACCTTTGTGGCGGCGCGGCCCGATGATCTGGATATTAATTGTGTTGCTCACGATCGAGTGGACGATTCGCAAGCGAAGCGGCATGCTATAATCGTTTTCCATCAGCCGGACCCGGAATTTCCGGCGTAGAATCAAGAGGAACGGATGGCACACATCCTTGTCATTGACGACGACGAAACGTACCGCGCAATTCTGCGGGAGTTCATCGAAGAGAAAGGTCATGCCGTATTTGAAGCGGAGAGCGCCGATCAGGGCGTGCAGATTTTTTTGTCCGAAAAAATTGATCTGGTTATCTCCGACCTGATGATGCCCGTGAAATCCGGCATGGATTTGCTGCGGGAACTTCGGAACGTCAATTCCAAAGTGTTGTTCATCATGGTAACGGGGTTTCCCACCGTAAGCGCCGCAACGACGGCAATGCGCGAAGGCGCGTATGATTTTCTGGTCAAGCCGATGGACATGAATCAACTGAATGCGGTGATGACCCGCGCACTGGGAACCATCGAACTGCGATCCAATTTATCCACGATGCGGGGAATGAACGTGGCGCTGCTCTTTTCGATTCCCTTTTGGATATTGGCCGGCATATTAGTCCGCATTTTTCTTCTGCGTTGAACAGCCTTTGATGTGGAGTAACCAATGCACTGTGCTCGCGGCTTAAAACGATTCCGAGATGCGGCCGTTCCGCTTCTCGTCGCACTTTTCTGTATTGTCTCACTCGTGAATACTGTGGGTTGTCACCATGACAAAGGTCCGCTGATATCGCCCGGTGATACGACTACGCCCACGGCATGGCGAATGGTGCTTCAGGCTCCCAGTATTTTGTACCGGGATCGTCCGGGGGGACACGTGGAAAACGATACGATTATGGTGCGCGTGTACCGGCCCACGGGTGAACTGGCTTCCGGGATACAAATCCGGTGTCAAGCCACCGTCAGCGACAGCGTAACGAGAAACACCGAGTCGCGATCGGATACGATCACGCGATGGTGGGGCGCCGAACCGGCGCTTATATATTGGGGGACGGGTGGGGTGGATGGGATGGAAACGATTTACAGTTGGGCAATTGTCGGAGGCGATTCCGTCGCCCATACGGCGGTCAGTTTCAAAGTCAGAGATCCGTAAACACGTCTGCGAGGCAGACAAATCGATTATAAAAGCCGTCCGGATTTTTCCGAACGGCTTTTTTATCACAAGCATTTACCGGTATTGTCAGTTTCTCATCCAGCGTTGCATCGTTTCCGAAAACCGGTCTTTGCCGCAGGCAAGAGCCATAAGATTCGGCCAGATTTCACGTGCTTTGATCAGCATTTGATCGGAAAGGCTTCGGATTTCCCATTGTGCGTGACTGTCGGAACGGAGTCGCGTAAAATGATAGAGTTCGCGCGCGTTAATCTGTATCAAAACACGGCGGCGGTGTGCATTGGTCAACAGGTATGGTGCGAGCAGCGGAAAATCTTTGGTTAATAACGCGGCGTTTTCCGTGCTCCGGTTGACTGTGTCCGTAAAACGCGGACGCATTCCGGCCTCTTCAATACTGGGTGGAATGATAAATCCGTTTTCCGCGAAATAAGGCTGCGGCAGAAGAGTCAGCATGCGGTGTCGTTTCAGCTGAGCGAAACACGACGCACTGATAAAAGCTTCAAAGGTGATCTCCGCCAGCTCGAATTCTCGCGCCGGCCCATCGTGCTCGCTCATATTGCGATACATTTCCCGCCACACTCTTTCCGTCTGCTCAGCCGTGAGCCGTGATAACGCACGGAATTCGCATCCAAAGGAAAACGCCAGAGCCGATAACACTCGTTCCTCTCCATTCGGAGTTGCATCCAGGAGTTGCACCATTGGATTCAAAGCCGGTTCGCTCATGCCCGAACGCGTTGGCTTTCCGATGGACTCGGCCATGATCGTCCGGTTCTTCCTCGGGTAGTTTCCACGCTCGGTGTATTTCACCAACGATGGGGCAAGAACCGAAACGGATTGCCGAAGAGCCTTGCCTAAATCACGAAGTTCCTGCAGCGGATGATCGGAAAACTCGCAGGCAAGATGCTCCACGTTCCGCGCGTTCGCCGTCATTCCCATTTGAGTCGAACAGGCCAACGGGAGAACATACCGGGCGTCTTCCTTGCTGCAGGTTTCGATTTCTCGTTGCTGGTCCGGAGTGAGTTCGGTTGGCCAGCGCTTCGTATGATAAAGCTGAAGCTGCCTGCAGACTGCTTCATATTCGGTAAAGAGCATCTGAATCAGCTCGTGAAAACGCCGCTCCCACGCCGATCCGGCAAGTTCCGGGGGTACGATATAGTCGGAGGATAAAGTAATATACCGCTGTGATTTCTCCGTAAAGCTCAGCAGTCGGTGTGACTGCAACTCTTCGCATGCTAATCGCGATAATCCGGAAATATCGAAATTGAAGCAAGCATGTTCCGCAACGGAAGCATGACCTAATCCGAATATTATATTATCATTAGACTTGCGCGCACGTGAAATACTGCCGCGTGCGGCTCTTCTTAAGTCAGTTACATACTTGGGATCGCGACTGATTCGCGCATATGCTGCCGATAAGGTCTCAGGAGTGAATGCTTCGGGCGATAAGGAAGAATGCAGCTTTTCGGCAATACTGCCAAGCAACGATTTAATATCATCGGCATCGGAGCTTGCTGATAAACGTGGTTCGATACTCTGCAAAAAATCAAGAGTTTCTTGGAGAAGATCGGCATCAATATTATATCCGGCAAGACGGACAGTAAGTGGCATAGGAGAGCTAACGGTAGTTAATGTTTTGCTGGAAAAAATCCAGATAAACGCTGGTAATGCGGCAGATTATGCGATGAAAGACCGATGGCTGCTTAGTAAGGTACGATTTACTTTTTGATTATCCTATCGAAGTATTTGTTCATAATATGATTACACATATAACAAGGATGCGCCGGGACGGGGCTTGCGTTTTTGGCTTGAAGGTTTTATATTATACCAGTCTTGCCCCTAATAAGGGAAAACGATATGCCACCGGCAGCGTCGTAGCTATGATGATTGGCCCCCCACGATTATCAAGCTCCGCTTGCTGGTGGTTATCTTTAGGGTTAATACGCTGCCGGGGTGGTGGAACTGGTAGACGCAGCAGACTCAAAATCTGCCGGAGCTTTGGCTCCGTGCCGGTTCGATTCCGGCCCTCGGCACTAACCCGCAAATCAGCCTCGCCGCAACGACGAGGCTGATTTATTTTTGGCGGAAATTAATCTTGTTGCGGAGGAAGTTTCCAAACCAGCCAGACTAAAGCCAGCAACAGGCAAAGACCGAGCAGCAACAAAAGAAAAAACACCAGCATCGGCCCGGTTTGCAGAGCTGTCGGCAGCCGGTCAATACTGAAATCATTCCCGAACGCAAGGATCCTGACTATGTCCCGTCCGGCTACCATTCCCACTGTAGTCCAGAGCATGAGAATGGTTGTTGTGCGTTGCCAGATGATTCGATCCGGGTAAACGTTGGCTACAATTAAAAGCCCAAGTATAACCAGACTGGTAGCCACGCCGGAAATCCAAACCAGTCCCGGAAATGTTCCGCTGAATAACTTATCCCATACGTTGGAGGGAAGCCAAATAAGGAACAGCACACCCACGATCACTTCCGCACCGGTTGCGCCTAAAGTGAGCATCAAACCTTGACGGCGAAATGCGGTGACCTCCTCGCTGCGCGCACCGCGCTTACTCCGCCACCACGATATCCAAATCATCCAAAAACCAAGTACCGCGAATGCTCCGAAAATGTAATGAAGGAATCGCGGACTGAATGTCAGATTATCCAGAACGCGGAATGGATTTGTAATCAGCACAGGCCAATCCGCGCGAGTGGCGGACGCGAAGTAATTGCCCACCATAATCGCGGCAACACTCCACACCAGCGCCGTTGCGACTAAGGTAAATAGGCCGGTTGGAATGGTCCCTCGCTCATGTCGCCGCAAAAAGCTGCGCATTAGATATGTGCAGTAAAAAGCCAGCATCAGAAGTCCGATCACCGCCAGCCAAATTCTCCCTAAGAGAATATTCGCCGTAAAAAAACGCTCGGGATATAACACCTGCACGAAAAGCAGCGAAGAAACCCCGAAAGTGATCGTGAACGTGAATGCCGCCGGAAGAACGGCCGCCAGCCATTCGGATATGAAGCGTTTCTGCGCTCCGCCCGTAATCAGATTCCATAAAATGACCAGCGGTGCGGCAACAACGAAATTCATGAAGATCAAGTGTACGACAAACACCAGACCAAGCAGATAATTCAAAAGGAGCGGGGAGGCGGGAACGGGAGGAAACGGACTGTTCATGGCTCGGTTCCTCCGTTTACATCTGTGCCAATCTCTATGGTATCCGGAACGGATTGCAGGAGCGTATCAGCGGGCGTCGAATTCCATGCGGAATCGGGCATCGCCAATGTGAGAAGATAGGATCCCAAAGCCTGCTTTTCCCGTTGTGTGCCTATAAAAGGCGGCATAAAGACCTTGATCCTGTCCAGATGATCCAGTGCCGACATGATTAGCGGACGATTCCAATTCCTCACGAGCGGAGTCATCGCATTGTACCCCTCGACTTCGTGGCAGCGCAGGCATTGGGTACGATAAACCGCTTCTCCGACGGCAACATCTCCGGAGTATTTCGTCGTGTCGGGAGTCACCCACGCCGCATTCGCCAATACGCCTTCCTGATTTAGCTTGGCTGCCTCCGCAACCTGAATGCCGTTGGAATACATGATGTTCATCAATACATAAGGCTTGCGGATGCCTTCGCGAACGAATTCCATGGATCCGGTGGCGATGAAAGCGATAGCCGCCATGAGCAGCGCTGTTTCCAGATTAATATTCCGGGCCTTTCGCAGCATCCCGAAATAGGCATAGACGGCGATCAGAAAAGACATGATCACGCCGAAGGCAAAAATAAATGTCATGGCCACAGCGCCGCCCAAGGCTAAAGAACGCGCCGTCTCCGGGATCGTGGAGAAATACCATACGGCCAACAAGGGCATTAAACCCAGCGGCAATAAAAAGCGTGCGCCCCACGCAACAATTCGTGCGCGATCCGGATCGTCCTTCGTTCCCTTGCGGCCGGATGCAACAATCGCCACGAAGACTCCGGCCAGAGCCAATGCCGATACCGTTCTTATCCACAGCGACGGCCAGAACGAAGGATTCAGCCATGCGTCCCAGATGTTTCCTGACGAAAGGTATTCTCCCGGCGTCAGCATAAACGTCAGGATGCCGTTGATCATGACCAGAGACATGAAGGCCGTAATCGCGTAAATCCCACCCACCGCTACATGCATGCGAGGCGAGAGACGGTCCCATGTGTAGTAGTAGATGTATCCGGAGGCAAGTTCGAGCAGGAAAAATACCCATTCAATGGCCCAAATCCAGAAAAAGAGTCGAATGAGATAGGTTGTGGCCTCCGGTGCTACCACTCCAATTGTGAACCAGATACCCACACCGGAAACCGCTCCCGCCACAAACGCTAAATAAATCAAGAAAATGGAGTTGTCTTTGACGAATTGCAGCAGAGCAGAATCACCCCTGCGTCGGGCACGGATCTCCGTGAACACATTGAAGATGCCTGCTCCAATGGCAAAGTGGGCGATGATCACATGGAAGATTGAAATTCCCGCGATAACCAAAGCCCCGCCGAGGAGAGGCATATTCCAAATAGGGTAATGCATAGAGTCCCTCGTTTGAACTGAGGTCAATTTCGGGGATTTTACTCAGATTTTCAACTCAATACGTAAACTTTCTACGATAACATCTGCTTGACTTTTCCCATCGTTTTTGCTAAACTTAAAGTCTATGACAGATTACGCATCATCCGGAGTGGATCTTGGACGGGCGGGATCGGCAAAAGCCCGCATCGCCCAAGCCGCTCGCAGTACATTTGGCCCTCGCGTTTTAACAGATGTCGGCCATTTTGGTGGTTTTTTCGCTCTATCGGATTCTCCCGATTCGAATGTTTTAGTAGCTTCCGCCGATGGTGTTGGCACTAAACTGCTCTTGGGAATCCAAACCGGTCGAATTGACGGCTTAGGACGGGATCTTATCCAGCACTGCATTAATGATATTTTAATGTGCGGTGCAAGGCCGTTGTTTTTTCTTGACTACATGGCTTTCGGAAAACTCGATCCGGATATCGCCGCCACACTGGCCGAAAGCCTTGCTGCCGCCTGCCGCGATCATGGAGTCGCATTAATCGGTGGAGAAACCGCCGAGATGCCGGGCTTGTACGAACCCGGACACTTTGATTTGGCAGGTACGATTGTTGGACAAGTTCGCCGGGACAACATTCTTGACGGCTCGCGTGTCCGCGTTGGCGACGTGCTGTTAGGAATCGCATCCAACGGCCTGCACACAAACGGTTACTCGCTCGTGCGACAGGTTTTTTCGCGTGAAATTGCGGAAAAGACGCTTGCGAAGAGTGTTTTATCCGACGGACGTACACTCGATGAAGCGCTCATGACTTCGCATCGCTGCTATCTGCGTTCACTGGACGGATTACTCGATCATTCCGGTCTGCATGCTTTAGCTCATATCACGGGGGGCGGTCTCGAAGAGAACACAATGCGCGTGATTCCGAAACCGCTGCGCATTGAAGTGAATTGGGAAAGCTGGAAGAGACCGGAACTGTTCGGGATGATTCAAAAGCACGGCAGCATCGCAGAAAATGAAATGCGGCGGGTGTTCAATCTTGGAATCGGCGTGGT
>Ga0105104_10001834_pt1 | contig 15824 bp, 14 predicted proteins | sample PPLLaktember2015_3_FD_87034 | JGI IMG/M metagenome (GOLD analysis project Ga0105104, IMG submission 87034) | Freshwater sediment microbial communities from Prairie Pothole Lake near Jamestown, North Dakota, USA - PPLs Lake P7 Core (6) Depth... | ecosystem: Environmental > Aquatic > Freshwater >... | reverse complement strand
TAATGTGGCGAGGAACAACAACAATCTCTTCGGCCTGAAATGCAGTATCAAAAGTTAAGCCCTCCTCAATAATGAGTCTTTTGGCTTTTTGCAGCCCCAGCACATCAGCAATTGCATTTTTCCCTTCAAGAAGAACCGATTGTGCTTCATGGCGTGCCTTACGATCGGTTTGCAGCGAGCCCCAATATTTAACGAGCGGGTGTTTCGGGCTTGAGATCAGTTTCGAGGAGCTTTTGAACAATGGTTTCCTTTTCTTTGATATTGTTGTTGATGGACATTTTTTCGCACACTTTGAGGAGGCGCCCCATCTCTTTGCCAGGAACGACGCCCAGGGCGGCAAGGTCTTCCGAGCGTACGAGAGGCTCCTTGCGGCGAATGCGATGCACAAAAAATTCGAGTGCGTCTTTTTGGTGAGTGTACCACTCTATCGTGCGTGCACGCTCCTCTGGGGCCATTTTCGTGAGGATCACGTCAAAGCAAATCTCGAAGTGTTTATTGGCAAAGAGATAGGCAAGATCATAGGGCTCGAGGCTTTCCAGAGGCCGAGAGCGAATTGTGAGCATCGTTTCAATCCAAGCGCTTTCGATATTGGAGATTTTCAGATATTGAGGAAGCGCGCGCACATACTCAGAGTCCTTGTTTTCAAAAAGTTCAACGATGAACAAAATGGACGGCACCTGCTTGGAGAATGAGGCAAAATGGCTGATGCGTTTTTGAAATTCGTCCCTCGAAATAAGTTGTAGAGGAGGAAAAATAGTTCCAAGTAACCCCAAGTCAAAGAGATCTCGTAGTGCTCGTACAAAATGACCATCCTCTCTCATTTTGGTAAATTCTAACCAAATACGCTCCATGGATACAGCTGGAATGAGGCAAGGGGCAAGTTCACGAATAGCGGCGGAGGTCTCTTCGGCTAAAGCAAAGGTAAAACGGGCGGCAAAACGCACCGCCCGCAGCATTCTGAGGCGATCTTCCAAAAAACGCTCATGAGGAGAGCCGATGGTGCGAATGATTTTGCGCTCAAGATCAACTCTGCCGCCGACATAGTCAATAACGATTGCCGTTTCCGGATCGTAAAACATGCCATTAATCGTAAAATCGCGCCGTGCTGCATCTTCTCTGGGAGTGCTTTTGAGAACCACTTCTTCGGGGTGGCGACCATCTTTGTATGCGAGATCTTTTCGAAATGTGGCCACTTCAAATTGAAAGGGGCCGATCATGACAAGAACGACACCGAAATGGGCTCCAACAAGGACGTGGTCCGGAAAGAGCGCGACAATTTCATCTGGATCCGCATCGGTCGCAATATCGATATCTTGCGAAGGGATGCCAAGGAGCAAATCACGCACATAACCGCCGGCAAAATATGCCACGTGTCCTGCGTCATGAAGCGTTCGACACAATTCTTTTGCTGCTGTGAGAAAATCCAAGGAATACCTTCACTTTTCTATTCCCTTCTATGATAATATGACACCTCCATTTCTGGAACTGGAAACTATGGCCAAAATTCATGTACTTGATGAAATAACGGCGTCGCAAATCGCTGCAGGCGAGGTAATTGAGAGTCCTGCTTCTTGTGTAAAAGAGCTCACAGAAAACTCCCTCGACGCCGGCGCCTCGCGCATTTATGTGAAAATTCAGGGAGGCGGCGAGCTGCTTATTGCAGTCCAAGATGATGGTTCGGGGATGAGTTTTGAAGACGCGCCTCTTGCCTTTTGCCCTCATGCAACCTCAAAAATTTCGGCCTTGCCAGATCTGTTTCAGCTCCAGACATTTGGATTTCGCGGCGAGGCACTTGCTTCAATAGCGGCGGTATCGAAAGTACACCTCCTCACGGCCGAAAAACAGGGCCCCGATGCAGTAAGAAGTGGCACATCAATGACGGTGCATGGCGGGAAAGTGGTCTCGTGCAGCCACACCGAAGCGCGTCCTGGCACCATGTTTGAAATTCGCGACCTCTTCTACAATGTGCCGGCGCGCCGAAAATTCTTGAAGAGCCCCTCTAAAAATAATGCGCAGATTGTCAAAGTGATGACCGAGATTGCCCTTGCGAATCCTCACGTTGAATTTGAACTGATTATCGATGAAAAACGAGAATTTCACTTGCTGCCTGGCACACAAGAGAAGCGTGCCCGAGCACTCCTTGGGAATGATTTTCCGGAAAAATTTCGTCCTGTCAAAACCACCATTGGCGCCTTCACTCTTTCAGGATATGTGGGCCAGCCCGAGCACTGCCGAACAAATAGGGCAGGACAATATCTGTTTATCAATCGGCGCCCGGTGTTTTCGCTCTCCTGTTCTTACGCCGTCAAAGCGGGGTATGGAACAGCTCTCGAGACCGCTCGGCATCCCCTCTTTCTGCTCTTTCTCGACATGCCGCCTGATTCTCTCGATGTGAACGTCCATCCTCAAAAACGAGAAATTCGTTTTCGCCATGAGGATGAGGTGAAGCACGCTCTTTCGAATGCCGTTTCAGGAGCACTTTTTGGACACATAGAGCGTGCGCCAACGAGAACGGCCTGTTCCATTCCACTGCCGCCTCCGCTTCTGCAGTTTCGTGAAGAGAAGATAGTCCGAGAAGAGCCTAGAGACCAAGTCTCGCAAATGACCTTTGCCGCTGCGGCAGAGGCCACTCTTTTTCAAGCCACACTTCTTTCGAGTTTTCATGAGTATCTCCTGCTCGAACTTATCTGGAATGGATCTATTCCAGAACAGTTTCGTAAAGAAGGCCTCTATATCATGGATGTCCGAGCCGCCCTCGCACGAATTGCTTTTGAAGATCTCCTCGCGCCAAAAGAGGCAAAAGTGTGCTCACAAAAGCTTCTCATGCCCTTTTTTATGGAACTTTCTAGCGCTGAGGCTCACCTCTTTGAAAAGATGATCCCGAATCTTACCCCGCTCGGATTTGAAGCTCGAAATTTCGGAAAGAACGGTTTTCTGATAGAAGCCATCCCCATGTGCCTTGAGGTAGGAGAGATTGAACAATTTATCCATGATCTCACCCAAGAGGAAGAAGAGGATCCAGCCAAGTTAACGAGGCATATCGCGCGTCTTGCTGCTACCGCATCACGAAAAAAGTACCCACTTGCTCCTGAGATGAGTTGCGCGATAATTTCACGCCTCGCACAATGTAAGGAGCCATTTTTGTGTCCTTTTGGAGGGCCAGTGTTGAGTCTCCTTTCCTATGAAGAAATTCAAAAGAGGTTTCGCCAATGAACAGAATTGAAAAGATCCAAAAAGAGCTTCCTAGCTATCATGTCGACGCTCTGTATCTTTCTTCTCCTCGCGATATTTTCTACCTTACAGGGCTTGCGATCTCAAAAGGGGCACTCGTGATTTTTCCGTCAGCGGCAAGCCTGATTGTCGATGGACGTTATTTTGAGGCCTGTCGGGCAACTGCAGGGGTCCCCGTCTTGCTTGATAAAGAAGTGACACTCGGGACGTTCTTCAAAAAAGCACCAAAAATTGGTTTTGACAGCGGTGTCGAGACGGTAGCCGCTCTCCAAAAATTGCAGAGTAGTGTTCCTAGTGCGGAGTGGATAGCCCTCTCGAAACCGTGCGGCAAATTGCGAGCGATAAAAGAGCCCCAAGAAATCGAAAAAATAGAAAAGGCTTGTAGGCTATGCCAAGCGGGCTTTGAATTTTTGCTCACTCAAATTCAAGAGGGAGTAGCCGAAGAAGAACTTGCCCTAAGGCTTGAAATTTTCTGGCTTCAAAAGGGCGGTGAAAGTGCTTTTGAGCCAATCATTGCTGCGGGAAAAAATAGCGCCTTCCCTCATGCAAGAGCCGGCAAGACTCCCCTCCGCCGCAATGAGCCTGTTGTTATCGATATCGGGGTACGGCTTGATCACTATAATTCCGACATGACGCGCACTGTTTTTTATGGCACTCCAGATCCTGAAATTGTCAAAATCGCCAAAATAGTCCAAGAAGCGCACCAAGAGGCCGCTTTAAGTGCCGTTCCTGGTATTTCTGCATATGAACTCGATGGTGTTGCGCGTACGGTGATCGAGGAAGAGGGATATGGACAATATTTTTCTCATAATCTTGGCCACGGAGTCGGTCTTGATGTCCATGAGGAGCCGTTCCTGAAGCATGATCCTCTCTCTCGAGATACGATTTTAGAGCCCGGGATGGTGATTACCATTGAGCCCGGCATTTATATTCCTGGGCTTGGTGGCGTGCGCATTGAAGACACCTATGTGATTGAAGACAAGGGAGCACGAAGTCTCTTTACAATTTCGCAAAAACCACTCGAGATCGTATAATATAAAACATGATGCGAGTATTTTTTCTAAGTTGTCTTTTGTGCGTTTTTTCTCATCTTGAAGCCTCTGAGAGTTACCATTTCATTGGCCGCCATTTCATTGCCGAATATTATGGTTGTGACAAACAGGCGATTCTCGCCAGCAACAAGCTCAAAGAAGTGATGGTGCAAGCCTCGAAAGCATCAGGCGCAACCGTTTTGGACTCGGTAGAGCATCATTTTTCACCAAACGGGTACTCGCTTGTCATTTTACTCTCTGAAAGTCACGCGAGTATTCACACCTATCCCGATGAAAGAGCTTGTTTTGTTGATCTTTTTACGTGTGGCATGGGTTGTGATTCGAACAAGTTCGAAAAGGTTCTAAAAGCCTATCTCAAGCCACAAAAAACACATTCTAATATCATTGAGCGGAAATAGTCCCTTGTGAGCCAGTAAATAGGCTATAAAAACTGTACAAAGGGATTTGTATGAGAATGCTTTTCTTATGTTGTCTTCTTTTTAGCTTTTCTTCACTCAGCGCCAATGAAATTGCTCTGAACCCTGACGCAGAAAAAGGCCGTGTTTTTGTCGTTGAGTACGCCAAGTGTAATAAAGCGGCTCTTGCCAATATGACGAAACTTCAAAAGGTGATGAAAGCGGCCCTGACTACCTTTAACATTGATATAGAAGCGAATTCCATTGAAGTAAATTGCGAGCAGTGCCCGCCGGAGGGATATTGTGTGACAATGACAGGTTCAGGGGTAGACCTCGTCATCCGGTGTTATCCCGCCTATGAGTTGGCGATTCTCATCTTTAACGCAACTGATTGGGATGGAAATTGTGACCAATTTGGCAAAGTCTTTGACCAGTATTTTCGTTCAGGCCAGTCTATGAGCCAACTTCACACAATCGCTAGGAACTATGCTAATCGTGTACAAGGCGGCCGAGATCTCTTACTCACGGCAGAATATGTAGTCGGCGATAAAACAGTGCTCGACGCCCCGGCGCGCCTCCAAGAAGCGATGAAAACGGCACTCCTTGCATTTGGGCTGCCAGCCAGAATATATCCCTCCTCCTGTGAAAAATGCCCTCCAGACGGCTATTGTGTGACTGCGACATCTGCAAAAGGAGACCTGATTGTTCATGCCTATCCACAATATAATCTCTGCATCATCACCTTGGACACAATCAATACCGTAGGCAATACCGACAAGTTTAAACAAATACTCGAGAGCTTTCTCAAGCCTGCCAAGACACATTATGACAGCTATTCTAGTGATGAGTAGTGTAGAGAGGAGATTCGATTTTTTCCTGTGGAGGTAGGACGATAACTGATTTCAGTTCGGAGAGATCTCCTGCCGTAGGTTCTGCTTCAATATCGTACGCCCATGCGCCTTCAGACAGAGGGGCGCGAGCGACCACTTTTGCGATTTTCAGCCCTTCAGGAAATACCCCATCGAGACCACTTGTGACAAGAATATCACCTACTTCAATGAGTACTTCCCGCTTGTGCTCAACATATTCTTTGGCCGGATCAATTGGCTCGCCGGAACGAAGATCACGACGCGGGCCATGGCAGTCGGCTACATCATAATTGAATCCGATACCACGTAAATGGGCGCCTTTCGACTTCCACAGGGGCTGCCCATGGCCTTGCAGCTCTCCTTTTGCCAGATAGCGTCGCGGGCTTTTCGTCTCTATTTTTTGCAAGAGTGTGGCCAAGAGAGCCGCTAGTGTTTTTTGCTCTTCTTCTTTTTCAAAGAGAGGCTTCTGGCTCAAAAGAAGATGAATGGCTTCGATCGCTTTTTTAGTTTCTGCCTCGTCAATATCACCACGAGCCACTCGCACCGCAGGAGCAAGCTCCGAGTCGGTGATGAGGCGCACAAGACTTGCCTTGTCTCCGACATAATCGATAACCCCAATGACAGAATCTCCCGAAAGAACTGGACTCCCCGGCGCAACGAGGATAGGGCCATTTTGAGGATTATCAAGACGTCCGATATCAATCCAAATCGCCGAACTCCAATTCATCGGAGCACGAAAAATCACTTTGCCGATGCATGCTTTCGAAAAAGAAAGCTCCTGTAATGTGTTTTGAGCTGTCTTTACCATCTTTTGGCGGTCCTCTTGCTGCCCCTTTGCCCACACTGCGAAAGCTTGCGCTTGTTCAGGCGGGAGCTCCTGTTTTGACGAGGAGGGAATGAATGAAGCGAGAAGGTATCCCATGCGATTTCGAATTCCTACATTCTTCTCTCCAGGAAGGCTTAAAACCACAAGCAGGATAAGAAATGGAAGCGTGAGCGCAAGAGAAAAGGTTCGTTTCATGGTGCCAATTTCCGAATTCGTGGAATATTTTTTTCCGACAGGGCAGCAATATTGATGCGTCCATCATCAGCAAGATAAATGGCTTCTTGCTGGCGTATCTGCTCGACACGGCGGCGCCCTAGAGTTGTCATGCAAAAAAGCCCGCGTGAATGGATAAAGCCACTCTTTCTTCGTAATGAGGCCAGGAGCGCGCGTAGTGTTGAGAGCTCGCTTTCCCACTCTTTTCGCAAACTCGGGGTGTTCAAAATGGTACTCACAATTTCAGCGCCGTGGCGTGGTGGCGAGCTATAGTTCGTTCGAATAATATGACGAATTTGACTCGAGACCGCGGCACGCTTTTTGCCTTTACATACTACTGTAAGGGCTCCGACTCGCTCACCATACAATCCGAAATTTTTCGAACATGAAGAAGCTATGAAAAATTCAAGTCCTGCTTTGTGGCTGAGAGCGATTGCACGAGCATCTTCTTCGAGGCTCTTCCCGAGTCCTTGGTAGGCCAAATCGAACAAAATTGTCAGTTTGCGCTGCCCCGCCTCCTGAAGGAGAGTGCGCCATTCTTGTTCAGTTGGATCGATTCCGGTTGGATTGTGACAAGAGGCCTGAAACACAATGGCTGAGCCATTTGGCATTCCTCGTATTGCCTTTACGATAGCTCCGACATGAAGCGTTCCCGTTTTCGAGACGGGGTAAGGATAGGTAGCGACTACCAGCCCGGCGGCCTCGAGCGAACCGCGATGGTTCACCCAAGTTGGTTCAGGGATAAAGATCTTTTTTGTGCAGAATTGCCTGATAAATTGTCCGGCAATATGGAGGGCGGCAGTCCCCCCAACAGTTTGTGCGGTATATGCTTCGGCGTCCTTCCCGAGTACCAATTCTTGAATTTTTGAGCAAAACGAAGAGAGTCCGTCGATCGGCAAATATTCTTTCGCTCCCCCTCCCTCGTACACTCTTTTCTCAGCTTTTTTTACCGCAGAAAATTGGTACAACTCTCCCCGTTCATCGACAAGAACGCCAATGCTCAAATTGAGGAGGTTTTTTCGCCGGTCGTTTTTAATTTTGACCTGAAGACCGTAAATTGGATCTTCTTTTCGTCGAGGCACACGCATACTTTCACCCATGCGCCAATATTAGCAGAGCAAATCTTTCCAGAGAAAGTAGAGTTTATGGATTTGATCGAGGTCGTCCGGGAGCATTTTGTTGCTCATTACGCATGCTTTTGAGTCAGGATCGCTAGGGTGATAGCCGTGCATGCCCGGAATGCGTTTTAAGGTCATAAAACTCGGGACAATGAGCACGCCGGAATTCATTAAGAAAAAAGTTTTCCCATATTTATGATCTGGGAAGTAGGTTCCGAACTGTTCGAGCTCTGCCCGGGAAAGAATTCTACCGCAATCGAGTCTGCTTAGAAGCTCTTCAATTTTCTTCTCAGCTTTATCGTTGAGATACCAAAAGCGTGCCATGGTGGAATCGTACACGGCCACATAATCGCGGCCAAATGTAACCCCGAGTTTCCTGATTTCGCGTTGCAAATCGTAGCCGGCCTTCACTTCATGCATTCCATGATCGGAATAGCAGTAGATATCGATATCATCATAATTTTGTTTTGCAATCTCGATGATTTTCGAGATTTTCGCCTCATAAGAAGTCAGTAATTCCTGAACCTTGGGACTCTGTGGTCCTTCCATATGCATCAAGGCATCGAGCTTGCCGAATAAGATGTAGGCAAAAGAGATGCTCTTTTCTTTCAATTTTTGTTCTACCGTCTCAAGTTGTACCGCTTCAGCATCGAGATCTCCCACATAATAGGGAATGGAGCGCTCTGTGAGCTCATCAAAGATTGATCTGCCCGCAACAAGTCCTCCCTTTTGCCAAAGCCTTTTTTTCTCAGCCCAATCAAATAGGGACAAATACCGAAATGGCATCTGGTACACTTGAAAATAGCCCCGAATACCACTCCGAGAGGCAATCCATTTACTCAGGTGGTGGCGCACTCGTGCCCGATCCGTCACACATTTCGGCAGGAAGCGGAGCCACCAGGCCCAAGCAAATGGCGAGGACGAGGGAGCATAATAAAACGATGAGAAATGGCCTGTCTGATATGGCAGGCGGCCAGAAATGATAGACGGATCGCAGGCGCTCGAGTAGCCAAAAATGGTCTCGAGAGGCTTCCGGTAAGGTAATTCTTTTGTCAAAAAAGGAGCGTGTGCCGAGAGCACTTCCCATCCCAGCGCATCGATAAAAAAGCAGAGCTTCAATTTAGGCATAACGTCTCCATATATCGAGGTAGGCTTTTTTTGTGAGAAATCCAGGCTCTCGGCGATTCAAAAAAAGCAGTGCTGCGAGTAATTTAGCGGCAGGTGGAGCAAAGAGATGATGCAAGCTGCGAAAATAGATGAGGTTTTGAGCTGCATGAAAGAGGCTAAAAGGGGCTTCAGCGATAGTGTGGATATATTCGTCGAGCGAGTGTATTGGCCTGCCAAGTCGAATTCCTTCATACCAAAGTGCAAATTGTTCAAAATAGGTGAGAAGGCGTGTCCATTCTTCTTTTCCAATAGGCGCTGCGTGCCCGCTCAATTTAAAACGAATGGCTTTTTCATATATATCAGATAGATAATTGGTCTCAGGAATATTCCAAGAAGGGAAAAAGTCTCGAAAAGACAATAATTTTTTCTGGTATGAGATTTCATGGCATTTCATGGCAAGAAATGCAGAGTCGCCTAAAGCCAAGGCAAGTTTCATGAAGTACTTGTCACTCTCTTCGAGAAGATGCAACGTGCCGCGATTGACAAGTAGCTGAGTGCCTTCTAAGAGCGGAAGCGCCTCTTTTTTCCACTCCGGCATGATATCGAGGATGTTTTGTGGCCCGAAAATCACCTTATGAGCATAGCGCATTTCGTAATTGAAAAGGGTGCAAGTGGCAGCCCTGAGCTCTTTCGTGGTTTTTACGGAGACATCGACGGGTATGGAGAGCTTGATTGGAGGCACCTGGATTTTTTTTCGGGCTACAACGACGATATCATAGTCGTTATAAGGCTTGCCTTCAAAAGGAGTTCCCTCGCCACGAGCGGGCGCTCCAACGAGTACAATAGCTTCAATATCAGGGTTTGTGAGCTTGTGACAGATTGCATGCAGATCAGCCTCGACAAGACTGTCAAAGCGATCTCCTCCATCCGTGCTATATCTTCCCATCGTTTTTCACTCCTTGTCGCCGGCCGGCATACAAGCCGATATGCTTCGAGCAGCGCACAATAATGTGATATGGAATAAGCCATACCCTGGCCTTTTTAAACGTGTAGAGAAGGTCCCTGATAATTTCGCGGAGACACCAATAACTCGTTTCGATAATTGAAGGAGCTCTTTTAAAAATATACCATTCCGCTTCGCCTTCGATGTAGCCGCGGTGGTATATCTCTCCGATTGTGTAGTTATGAGAGTGCTCTACTCGGGGTCCTGGCAGGTAGAGAATTCGTGCCCCACTAGTTCGAACTGCTTGTGCCCACTCGATATCTTCTGAGAACCCTTTTTCATAAAAATGATGCTGTTCCCACAAAGACCTACGAAAGGAACACGCTGCCGCAGAGAAAAAAGAGGCCCTCATTTTTTGCGGATCAAAAGCGCGTTCATAATCGTATCGAACAAGAAAATGAGCATCAGGTCTCGGAATTTGCCTGCAAAACGTTGCATCAGCTTGATTTTCTAGAAGTGGTTGGACCATGTTTTCTAGCCAAGTATGAGTCTGCGGGATTGCATCTGCGTTGAGCAGCACGATAATAGGTTCCTTTGCTTGCTCGATCATCATGTTCAGCACAGGGCCGGGGAGATAGGCGTCGGGCGTTATTTCGACAAGATGGTCTGTATATTGCCGTAGTATCTTTTGAGAGCCATCATGAGAGCCACTATCAATAGCATAGAGAGTAAAATCGGAAAAATTTTGCCGATTGAGGGATTCGAGGGCCTCATCAAGATAAGGCTTTTCATTTTTCGAGCGCATGATAATTGCGATCTTATCTCGTGCCGAATCGCTCATAGATGGAAACAACCTCATGTGCAGTTTTATCCCAACTGAATCCAGACAGGAATGTGTCGTACGATTTGGTCGGCCGGCGAAGCACCTCGGCCATAGCGTTGGCAATGTTTTGCGGGTCAAATGGATCAAAGGTGAGTAAGCCAGCCAGGTCTGCAAGCTCTTTCATCGAGGAGGTGTTTGAAGTAATGACTTTTGTGCCACAGGCAAGGGCTTCGAGGATTGGAAGACCAAACCCTTCAAAAAGTGATGCAAAGACCATAGCTTCGGCTCCTGAATAGAGCTCACGAACCGTTTTCCCTGATACAAATCCAAAAAAGTGAATATCTTTCGAATAGGGACTCAGTGCGGCTCGTTTCTTGACAATGGAAGCACCATTCCAGTCAGCACCTGCAAAAATGAGCTCATGCTCGGAATCTGGATTTCTATTTCGAAAGAATTCAAAAGCCTCAATTAGGCGTACATGGTTCTTTGAGGGGTGTTCAATTCTTGAGACGTAGACAAAGTAGGGACGGCGTTCATTCAACTCGTTTTTAGGCACGGGATAAAATCGTTTGCGGTCGACTCCAGAGTACACCACGCTGATTTGTTCTTCAGGGATATGCAGGTGCTCGATAAGATCTTTTTTCGTGGCATGGCTTACAGCAATAATGTGAGAGCAGGCAGCCAGGCGCTTCGGCAAGACATACCGATGGTAGAGATGACGCGAGCGGCCATATTTTTCGGGGAACAAATAAGGGCCAATATCGTGGCATGTGGCAATTGTTGGTATTCGAAAATGAAGTGGCAATTTTCGGTAACATGGATAATGGATACAATCAAATTTTGTCTCCTGCCATGGGAAAACTAAATTGGTCCAGAAGAAGTTTATAGCTGGATTTTCGATATAGGACGCAACTTCATGAATATGGCGTCCTTCCACAATATAGCGTTCATTTTGTGGTACAAAAAGATGATACTCATGCGACCTGGGCAAGTGGCGCAAAAGTTCGAGTGTATAGGTGGCAATGCCGCTCTGGCCGCCTTGAAGGATAAACAGTGGAATTGCAATCTTCATAATGATTCGTAGATCGTTAGTAATCGTTTTGTAATAGCCTGCCAGGAGTATGCTAGCGCTCTTTTTTGTCCGGCTGCCGCAAGCCTCTCTTTCAATTTCGGATTCGAGGCAAGAAGCTGCATTTTTTTTGTAAGCTCCTCTTCTCCTGAAAAGAGAAGCGCATTCTTGCCATCCTCGCAAAAATCCTTCATACCACCAGCACCGGATGCAAGAACAGCTATTTTTGCGATCCACGCTTCTAAAATGACAATGCCAAAAGGTTCATGGATAGAATGAAGCACAAAAATATCTGCCCGCTTGTAATAATCGAGTAGTTGTGGATCATCATGAGGCAGGCCCGGAATAATCATCACCCGCTCTTCGATTCCCAAATCGGCAATTGCTCGTCGGATCTCATCATAGTAGGCAATTTCGGCAATTGGGCCGACAAGAACAAGTTTCCAGTCAGGAGACGCGCGACAAAATTGGGCAAAAGCGCGCACAAGTCCCAGTTGATTCTTTTGCCGGTCGATCCGAGAGACGCAGAGTACCATCTTGTCTCGCTTTCGGTCTTCTATGTAAAACTGATTGACATTCACGCCATTTGGAAGATAAAAAATAGTTTTCCCCGGATACTTTTGAAGGCATTTTTCATATTCATCCCTGCCCACACAAATGATTGCAGCCGCATCATCAAGTACTCGGCGGGAGCCGAAAAGAGCGCCGAAAATTTTGCCCCATTCCCATTTGGAGGCGAAATATTTCTTCATGCCCTCTTTCTCAACTTCTGGGAGCGTGAAAAACCCGCTGTGGAGCGTGACAACATAAGGAATTCGGCGCAGTCGGGCGCAGGTGCGTGCAATACCACCTAATCGGTGAAGACAATGAACATGGATAAGAGAGAGATCTTTTTCAAAAAGCAGCGCACGAAAGAGAGAAAAAGAGAGAGGACTGCCGCCTTTTTTTACCATGGCATCTTTTTCTTCTTGTGAGAGAAAAAACCAAGGGAAAGTATAGGGGAAACGCTTCACTCGAATGCCTCGTACGCACCCTTCTCCAGGCTCGGAAAGCATTGAGGTTGTAAAAATAACGCTCTCCCATCCAGCTTTTTCGAGTTCTTTTGCAACTTCCAGTGTGAAGGTTTCGATTCCTCCCCATTCATGCTCGACAAAGCGGCGAACAACATGGGCTACTTTCTTTGCCATGGCAGCACTCCTAGCGCCAAGATGTCCTCTTTGTCTTTTTTTGTCGAGAGGACAAAGAGGAGGCTATAGGCTACGCCAAAATAGAGGAGGCTCATCACAACAAGTCTTGTGATAGAGGTCATTGCCACGAAGTAATGGAAAAGAAATGCGATAAAGAGCGTGAGGCCACATACGCGGCAAAAAAACCATCCAGGAAAGAAAATTCCACCAATGATCGATCGTACAACCCGAATTCTGTAAGGCAGCATGAGGGCAAACGTCACAAAGATAGCACCGAGGGCTCCCCACACTCCAAATCTGGGAATGAGAAGCCAGTCGGCGAGAATGTTGGCCGCCACATAACTTACCTGGAGTGGCAGTGTCTGGGCTATTTTTTCCTTTGCGATAATGCCAAGAGAGAGTGGATATGAAAAAAGCCCTAAGAGGTGGAGCATACATAAATAGCCCGCAAGTACACCTGCAAAAGCCATTTTTTTACCGAACAAAAGAATAAAACCCGGCTCTGCAAAGAAAAAGGCAAAAGAGGCTACAGGAACCAGCATCACAATTAAAATCGAAAAGAGGCTTTTGATAATTCGTGGCAATACTTCTCCATTTTTGGTGGTCGCTTCAGCAACCGCTGAGGTGAAGAGCGTGTGCAAGGAAAGGGGTAGAAGCGTCATCAGAAGAAATGATTGCGAAAAGCCTAGGCCATAGTAGCCCACAGTCTCGATCGTGGTGTAGAAGCCAAGGAAAAAGATTTCCGAGTATTGAGACGAAAATTTATTCAAAATGCCGTTGAAACAAGAGGGAAGCGAAAACTTTGCAATCCGCCCATTCGGCACCTCTTCCCCGCCGCCGTAAGGAATTTTGTGCTGCAAATATATCCAGGAAAGCAGCGCAAAAGCGATCAGGGAAAGCGATTGCGCTTCTAACACTTTTCGAACATGCAGTTGCCCCATCCACAACATGCCTAGGAGCAAAAGCCCTTGAAAGCAGGAGGCTACCGTCAAAAACCGAGAATAATAGAGTGCCGTAGCTAAGGCCGAGAAGAAATCTTTCAACAAAAAACCGCAGGCAAAGAGAGCGACAAACAACCACTCCCCATGGAGGTTGACGTGAAAGAGTGTTCCAAGAAATGGGGAAGAGAGTCCTAAAATAATAGCTCCTATAAATAGGACAGCCAGTTCGAGGGAGAGAGCATGGCTTGCAAATAGGCGAATAGTTCCAAAGTAGCCTTTTTGTCCAAATTCAGGAACATAGCGTAAAAGAGCTTGATGGAGCCCTAGCTGGCAGCACACCATCATAATTTCGGCGATATTTGCAAACAAACTCCAGGCGCCGAATTCTTCTGCCGATAAGCGCCGTGCAATGGAAACGGAGATGAAAAAATAGATTACAAAATTGAGGATTTTGCCCCACACCATCCATGGTATCGAAGCGACAGCCGCACGAGAAAAGAGAAAGAAGTCTTCTTTCATGCGGCGTGATTCCGCTTTATTGGTTCACGGGAAAATTCCCGTTTGGAAGGAGTCTCGTTGCTTCTTTTTGAGGTGGCACAAACCGTCTTGTTTTGTCACTGGTTGTGGCGTCCGCGGCTTCTTCTGCGGCTTCCCTTGCTTGTTCTCTTGCCTCATGTGCCATATGTGCCGGCGATGCATCGCGCCAGACTTCCTCGAAGGCTTTGGAAGACATAGTACCGACGACAGAGCCAACAAAGGCGCTGACCGCGGTTTCATAGAGATCTTTCAGTGTTTGATATCTTCTTGGTGGAGCGTAAACAATATCGCCAGGTTGCAAGAGGAAATTCGGTTCATACCCTCTCAAAATTCGACGAAGGTCGATTTGAAAGAGGATAGGATTTACAAGCGAGCCGCGTATAACCATAATACGGGAGCTGGCAATAGTTGTCGTTCCTCCTGCTGTGATGAGCGCTTCAACGAGAGAGATGGTATGTACATAGCCAATTGTTGTTGGGCTCCCAACTTCTCCTAACACATAGATTTCTCTATTTAATGCACTCGGCACATAAATGTAATCACCGCTTTCAAGAGGCACATCTTGGCTCATATCTCCTTCGATAATGAGTTTATTAAAATCAACAGGAACATAATCACCTTTTCTTGCCAAGAATGCATGATTCAAATCTGAGAAATCGACAGTCTGCCCTCGTAAGGCTCCCATAGTAAGTCCCCCAGCATCAGCTATGGCAGAGAGTACAGAGGTATATCCTTGAAGCACTTTTTTTCCTCGCCCATTAATTTCTCCGAGAATTGTGTAATACCTTCCACCAAATTGCATTGGAGTAATCGATACCTGCCCAAATCTAAAAAGCGTGCTAATACGTTCATTCAGAGCACTTCGCATTTCTTCTATGGTTTTACCGGCAACAAAAAGAGGATCCATCAGCATGTAATAAATCATGCCACGATAATCCACGGTTACAGTTCGGCCGCTATTAGGCTCTCCATAGACTTGAATGAAGAAGGAGTCTCCATTATTCACTCGATAGGGTTCAGATGAGGGGACAGCAGGTTGGGGCGTTGAGAGCTCGTCATCAGCAAAGAACAACTCGTCATCAAACGAAGGATCATTTTCTAATAATTCCAAAAACGTTTTTTCATATTCTTTATCAAATTGTGAATCATCATCCGTTACCGTCACATTGTGCGGAGCCGTATCTTGGACTGTAATTTGGCTAGGAGGCGCCTCAATATTTTTTGTATCAGCAGCAATGTAATGAAGGGAAAAGAATGAGTTTTCTTGTGCAAAGAGTACTGAAAGAGCAATAACAGCAGCGACTCCAAAACTCAGTGCAAAAATTGGTGTTTTGTTCTTCACTTTTTACCTCATGGACCAGATTTAAACCATTTTTCATTGGCGTAGTAGCCCCCAGCAGAACTACCGAATCCACCAACGAATTGAAATACAGCAGCGCGAACAATACTACGTGCGAAACGCCATTTTTTATCAGGCACATAAACAATATCGCCCGGTTCGAGATAGACGTCG
>Ga0105104_10001833_pt1 | contig 15827 bp, 14 predicted proteins | sample PPLLaktember2015_3_FD_87034 | JGI IMG/M metagenome (GOLD analysis project Ga0105104, IMG submission 87034) | Freshwater sediment microbial communities from Prairie Pothole Lake near Jamestown, North Dakota, USA - PPLs Lake P7 Core (6) Depth... | ecosystem: Environmental > Aquatic > Freshwater >... | reverse complement strand
TTTCGACCTGCAGTACACGGGCAATCCATCGGGTGGGGCATCACCCTATGACGGCGAGATAGTGACCGTAACGGGAATTGTTACGGGAACCAATTTCGGGGATCAACGCGACGGATTCTTTATGTGTGATCCGGGCGGCGGGCTGTGGACAGGTATTTTGGTATTCGGCCCTTCTCTCACTCCGGCGTTAGGCGATTGCGTTCGCGTCAACGGACAGATCACTGAATATTACGATTTGACTGAAGTCACGAGCGGAAACACGGTAACCATATTAGGCCGGGGAACCGTTCCGGAACCCATGACCATTCCGATCGGCATCCTTCCGGATTCAGCAGAAGCCTATGAAGGGGCACTGGTACGCATCGGAGTATGCGTCGTAACGAATGTTTCAGACTGGATGTCATACGGGCAATTTGATGTGCGGGACGCAACAGGCACAGGAACTATACTTGGTGATTTCGGACTCGAGTATGTACCGGTCATTGGCGACAGCTTCACTTCGATTACCGGGTGCGTAACGTATCACTCGGCGGTAGGCTGGATGATCGCTCCGCGCGGAGATGCGGATATGGGTATTGTAGATCGGCGTCCACCGGAACTGGTAAGCGCCTCGGCGGTATCAGATACATCGGTTAATGTCGTTTTCAACGAACGTCTGTCCTTGCAGGGAATAAGCGACATAACCACTTATCACATTATTAACCAGAGAGACCTCACTGAGTTGCATGTCTTGTCAGCGCATTTATTCAGTTCCGGCAAGACAGTTCAGATAAACGTACTGGAGGAATTGAGCGATTCTGCATATCAAGTTATCGTTGACGGAGTGTGGGACGTGGCGGGCAACCCCTTAGTTCATGCAACTGCTGAGTTCCCCGGTTATGAACCGGGCGAGTACACGCCGATTGCAGATATCTACAACGATTTCGACGCATACAATAACATGATAGTCACGCTGCGCGGCGTGATTGACCACATGCAGGACGTAACCACATCGTCGGGTTCGCGGCGCATTTCAGCCTATATACAGGACAACAGCTGGCGCATCATCAACGGAGACACGATGCGCTATGGCTTAAGTCTTTCCCAGTCGGGCGCGGCTTCGACATTCCCCGGCATTCAACGCGGGAATCTGATCACGATCACCGGAACGGTTACCGCGTATCAAGGCGCGATTCAGATGGGCACGTTCACGACAAACAACGTCACCGTGCTGGCGGAAAACGCACCGATGCCCAAGCCGATGATGTTCCGCACGGGCGACCGCACGCTGCAAAGAGCGATTATCTGGACGTCATCCGAAGGCAATTACGGCGGGGGGACATGGTGCCAGACTGGCGGCACAATTTATCAGGTGGATGAAAACGTCGGCGGCGGCACGAATATGTACATAGACGACGGTTCCGGCAATATCACAATGCGCATCTGGGATTCGATGAATCTGGACAGCGTGCAACTGGACGGCCAGTGGTACAAGATGCGCGAGCTGGTGGGGAAGTACTGCACGATTCTCGGGCCTTCTTCGGCTTACAATGGTGATTTCCAGATGCTGGGCGGCTATGCGGAGGATTTCGTCTCTGCGACGCCTGATATTCCGCCGGAACACGCCGGTGAAGAATTCTATCTGGATGTTCCGAACCGACCGTTCGCGCCGGATCTGGGCCAAAGGCTGCATATAGACTATAATACGCCCGCATTAGGCGAAGTTCGGCTGCGCGTTTTCGATCTGCGGGGACGCGTCGTGACAACGCTGGTCAGCAAGAACTCGGGCGGACACGATGCCATTGATTGGGACGGCCGCGATCAACTTCGCGAGCTGCTGCCGATGGGTACATACATTCTGCATCTCGAATCCGTGAAAGACGGAGCGAGCAAAACCAAGATCAAGCCGGTCGTTATCGGCACGAAGCTATAGACGCTGACGGAAGAAAACAGAACGACAGCGAGGCTCTTTTGAAATCCTATCTTTTTATTCTCTTTCTCCTGGCCGTACCTTTCGCGGCTTCGGCTCAGCTGATATCGAATCCCAATCCTCCCGTTCCTGCGGCTTTAGCCGTGGGCGGAGCCTATACTGCGGCGGCCAACGGCGCAGAAGCGATCTATTGGAATCCGGCCGGCCTGGCCTATGGTAAAGGCACCGACACACGTTTTGCGTATCAAAAGCCGTGGAACGTCGGATTTCTCACGCATCTGTCCGCCTCGGCATCCACGATGCTTCCCAGCCGGAAGCACGGTTTTGCCGTCGGCGTGCAGACACTGGGCACGCGCGATGGCGGAACCACGATGGCTTCCGAAACCGAAGTATCTTTAGCGCATGGTTTCATGCTGCAGCAAGACATTCACTCATCGCTTGCCTTCGGCTATGCCGTTAAGCTGATCAACTACAGCCTCGGCGAATCGGTAGTCAATGGAACGAATCCCGCGATGGATCTGGGCAGCGCGATGACTTTCGGCTTGGACGTGGGCGCGACGGCGCAACTCTGGGATCGGTTCAAACTCGGCGCAGCGTTCAAGAACATCAACCGGCCGCAGATGGGAGCAGACAGCAAGCGCAATCTGCCACAGGTGTTCATGGGCGGACTTAGCTATACGCCCTATTACGGAGTGCGCACAACTTTTGATTTAGAGCGCGTGATCAGCGGCGAAACTCAGTTCAAGGGCGGACTGAATGCGACCGTGGTAAAGCCTCTCGATCTAAGGTTCGGCGTGACATCCAATCCCAATTGCTTTACAGCCGGATTCGGACTGCACTATCGCGAACTCGTACTTGATTATGCGTTCGTTTATCATCCGGTGCTCAGCCCGTCGCATTTAGTGGGCATCGGCTTCAATTTGGATCAGACCCTTCCCGAGATATGGCAGGCTAAAAAATGAGGCGTCTTTACTCGATTGTATTGCTTCTCCTTTTAGCATGGACCATACCGGTCTTGGCTGCGGAGAAGCTGGATATCAATTCGGCTACGCTCGAGCAGCTGCGCACGCTGCCGCTGACTGCCGAACAAGCCGAGGCGATCTGGACGCGAATCCTCTATGAGGGACCGTTCCACAATCTCTATGACTTGGGAGAGTTGCCGGAGATAGACGCCAACACGCTGGCCGCATTGCGGGATCTGGTGCGCGTGAATCCTCCGCGACCGGCGGAAGAACGCATTCAGCGAATTGAAGACGCCTACTACCGCATTGAAAACCTGGGCAATGAAGAAGGCACGAACGTCGGTCTGGTGGACGAATGGATTGACCGGCTGATGGAACCGCTCAACGTGAATGAGGCGTCGCTGGACGAACTCATGGATTTACAGAACGTGTCTCCCGCCGATGCCGTGGCGATTTACCGCCAAGTCAAGCGCCAAGGCGCGATTCGCGGCTCCCGCGATCTGCGGGCCGTGCCCGGGCTTTCGGACTGGGGTTATCGCAACGCGCGGAATTACTTGGGATATGACCCGACTTATGCCGCCAGAAAATTGCACGGGACATACACGTTTCGAGCATATACGACTCCGTTTTTCACGGATGAGGAATTGGCGATTGATCCGAATGCCTTGATTGATCCTCGACCCGACGTGAGTCACAAACTGCGGTTCACGTACAATCAACGCTATAAAGGCGGATTGCTGTGGCACCGGAGCCTCGGCGAAGAAACTGTTTATTCGACGGACGGTTCATTCAAGATTCCGGAGATGAAATGGTTTGCCGGAATCGAGAAACAGAAGCTCGGCCCGGTGCGCTTGGATCGCGCTTATCTGGGCAATTATCAGGTGTCACTGGGACAGGGCGTGGTGATGGAAAGCGGCGACTACTTCAGCCCGCGTTACTCCGGTTTCGGATTCGATAAACGCATTACGGGAATCGCGCCGGATATTTCGCGTTCTGAGGAATTCACCCTGCGCGGTGCAGCGGCGGAAGCTTATTGCGGTCCGCTGAAAGCCGTTGGATTCGTCTCGTCACAACGCAAGGACGCCATTCTCAATCCGGACGGGTCGCTTCACCGGCTTATCACCCTGATTCCGCGCACGGATGCGGACATGTATCCCACGCGCCAGAAATTAGCGAATGCCGATTCGGCGGACGTTCCCGCGTTTGCGGGAATACAGTCTATGCGGAACGCGGTGCATGAAGTCGGCTTGGGCGGCGAGATTGCCTATCGCCCGTGGATAGGAACATCCATCGGCTTGGTTGCGACGCAGTTTATGTACAACCGACGGCTCGATCCGACGATCGGCAAGTCGTATCTGATGAATGCGCGCACGAAAGCCGGCGTAGACACCGTTGTGGAAGTATTTTCCGTGATTGACGCCGAAGAACGCGATGAAATCGCGGGCGCGCTCAATTCGGAAGTTCGGGCAGGCTACTCTTCTTCTGATGAGTCGTGGCTGTGGTCGGGAGCACAATCCGTGCGCCGCGTCTATGGACTCAACATGATGACCGTAGTCAACAACTACACGTTCCTGATGGAATACGGTGAACTGGCGAAAAGCGGATCCTTTGCTAAAATCGGCGATGATCCGCACGCCCTCGTGGCATCGGCTTACGCGCAGTGGAATTCGCTGTCTATGCTGGCTGTGTACCGGGATTACAGCATCGGCTACGACAATCCGTACTGCCGGGGATTTTCCAACTACTCGCGTTACAAGGGCACCGTCTACGAAGACGAATTTTATCTGGCGAATCCGGTGTACGCGCAATTGCAGCGCAATGCGGCGACGCCTCAGGCGGAACGCGGCATGTATCTGGAATCGCGCTATCAGATTTCACGGCCGCTGACTTTTGACGCGGAAATGGATAACTGGACGCGCGTCGCCGATCAAGCCGACTATTACCGCTGGGTGGGTAAGTTCACGTACCGGCCGGTATGGCCGCTGTTGATCCGCGTGCGGCAGAAGCTGCAAGGCCGCTGGCTGCACGGCAGCGAAAAAGAGACTGGATTCCAGAAGTATGAAAACCGACTCAATGTCGAGTATCGGCTCTCGCGCTTCGACAATCTTCAACTCCTTTACGCAAGTGGATATACCCGCTTCACGCCACGTCCGCGTTTAGTGGGCGAAGCGAATCCGACCGGAAATTCACCGCTGGATGCGCAGTCGTTGTCTCCGACGGAAGCCTACGGCGCGCAGCTTACGCATTATTTCTCGCCTCGTTTGCGCGTTCGCGCCGCGTGCTATATCTATGACGGTTTCTTCTGGAATTTCGAAGACAGCGATTTCGCCGTGTTGGACGGCCGCTCGGCTCGTTGGTGGATTTCGATTTCCAACCGTTTCTCGGATGCGCTGTCCGTCCGGTTTAAGATCACGGGAGACAATGCCTATCCGAAGACGTGGATTCAGGCTCGCGACAACAACGAATACCCCGATCCAATCGAAGGCATTGAGACAACGGGCGAGAATATGACGAAGGATCAACTTTCCTTCCGCATTCAGGTGGATTATCTTTTCTGAGTCCGGTTTTACTTTCGATAGTGGTTTGCAAAGTTCAGGGCAAAAATGGCGATTTTAATTGACGAAAACAGCCGCGTCATCGTGCAGGGAATCACCGGCACGGCGGGCGCGTTTCATACCGGCGAAATGCAATCCTACGGAACGAATATCGTTGCCGGAACTTCGCCGGGCAAAGGCGGCACGTCGGTGCACAACATTCCGGTCTATGATACGGTGGCGGAATGTGTGACGCATCATCACGCCGACACGGCGGTGATCTTCCTCCCGGCCGCAGCGGTGAAGGACGCGGTGATCGAAGCGGCACACGCCGGAATCAAGACCGTGGTGGTCGTACCCGAGCACATACCGATTGCCGACATGATGCAGGTTCGGCGCGAAGCGAAAAAATGCGGAGCGTTGATTCTCGGCGGCAACACGGCGGGGATTATTTCGCCGGGGCGAGCGAATATCGGCATTATCCCTCCGCTCGCGTTCAAGCGCGGAAGAGTAGGAACAGTATCACGTTCGGGTTCAATCACATATTATCTCGCAGATACTTTGAGCCGCACAGGCTACGGTGAAACCACGTGCGTTGGATTGGGCGGCGATCCCGTTCTTGGCAGTACGTTTAACGACGTATTGGAACTGTTTGAGAAAGATCCGGAAACAAAAGCGGTTGTGCTGGCGGGTGAGATCGGCGGAGTGTACGAAGAAATCGCGGCGTCCACGATTTCCAAAATGAGTAAACCGGTGATTGCCATCATCGGCGGCGTGTATGCTCCTCCCGGAAAACGCATGGGACATGCGGGCGCGATTGTGGAAGGCGAGATGGGAACAGCGAATTCGAAGATCAAGGCCTTAGAAAGCGGCGGCGCACATATCGCTAAAACTTTTAAGGATATTCCCGATATTCTCGCGCGATTGGGCGTGTGACATCCGCGAAGCCGCTATGACCGTACCTCCTCCCAAGAAAAGCCTCGGGCAGTGTTTTCTCGTGGAGCGAGGATATGCGCGGCAGATTGCGGATGCGTTGAAAGGCGATTCCCGAAGCACCGTTCTTGAAATCGGACCGGGGCGAGGCATTCTAACCGAGGAATTGCTGGAAACGGGAGCGAAAGTTCTTGCGGTGGAAATTGACCAACGCTTGCTGGATCCACTGCGCGGCAAATTCGGATCATATGCGAATTTTGAACTACGGCATGAGGATTTTTTAGATTCGCGTTTGGAGGAGATTCTTCCCGCCGGGACTTCGAGCGTGGCAGGCAATCTTCCCTATCATCTTGCGGCGGAAGTGTTGTTCCGGCTTATTGAACATGCACAGCGCGCGCGGCAGAATGCAACGCTGCCGTGGGTGGACAGTGCTGTCTTGATGATACAGAAGGAAGTGGCCAATCGTGTTGTCGCGAAACCGGATTCCAAAGATTGGAGTCGGCTTTCGGTTTTCGTGCAGCTTGAGGCTTCAGTCCAGTATCTTTTTACGGTTCCCGCCGGTGCATTCCGGCCGACACCCAAAGTTGACGGCGGTGTGGTTCGGCTGGATTTTTTTCGTCTGCCTCCCTGCTATCCCAGTGACTTTACCGTATTCGAGCGCATCGTTCGCTATACCTTTCACCAACGGCGGAAGATGCTGAAAACATCTCTGTCCGGCATGGAAGGCATTCACCCGCACTGGCAGAAAGCCGATTTCGATTTTGCGCGCAGACCGGGAACGTTGAGTCCCGCGGAATGGACGATGTTGGCGGACGTGATCGCCCGCGCGCGGCTTAGTCGTCGCGAAGACATGGTGGAGTAGCACGTGTCTTCGCTGGTTCATGTCACGGGAATTGTATTGCATGTCGTTAAGCACGGTGAAACATCGCTGATCATTACCGCATTCACGCGCGAATTGGGTAAGGTAGGACTGATGGCCAAGGGAGCGCGCGGCAAAAGCAAACTCGGATCGGCGGCGGGACTGGAGTTGCTCACGGAAAGCCAGTTCGTTCTCTATTATAAGGCGGGACGCGATCTGCAACTGCTCAAGGAGTGGATGGCCGTCGAACCGCACCGGGGATTGCGCGAGAACTTCAATTCACTGACAATCGGAAGCGCCGTTGCGGAAATTCTATCGCGATGTTTGCGGGAACACGATCCACATCCGGAACTCTTTGATGCGGCACGAACGATTTTACAGGCATTGGACGGAAGCCCCGCTTCTCCTTTGCCCTTGTTGTGGGCATTCCAACTCCATTTGTTTTCCGTGTTGGGATTCGGATTACGCACGGAGCAATGCACGAGCAGCGGAGTTCCGCTGACGCCGCCATTCAGTTCAACTATCGGCTACCGATTTGCAGATGGCGCTTTTCTGCATCCATCCGTGAAAAACACAGTATTGCACGACGGCGAATTATCCGCCGAAGCTTTCATGATTCTATCGCGGCTGACTACTTCTCCCCTGCAATTTGCCGCACGCCTGAATGTCAGTCCGCGCGCACAACACGACTTAACAACTTTTCTGGCGCGATATCTGGAAACGCACCTTCCTGTATCCGGTAAATTACGATCTTTACAGGCCCTGAATTGGGGCCGGATATCGCCGGATTCCTCCGAAGTCTGATTCAATCCGATACACTATTCGAATCATCAATGGCAAAACAGAATGCAATGGACAAAGTCGTGAGCCTGTGCAAACGGCGCGGCTTTGTGTTTCAATCCTCCGAGATTTACGGCGGCTTATCCTCCACGTGGGACTACGGCCCGCTGGGCGTTGCTCTCAAGAACAACATCGCAGCCTTTTGGTGGCGGGAAATGACGCAGCTCCACGAGAACATCGTGGGCCTTGACGCGGCTATTCTTATGCATCCGCGCGTGTGGGAGGCTTCCGGCCACGTGGCGGGATTCGTGGATCCGCTTGTAGACTGCAAGCAGTGCAAGGCCCGCTTTAAAGCACAGGATCTGGTCAAGACGTGGCGGAATAAAAAAAAGCTGGAAGCGCTGGGCGGTGGAGATATTCCGGAAGGCGGCGAAGGCCATCTGGAGGAACTCAAGAAAATCCGCTGGCCGGAAGCTCTTTGTCCCACGTGCGGCACAACGGGATCACTGACCGAACCGCGACTTTTCAACCTTATGCTAAAAACGTTTCTCGGCCCAGTCGAGGAAGCGGCTGCCACGGTTTATATGCGGCCGGAAACGGCGCAAGGAATTTACGTCAATTACCTGAATGTAGTCAACACGTCGCGTGTAAAGGTTCCGTTCGGCATTGCGCAAATCGGCAAGGCCTTTCGCAACGAAATCACACCGGGGAATTTCATTTTCCGGACGCGGGAATTCGAGCAGATGGAAATGCAGTTCTTCGTCAAGCCCGGCGAAGATACCAAGTGGCTCGAGTACTGGCGGGACGCCCGCTTTAACTACTATTTGAGTCTGGGAATCAAACGTGATAAGCTGCGGCTCCACCGGCACACTCAGGAAGAGTTGGCTCACTACGCGGCGGACGCTTACGACATTGAGTACGAATTCCCATTCGGTTGGCAGGAACTCGAGGGTATCCATAACCGCACGGATTTCGATCTCAAACGGCATACGGAATATTCCGGCAAGGATCTAAATTTCTTCGATGAAGAAACGAAGGAGCGGTTTACACCGTACATCGTGGAAACATCGGCGGGGCTGAACCGCACGCTGCTGGTCACTCTTTTAGACGCATACGATGAAGACGTACAGGAAGGCGAGCCGCGCACGGTTCTGCGACTATCCCCAGCGATTGCGCCGATTAAGGTCGGAATCTTCTCACTGGTAAAAAAAGACAATTTACCGGAAACCGCCGACCGTATTGCCGAGGATCTGCGCAAGATTTGTCCGGTCTTCACGGATCATCAGGGTTCCATCGGACGACGCTACCGGCGTATGGACGAGATCGGCACTCCGTGGGGCATCACGGTAGATTATCAGACGCTGCAGGATCAGACCGTTACGCTGCGAGATCGCGACTCGCTCGAACAAATTCGAGTTTCCGTTGATCTGTTAGGCGACGAGATCCGTCGTCGTCTTGCGCGCTAATCAAATCGGCAATCACTATGCTCATCCACGAACTCGAACAACAAGGCGGCTGGCTTTTCCGCCATCGAAGCTATATTCCGCTGGCGCTTTTACCGTTCGCGCTGCTGGTTTTGGCGTCGCATCGCGAACCGTGGACGGACGTGCTTTGGCTGGAACGCGGATATGAATTGGGCTGTCTGCTGATTTCGCTCTGCGGTCTGATGGTTCGCGGAATGGCTCTGGGATACGCCCAACCCGGTTCATCTGGACGCAACACAAAAGAGCAGATCGCCGACCATCTGAATATAACCGGTCTGTATTCCGTCTGCCGCCATCCTCTCTATGTGGGCAACATACTGATGATGCTGGGGGTTCTCCTGTTCACCAAGTCCGCCCTCTTGGCTCTGGCGGGATTTTTCGGGTATATCCTTTTTTACGAGCGGATCATTGCCGCGGAAGAGAGATTCCTGGCGGACAAATTCGGCGCGGTGTTTCAGGAATGGGCGGTTCGCACTCCGGCGCTATTTCCGCGATCCCGTCAGTGGTTAAAACCGAGTTATTCCTTCAAGTGGCGGGCGGCTGTGAAAGGCGAATTCTACGGTTTTACGGCGCTGGTCTCCTCCCTGTTTGCTCTGCGTTCCCTGGATATCCGATTCATTGAGGGCGCATGGCGACTCGACATGTTTTGGTTCTGGCCGTTTGCGGCGTCCCTTCTGCTGTTCGTAATCCTGCGCTTCTTACGCAAACACACGACTCTTTTCGAAGAACCGAGAGCGCCGGAAGACATGTAATCCCCAACGATTCTTGCCGATTCAGGCATATAAAAAGCCCCCGATCTCACGGTCGGGGGCTTTTTGCATTCTATAAAGCCATGTCAATTCGTCTTGATAACATCCAGCGTAATCATGACGGTGACGTCACGATGCAGACGAATGGGAACCTCAAACTCACCGAGATGCTTAATTGGTTCCTCTAAATGGATCTTGCGGCGATCCACTTCGATGTTTCTTTCTTTAAGCAGTTCGGTGATATCCGCGGCGGTGACCGAACCGAACATACGATCTTCCTCGCCCACTTGGACGGCGGCAATCAAACGCAGGCCTTGCAGCTTGGCGCTTAAATCTCCCGCACGCTTGCGGTCACGCAGATCGCGGGCCGCAAATACTTGCTTTTCGTGATCGAGACGGGCCAGATTGGCTTTCGTCATCGGATACGCAATGCCGCGCGGGACCAGAAAATTCCGCGCGTAGCCGGGCTTTACACTGACAACGTCTCCGGTCTTGCCGAGAGACTCGAATTCCTTACGAAGAATAACCTGCATGTGATTTCTTCCGACGTGATTCGTTAGACTTTGATTCCCCGATAGCCAAAACCGTAGTCATTGTCCGATTTGGGCTGATCGGGAACATCCGCGTCATGGGATGCATCTCCGTGTTCCGACGATTCCGGGATCGGTTCGTGTTCGTACAGAGTAGCATCCTCGTGATGCGCATCGCGATGATTTAGAAACTGTATCCGCCGAGCCTTGATTTCCACCGTGCTTCGATTAAAGCCGTCCTCCGTTTTCCAACTTCGGCTTTGCAATTCCCCTTCCACCAGCACGGCACTGCCTTTGCGCAAATTCTCGTAACAGCTTTCCGCCAATTTGTACCACGCAACAACCCCGATAAAGCAAACGTCCTCCTTGATGGAACCGCTGTTGTCTTTAAACTTGCGATTGGAGGCGATGGTAAAGTTCGCGACCGGCACACCCATTGTGGTCGTGCGAAACGTTGGATCTTTGATCAGGTTGCCGACAATAATGACGCTGTTGATGTCCGGCATCCGCAAGTCAGCCATGGCAATCTCCCACTTCTTATCATGTCACTTGCTCTCGCCGGCGGCAAGAGAACACTCCGCCGCTTATCCCTTATGAATTACACTATGTTTTCCGGTTCGTTGTTCTCGTTTAAATCAATTCCGGGAACATCGCCGTTTTCAATAATTTCCGGAACAATGATCTCCGCTTCTAAGGCCGCCGCTTCAGGAACAGGCGCGGTTACGGATTCCGGGGCCGCTCCCAACGTGCGAACCGATTCCAAATCAGGTTCAGGGACATTCGCCGGCTCTACAACACTGATAAGATGGCGGACAATTGTTGCATTGATGCGCAGGGTACGATCTAATTCGGCCACGTTAGCCGGATCCAGATCAAACACAGTCAATACATAGTAACCGTATTGACGGCCCTTAATTTCGTAGGCCAAACGCCGTTTGCCCCAGCGTTCCCACTTGCGAACCACTCCTCCCGCCGAGATTTGATCGTTCAGTTTGCGGAGATCGTTCTCCACTTGCTCAACTTCCAAGGCCGGATCGAATACCATCACGGCTTCGTACGTGCGCATACTTTACTTTACTCCCTATGGACTGTTTTTGTCCGGCAACGGATCGCCGCCGGAAGGGTTATTGTTATCCTGCGATGTTCGTTTTGTGTTGAAACGGTTCATCGCAATTTCGAGACCGTCATGCAGATAGCACTCGACCGCATCAACCGCTTGATCGAGCACCGGATTTACAATTTCACGCACTTCAGGCGGAAACCTATTCAGCACGTGGCGCGCCACATCGGCGCCGGGTTCACCGCCTCCGACTCCGATCCGAAGACGTGCGAAATCTTCGGTCCCCAGAGTTTCAATGATGGATAAAAGACCTTTTTGCCCGCCAGCGCCGCCTTTGGAACGCATCCGAAGCTGTCCCGGAGGCAAATTGACGTCGTCGCAGACAACCAGTAAATCCTGAATCGTGAAATGATGCCACCGCAAGGCGGCAGCCACAACTCCGCCGGACAAATTCATGAAGGCAAGCGGTCGAAACAGGATGACGCGGTTCATCGCCGGCCATACCGCTTCTTCCGCTTTACCCGCCCGGGAGCGGCGGAAGCGAATACCTGCCCGGTCGGCCAGTTTTGCTGTTACTTCAAAACCGACGTTGTGCGGCGTTTCCCGGTACTCGTCTCCGGGATTCCCCAAGCCGACGATCAGCGGCATATCAGCGGCAAACGGTTTGAAATAATGATCACGCGCGGGAAAGCGACGGGACTGGCCGTCACTTTTTCTTCTCTTCCTCGTCTTCCGATTCCGCCTTGCGTTCCCGGATAACTTCCGGCTCGGGTGCAGCAGCGGCTGCAGACGGAGTCTCCGCTTCGGCCACTTGCCGCGGCGGAACGACATGGACGATGGTCATCTGCATGTCGCCAAGCAGAGTCACGCTTTCGAAACGAAGATCGCTCAAGCGGATGCCGTCGTTCATCTTCAAATGCGACACATCCACATCAAAGTGCGTCGGCAGATTCGTGGGTTCGCATTCCACTTCCACATCGCGCAGAACAATTTCGAGCGCTCCGCCTTCTTTGATGCCAGCGGCGGTTCCGAGATAGTGGAAGGGCACGTGCACGCGGATCTTCTGTCCCTTGATAATGCCCATCAAATCAATGTGAATGATGTCACGTCGGACGGGATGCCGCTGTACTTCGCGGATAATGCAATCCAAGGACTCGTTGTTTACGTCCACATGCAGCAGGCCGACTTCCTTGCGCAGCAAGTGGTCGAGTACTTTCGTCTCAAACTGCAGACAGCGAATTTCACCGTTACGGTTATAATAGACTCCGGGAACCATACCGGCCCGGCGAAGGGCGCGTCCGGTGCTTTTATGAGGATCGCGTTCTTGAGCGGGAATGTGGATTTCAGCCATCGTATATTCTTTCCAAGTGTTCTGTGTCTTTGCGGAAAATCCTATTGATCCGGCCGCTTGCGCGGTAGTCGCGGTTTATCGAAATCCGCGAGGAGAAGTTCGCGGGGTTCTGACAAGGGACGTTCGAGAAACAAGTGACTGATGGACTCTTCACTATAAATCCGCCGAATAGCTTCGGCGAACAGGCGGGCCGTGGAAACTTTCTGAATTTTATGGAACAGATGCTCTTTCGGAGTCGGCAACGTATCGCACACCCACAAGCAGGTGACGTCACTCTCTTCAATCCGCTCCACCGCTTTGCCCGAAAAAACGGGATGTGTAATAGCGGCATAGATGTTCAACCCGCCGCGATCCTTGAGCATAGCCACCGTGGCGGCAAATGTCCCGCCGGTGTCCACAATATCGTCTACCACCAAGCAGTTCTTGCCGCGCACATCACCGACCAGATTCAGAGCCACCGCCTGATTCGGTCCGGTTCGATGCTTGTCCACTACGGCAAAATCCTTATTCAGGTAGTTGGCGTAAAATCGCGCAAGCTTAGTGGATCCCACATCCGGAGCGACCACGACAACGTTTTCTATCGGGTTCACCTGCAGCAGATCAGCAAATAAACGGGACGCATAAATGTGATCGAACGGGATGCTGAAAAATCCCTGGATCTGCGGCGCATGAAGATCCATGGTCAAAATGCGCTGCGCACCCGCCGCCTGAAGCAGATCAGCCACCAAACGCGACGTGATCGCCACACGCGGGGCATCTTTCCTGTCCTGCCGGGCATAGCCGTAATACGGAATTACAACGGTGATGCGGCGGGCGGAGGCTCGTTTGGCCGCATCCATCATGATCAGCAGCTCCATCAGATTGTCGGTCGGCGCATGCGTCGGCTGAACGATGAAGACGTCCTGACCGCGGATATTTTCAAGGAACTGAACGCCTATTTCACCGTCGGAGAAGCGGCGAATCGCCACTTGACCGAGAGGAAGCCCTAACTGGTGGGCAATCGCCTCGCCCAGCGCACGATGAGCCGTTCCTGAGAAAATTCTCAGTCGGGCTAAATCCGAAGAGGTTTCGGGCATGTTAAGATTTCCGGCTGTAATTGTGCCGGATATTTTTCAACCAATTTGCCGTTTCAAGGCGCCGCCGGAAACCATGCGGTGCCGTTCCGGCTGGGGCGGAAGGACTCGAACCTCCGAATGCCAGGACCAAAACCTGGTGCCTTACCAACTTGGCGACGCCCCAGTGGCCTGTGATGATTTCAAACAGGCAGAGCTAATCGAGTATGCCATGTCCCGGGGCATTGGGAAGGCTGGCATCGGCGGCCACCAGCCGACGATACTCACTAAGAATTTGACCTTCCAGTTTCTGACGAAACTCATTGCTGATTGGATGAGCGATGTCTTTATACGTCCCATCCTCCAGCTTGCGGCTGGGCATGCAGACAAACAACCCATCTTTTCCAGCAATCACCTTCAGCCCACGGACGACGAACACGTCGTCGAAAGTGACATTCACGAAAGCCTTAAGCTTGTCCTCATCACGGAGGTTGATGTTGACCTCGGTGATGTTCATGGTGCTCCTCCTCGTACCCTTCCGCGAGAACAACGACTCGCTTTGTGGAGTTCCGTCAAGTGCGTCGCTGGCGACTCACTGTCCGGCATATTCGTACACACAATGGCGACCCGAACTGCTGCGCGGCGTGCAACGCCCGGGTCCGTTCTTTGAAAATGCCATAGACAACCGACCCGCTTCCCGAGAGTAGAGATCCCTCGGCGCCGAAACTAATTAGTTTCCGCTTAATCTGACCAAGTTCATCGTATACTGATAATACTATATTTTCCAGATCGTTACGAAATACTGTACAGAACTTGGCCGGTTCGATTTGGTCTTCGGAACGAAACTGAAAAATAACACTTTTCCTCTCTACTGTCAAGGGAAATCGCCCGGCTTCGTAAGCCCAAGCCGTACTAATTCCGAAGGGTGAAATCACCAAAACAACTTCAGCTTCCAACCTGCCCGACAATGGGGTCAATGCCTCTCCGCGCCCGGCGGCATGCACTAATCCGCCGTATAGAAAATAGGGGCAATCGGATCCTAACCGGGCAGCTAATGGGCACAACCGTTCCGCATCCCAATTCAATTTCCACAGACGGGAAAGACCTAAAAGGGTCACGGCGGCATCGGAAGATCCACCTCCTAAGCCGGCGGCCAGAGGTATCTCCTTGTGCAGCACGATTCGGGCGTGATTCGGCACCCCGGCGGCTTGACTTAACAAAAACGCAGCACGCGTGACCAGATTGTCGGGCCCTGGGTCCAAATCCGCACCGCGGATTTCCAGGTTCCAATCATACGCGGGATAAAATTCAAGGCGATCCGCCAGCGTGATTTCCTGAAGCAGCGTTTCGATTTCATGGTAACCGTCGGGACGACGACCAATAACTCGCAAGCCAAGATTGATCTTGGCCGGCGCGAGCATCGCAAACGCGTCGCGTCCAAGACTATTGCTTTCGGGATAAGACGGGTTTTCGGAAATGGGATCGGAAACGTTCACGAAGACAGTGGGAATTGTCCGGGTTTCTTTCTGCAAAGCTTTAGTTGCAGGAGTCGTGTAAACGAAAATGACCTCAGGATTGAGCGCAACAAGCTCTTTTGCTAGTTGCGGAAGCCGTTCCTGCTTGG
>Ga0105104_10001832_pt1 | contig 15827 bp, 1 predicted proteins | sample PPLLaktember2015_3_FD_87034 | JGI IMG/M metagenome (GOLD analysis project Ga0105104, IMG submission 87034) | Freshwater sediment microbial communities from Prairie Pothole Lake near Jamestown, North Dakota, USA - PPLs Lake P7 Core (6) Depth... | ecosystem: Environmental > Aquatic > Freshwater >... | reverse complement strand
CCCAAACAATCTTACTGGTGCTAGTACTAATCATATCCACGGTGTCATCCGTCGATGGAGTTACCGTCCGGTTGGATCAGAAAAAAGGCACCTTGCAATCCGAGGCCGATAAAAAAGTTCATTTCAAGAACTATTCGCGGCTCGAAATCGACTTCACCCTGGTTCCTTTAAAATATGTGATGAAAATCCTCATGATCGAGAACAAGATTTTCATCCTCGACAACAAACGGAGCGAACTCTACGTCATCGACCGCACCGGGAAACACTTGTACACCGTGGGTAGGCCAGGTCAAGGCCCCGGAGACATCGAATACGGCTGGGATTTCACCATTTCGAACAACAAAATCTATGTGCTGAATTCGATGCCCAAACGAATCTCCGTTTTTTCCATCGATGGGACTCCCGTCGATACCATCCGGTTGGAAGATAGGGGGAAAATGACTTCTCCCACCTCCATCGCCGTGGATAAAAATCAAAATATTATTATCGGTTCTGCCTTTGACGACATTATCAACCTGTATGACCCAAAAGGCAAAGCCCTAAAAACGCTGCTTCCCCGGTCCGGCATGATTTCATACAAGGATGCCCCTTCCAACATCGGTATTCCCTCCAGTATGCAACTGCAAGGAAATGTATTGTATCACCTGGATATATTTAAAGGAGTCATCACTTCCCTGGACCTTTCCGGGAAACAAATCGCTGTATTCAATGCTTATAACCCTGCTCACGCTGAAAATTGTCAAGGATTTATCGACGACTGCAAAAACGACACCGGAAAGGTTGTAGTAACTTATTGGTCCCATCTTTGCACCGATGAATCCGGTCGATTATATGCATATTTAAAATCCCCAAAAGAGGGTGAAAGCAAAAAGTTGATTGTGTATTCAAAAGATGGAGAATTTTTGTATTCGATACCTCTCGACTTCTTCCAACCCATGATGATCCGTCATTTTTCCATTTACAAGGGTAGTTTCCTTTTTTTCACGAAAGAGCTCGACTTTTACATCGCTAATTAGGAGATAAACAATGAAAACAAAAAACAAAATCCTATTTTTAATTTTGGGTATCGTAGCGATAACCTGTATCGCTGTGAGTACGATTTATGCCTGCTGTATGGTTGATTGCTGCTGCGCAGCAAAAAGTAGGGGGGTACCCATTTCCGGCTGGGCTTGCGTTTGCAAAAGCGGAGTACCGCATGAAAAAATCTGCTATTACGACCCGGGTAATTAGGATATTCTTTTTAAGATTGAATAGCCGGGTTTCCAATCATTAGAATGAGCGGCACCCCACTACGTGTGGGGTTATTATGGCGCAGAGCGCCATCCGACGGCTTCCTGAATGGTCATGGTTCGCCGCTGCATGAGAAAGAATTATCAATTAACAATTAACAATTATCAATTATCAATTATCAATGAAAAAAAGGGACAGGCATGAAAATGAACGAGGTTATTTTTCCATCGATGAGGTAATTAGGGCAACGCTGAGGTTTTTAAGTCATCGGTGAGGTTTTTTCGCCATTTATAAAAAAAATAGACCATCGATGAGACTTTTTTCCCCTAAATTGTACAAAAAGACCTCATCGTTGTAATGGAGGATACAAATTTTTAAGAATTTGCATTAAAAAGCAGGAAAAAGGCGCATCGTTGTAGAAAATTTGCATTCATTTGCAGTGGGGGTTACAAAAGTTTCACTATATGCATTAAAAAGCAGGAAATTTGCATTCATTTGATATAAAAAGGTGCAACGTTAAGTCTTTATGGGCTTTTTCGGTTTTTCAAGTTAAATTAAAAGGCTAAATGGAATTAAAAATGATTCAAAACCAGGAGACACAGAAAATAGACCGGCTGGCGATACAAGATATCGCGGCCTTGACCCCTATGCAAGAGGGGATGTTAATTCAATATCTCAAAGACCCATCCGACAGGGTTTACCATGAAAAATTGGTCCTGGGTATTACCGGGAGGGTGGACCGGGATTGTTTTGAAAAAGCCTGGAACCATGCGGCGAAAACCAACGAAATCCTGCGGGCCCAGTTCCGGTGGGAAGGTTTGAAGCAACCCATTATGGTCATCCTGAAAGAACACAAGGTGATCCCGCGGTATATCGATTTATCGGCGTCTCCACAGGAAGAAGAAACAACCGAACCCTTCGACCTCCGCCAGGTGCCTTTCCGCGTTACTCTCCGCAAAATCGATGATGGAAAATACGAAATGATCATGGAATTCCACCATATTTTGTGGGACGGGTGGAGCACCGCCATTCTCCTGGAAGAATTTTGTGAAGCTTACCGCTGCTTGATCCAAAATCAACCGCTCCGGGAACAGGCCAAACCGCCGCTGAAGTCATTCATCCAAACTACCCGGGAACTTAGCGAGAAGCACTCCCAACAGGGTTTTTGGAACAATTATTTCAAAGGATGGGAAGCCCCTTCGCCTCTTCCGATTAAAAAACAAAATAAAACCGGGGCTGGAACCGGCACCGAAGAAAAAAAAGTCCATACCCTTCATTTCCATTTGGATTCGGCGTTTTCTTCGAAAATGGAAAATCTTACCCGGCATTTGAAAATCACCCCGGCCCCTGTGGTTTACGGCGCATGGGCCATGCTCCTTCAACGGTATTGCAATTCCAACGATGTGGTTTTCGGTACCACGGTTTCCGGGAGGCACCTGGAAATCCCCCAAATCGAGAAGATGGCCGGTTTGTTTATCAATACCCTGCCTTTGCGCATGGATTGGAAAAACAGTGAAACTTCTTCCGTTTCCGCGTTTCTTGTCGAGCTTCATCGCTCCCTCTCCGAACGGGACACGCTCGAACATACACCCTTGACATTTATCGATACGCTGTGTGGGATTAAACCGCCCCAGGAGCTCTTCGATACGTTGGTGGTGGTGGAAAATTACCCGATCCGGACCGGGTTGAAAAAAGAAACGCTTTCATCGTTGTTGTCATTGTCGAATTCTCCCGGTTCCGAGTTCGATTTCTATTTCGATTCCGTCTCAATGACCGAGCAGACCCAGTACGATATGACCCTCGGTTGGATGCCCGGCGAAGAAACCCATGTAACTTTCAGTTACAATCCCGGAGTATTGGACAAAGACAACGTACAGCGGTTGGCTCTGCATTTTTTCACCCTCCTGGAGAACCTGGTACAGGAACCGCAAGCTTTAACCGGTTCCATAGAGATGATCCCCGCGGAAGAAAAAGAAAAAATCCTCCTGGATTTCAACCAGACCCAAAAAGAATTTCCCCAAACCGCTGCCGTTCATCGATTATTCCTGGACCAGGCAGAAAAAACACCGGACGCCGTTGCTTTGACGGATTCGCAGCACACATTGACCTACCGGGAAGTACTCCTCAAGTCCCGGCAAAGGGCGGAAGAATTGAGACAAAAAGGGATGGGGCCGGGCTCTATCGCAGCAATACTCCTTCACCGCTCCATCGAAATGCCCGTCATCATCCTGGGAACCCTTCAAACCGGCGCGGCTTACCTGCCCATCGACCCGGGAAACCCCCAGGCACGCATCGATTATATTTTGAAAGACAGCAGCGCCCATATATTGATTACTTCCGGGATTTTGGAAAAAGAAAAGAAATACACCGGGTTTGAAGGTGAATTAATCCTCATAGATGAAGAAAAAAGTTTTTCCAACCATGGAGAACTCTTGTCTCCTTCTTCAGATACTATACTGCCAGCCACCTCTCCCGCCTACGTTATTTACACATCGGGTTCCACCGGCAAACCCAAGGGCGTTGTTGTCGAACATAGTGCCGTCACAAACCTGCTATTTGCGCTCCAATCCATGTATCCCCTGGTAGAACCGGATGTTTACCTTCTTAAAACCGCTTATGTCTTCGATGTATCCGTATCGGAATTGTTCGGGTGGTTCATGGGAGGAGGGAAGCTGGCAGTACTGGAAAAAGAGGGAGAGAAAGACCCGCAAAAAATTATTTCTGCCATTCAACACCACAAGGTGACGCACATCAATTTCGTGCCTTCCATGTTTCATTTTTTCGTCGATGCCCTCGATGCCGATATAATCCATCGATTGTCTTCTCTAAAATACATTTTCCTGGCGGGAGAAGCATTATTACCGGGTTTAGTAAAAAAATTTCAACGGCTGGGTACCGGGATCAAATTAGAAAATTTATACGGCCCCACCGAAGCAGCCGTCTATACGACCGCCTATTCATTATCCGGTTGGAACAGGGATCAACAAGAGTCTATACCCATTGGAAAGCCGCTGGCCAATATCCGGATGTATATTCTTTCATATCCTGCCGGCGGGGTGAATGTGCAACCTGTAGGCATTCCAGGCGAACTGTGCATCTCCGGCCCCTGCCTCGCCCGCGGGTATTTGAACCAACCGGCACTAACAGCAGAAAGATTTTCCCACCTTTTTGAAAAAAGGTGGGGCCAAAAACTTTTATTTAATAATAATAAAAGCTTTTGTGGGGGTCCAGGGGGCGATTTTCACGAAAAGAGCCCCCTGGCACTCTACAAAACAGGCGACTTAGCCCGCTGGCTGCCGGATGGGAACATCGAGTACCTGGGGCGCATCGACAAGCAAATCAAAATCCGGGGCTTTCGCGTTGAAACCGGCGAAATCGAGTCGCTCCTGCTTAACCATGAATTCGTTAAACAAGCTGTCGTGACTTTGAGACAGCGTGAAAACACCGCCGAAGGAAAAGATTCCTATTTATGCGCTTATATTATCGCAGCGGAAAGTTCCCTGTCCAATACGGTTTTTATCCGCCATCTCAAAGAATACTTATCGCTTTCCGTGCCGGATTATATGATCCCTTCCGCTTTTGTAATGATGGAGGAATTTCCATTGACTGGGACTGGGAAAATCGATACGAAGTCCCTGCCGGAACCGGAGGGTGTCTTGCATTCGAGGGAATATGCCGCCCCGCGGGACAACATCGATAAACATCTTGCAAACATTTTATCCAGGGTCCTGGGAATCGATGAAAACAAGATCGGGATCGACGATAATTTCTTTGAATTGGGCGGGCATTCGTTAAATGTCATTACATTGACCGGTATTATCGGAAAAGAATTGAAAATGACGGTCTCTTTCCCGGAATTTTTCAAGAACCCCACCATCCGGCGCCTGCGTGAACATATATCGCCGCGTGAAGAACACCGGGATGAAAGCATTCCTTTAACCGAAGAAAAAGAGTATTACCCATTGTCATCGGCCCAAAAGCGTTTGTTTTTTCTTCATCAACTGGACCCTAAAAGCGTTGTGTACCATATCCACGGTTTCCTGGAGATGGAAGGAAACCTGGATCAAGAAAAATTCCATGGGGTTTTACAGGAATTAGTGAAACGTCATGAGAGTTTGAGAACTTTTTTTCAAATTATTATGAACGAACCTGTCCAGCGCGTGCATGCTGCCGTGGATTTTCCCCTGCAATATTTCCAGGTTCCATCCCCTTCGGTTGGCCACGGTGAAACCGAAGATATGGGCTGTTTGATCGATCCTGTGATCCAACGCTTTGCAGCTCCTTTCGATTTGGCCTGTGCGCCTTTGATCCGAATCGGCTTGATCGCTTTGGGACCTTTGCGTCATATTTTCATGATCGATTTGCATCATATTATCGCCGACGGCATTTCCCTTGATTTATTTATCAAAGAGTTTATGACCCTTTACAGCGGCGGGACTTTATCCCCCCTTACTCTTCGATATAAAGATTTTTCACAATGGCAAAACAACCGGCTAACACATAAAACTCTCCAGGCCCAGGAAGATTACTGGTTGAAACAGTTTGAAGGCGAGATACCGGTCCTGGACCTTCCTTATGACAGAGTACGCCCTATAGTGCAGAGTTTTGAAGGGGCTCACCGGGTTTTTGAAATCAATGCGGCCGATACCCATGAATTAAATGCGGTTGCGTTGGAGGTTAATACCACTCTTTTTGGTGTTTTAACGGCCATTTTCTCTATTTTCATTTCGAAATTAAGCAGCCGGGAAAATATAGTGGTGGGGACCCCGGTTATGGGGAGAAATTCCCTTCATAAAGATTTATCTGCGGTAATCGGCATGTTTGTCAATACCCTGGCGCTGTCTCTAACGCCTCCCGGGGATAAACCGTTTTCCCAATATGCGGAAGAAACCGGGATAAAAATATCCGAGGCCCTGGAAAACCAGGAATACCCGTTCGAAGACCTGGTGGAAAAAGTCGCTGTAACCCGGAACCCTGGACGAAACCCGCTTTTCGATGTGATGCTTGCGTATCAACCGGTAGATACTGCGGCGATTCACATCCCCGATTTATCCGTTAAACCGTATTTTTACGATGACGGGCTGGCTAAATTCGACCTGGTATTTATTTGTGAAAAACACACCGGGAAACTCTCGTTCAACGTGGAATATTGCACGGCTTTGTTTAAACCGGGAACCATCGAGAGATTTATCCGATATTTTAATAAAATCACCTCGGAAGTCATCCGCGACCCGGGGAAACCCATCCGCGACATCGAGATCATCACGGAAGAAGAAAAAAAAGAAATCCTCTCCCGTTTTAACCGGGAAGAGCCCGAATATGTGAACGATAAATCCATCATCCGGTTGTTTGAAGAGCAGGTCGAACGAACCCCGGATCATATCGCTGTGGTGGGCGCTCCTTCCGTTTCCATTGCAAAACAGGAAAAACCCGGCATATCCTCCTACGATTACCGGGTTTCTTTCCGCCATTTCGACGAACTGGCTCACCGGTTGGCCTGTACCCTGGTAGAAAAGGGAGTAGGGGAGGGTGCCCTGGTAGGAATCCTGGCAGAACGTTCCATCGATATGATTATCGGACTGGTGGGTATATGGAAAGCGGGCGGCACGTTTGTGCCGTTGAATCCCAAAGCTCCCGATGCCCGGAACCTCTATATTTTAAACGACTGCGCCATAAAACTGCTGGTGGCGACGCGGGCTTGTTATGACGAAATCAATGAAAAACCCGGTTTCGACTTTATCGGTGAAGAAATAATCATCGATTCCGATTCCCCGGGTTCACCGCCGGTTTTGTCGGAACCCTTTTGTAAAAGTGTTCCGACACCTCCCAAAACTTTATTTAGTGGTTATAATCGGAAACCTTTTTCGGATTCCGGCTTCGGTACATCTTCTTCTTCAACTTCGCCCGCTTACGTGATTTATACGTCCGGCTCTACGGGGAAACCCAAAGGTGTTCTTCTTACGCATTCCAACCTCTATCCCCTCCTGGCCTGGGGGCACTGTTATTTGGGCATCGGTTCCAGCGACCGCGCGCTCCAAAATTTATCGTATTATTTCGATTGGGCCATTTGGGAGATTTTCATTGTATTGACCCGGGGTGCCGGTCTTTATATGGTTTCACATCACGATATCATGAACCCCGAATTTTGTGTTGAACATATACGCAAGCATTCCCTCACCATTTTACACGCCACTCCCACTCAATTCAAATACCTGGTGGATTCGCCGAAGAAGCTTTTATCGTTGAAATACCTTTTCCTGGGTGCGGAGAAACTCACGGTTGACCTGGCAAAACGCAGTTTTGATGCTATAGACCCCCAATGCCGCGTATTTAATGTGTATGGTCCCACTGAAACCGCTATTGCTTCCGCAGTATTGGAGTTCAAACAAAACGACATCGAACGGTTCCGGGATTTATCCAGTGTGCCCATCGGGTTTCCTGTCGGGAACACCACCCTGTTGATTGTAGATAAATATTATAAGTTGTGCCCCGTGAATGTGGTCGGCGAATTGATTATCGCAGGCGACGGCGTCTCTCGGGGGTATATCAACCAACCTGCATTATCAGCAGAAAGATTCGTTTTAAAGACCAAAACCCTTTTTGAAAAAAGGGTCCTGGACTCCCAAAAACTTGTGTTAACCCCACTACGTGGGGATTTATTATGGCGACAAGCGCCATCCGGCGGCTTCCTGGATGGTCAGCCGCTGCATGCTATAAAAGGGCACAGTCAAAAAAATGATGAATGCGGAATGATGAATGATGAATTTGATAATAAAATTAATAATAAAAGCTTTGGGAAGGTCCAGGAAACCCTTTCAAGAAAGGGTTTCCTGGCCTCCGGATGCACTCTTTATACCACCGGCGATCTAGTGCGGTGGCTGGAGGATGGGAGTATCGAATACATGGGCCGCATCGATCACCAGGTCAAAATCCGGGGCTTTCGCATCGAGATCGGAGAAATCGAAAACCGGTTAATGATTCATGAAGCAGTGAAAGAATGCGTGGTCACGGCTAAAACCGACCCCAACGGCACCCAGTATCTCTGCGCTTATGTTGTGCCGCATTCGTCTATTTCTTTTCCTGGCCCGCAATTAACGGCTGTGTTGAAAGAGCATTTGCTGGCGGAATTGCCGGATTACATGATTCCTTCGTTTTTCGTGGTCATCGACCGCCTACCCTTGAGCCCTACCGGAAAAGTCGATACCAAAGCCCTGCCGGAACCGGGTACCGGTTCCGCATCTCCTGGCTCTTATGCCCCACCGGCCAACGATATCGAAAAAAAACTGGTCGATATATGGTCCGAAATCCTGGGGATCGATAGCCAACGCATCGGCGTGCTGGATAATTTCTTTCAACTGGGAGGCCATTCGTTGAATGCCGCGGGGATTGCTGCCCGGGTTCGCCAGGCTTTCGATGTCCCTTTTGCTTTAGTCGATTTCTTTACATCGCCTTATATCCGCGCTTTGGCCGAAATCATCGGGAAAGCGTCCAGGGCTCCGGTTATACCCATTTCACCTGCCGAAGAAAAAGAGTTTTACCCCCTCTCGTCCGCTCAAAAACGCATCTATGTGATCTACACCATGGACCCGGGCAGCCTTCTCTATAATGTCCCGATAGTGCTGCGTTTAAAAGGAAATGTACAGGTCGATAAACTCGAAAAGGTTATCCACCGGCTAATCCAACGCCACGACATGTTGAGGACTTCATTTCACACTGTAAACCGGCATCCTGTTCAAAAAATTCACCCCCACGTTTCGTCTTCGTTTCACCTCGATTTTCGCGAAATGGAAATGAAATTGGAGATGAACGCGGATAGTACGTTTGAACCCTCCCGCCAGGCAAAGCTAATCGAAGAATTCATCCGTCCTTTCGATCTTTCTGCCGCCCCCCTGCTCCGGGTCGGACTGGTGAAAACAGGACCGCAAGACTACATTTTCACGGCGGATATGCACCATATTATTTCCGACGGCGCCTCGTCCGGGATCCTGGTCTCGGAGCTGAGAACCCTTTACAGCGGCGGGGAATTACCCGGTAAACTCCTTCAATACAAAGACTACTGCCAATGGCAGGAGCAAATGGGGGAAAGAGGTTTACTAAAACTCCAGGAAACCTTCTGGATGAAGGAATTCAGCGGGACAATCCCGCTGCTGGAACTGCCTGCGGATCATGAACGCCCCGCTTCCCGGACGTATACCGGTGCGTTACTGGATTTCGATATCCCCGTTGAACACGCACGGAAATTGAGAGAATTGGCAGAGCTTCACCATGTCACCTTGTTTATGCTCACCCTGGCGTTTACCGACATCCTTCTCTATAAATTGACCCAACAGGAAGATATTGTGATCGGGACGATTTCCGCCGGGAGGTCTCACCCGGATTTGAATCATATTATCGGTATGTTCGTCAATACCCTCGCGCTTCGCAATTATCCCAAACCGGGTAAAACGTTTATCGATTTCCTCGCCGAAGTCAAACGAAACGCGTTGAATGCTTTCGACAACCAGGAATTTCAATTCGATGACTTGATCGGGAAGGTCGGGGTAGAACGCAACCCGGGGCGAAATCCGCTCTTCGATGTTTTATGCTCATCGGCCAACTTCCTCCCGGTTTCAACTTCCCCATCTGCATCCCCAACTCCCTCCGGAAGCCCCGCGGATTCCATTGCTCACGCATCCGGTCTCGATTTCACGGTCCATCCCCTGGAAACCCAGGACGACCAGGTTCAAACCAAATTCGACCTGTTTATTACGGCATCGGAAAAAGAAAAAGACCATACCCTGGGATTTACTTTCGAGTACAGCACCGAGCTTTTTGAAACTCGTTCCATAGAACGTTTTAGCGGTTATTTTAAAGAAATCGTCGAAGCTGTTACCCAAAACCCGGACGTGGCTTTGGGCGATATCGTCATCACCCACGAACTGGCCGAAGCCTCTTCAAACGCTTATAATACAGGCGATTCGGAATTCGATTTTTAAGGAGAACCACCTATGGCTTTAAGAATTTCCATAGATCAATTGGCCCTGGCTGCGGAACAGAACCCCAGGGAAAAACAATACTGGATGAACAAACTGGCGGGGGAATTCCATCCCCCTCATTTTCCTTATGATTACGATTCCCACCTCGATCCCGGCGACAAAGAATCAAACCGCCAGGGCATCCTTCATCCTGCCGAGATGCCTTTCTCATTCTCCCCTGGATTATGCGCCCGGGTACTTCAAATCGGGGGCCGCGTCGATATCAAAATCCATATGATCCTGGCCGCTGCGTTTATGATGGTATTAAACCGGTATTCCGGCAGCACCGATATCACCATCGGTTCTCCCATTTTAAAACAAGATAAAAACCTGGAATTTATCAATACTGTTCTCGTGTTTCGAAACGATATCGACGAGGACCTTAATTTTAAAGAATTCCTTCTCCAGGTTCGCGAAACCATAATCCAGGCCAATGAGCACCAGAATTACCCCGTCGAAATTTTAGCGAAACAATTGAACCTGCCGGTTGTGGGGAACAGGTGCCCCTTTTTCGACGTGGTGCTGCTGCTGGAAAACCTCCACGATAAATCCTACCTGGAATCCCTTCCCTACGTTTACAACATGATGGTTTCTATTCAACGGACCGGCGATGCGATTACCGGTACTGTGTTCTACGATCGCTCCCGGTATTCCGAAGCCACCATAAATCGCATCATTGGAACTTACTGCCACATCCTGGAGCAAGTGTTGGCCGATATCAACCTGCCTATCCACCGGGCCGAGACCCTCACCCCGCAGGAGCACCGTTTAATCCTCCATGATTTCAACGCCCATACTTTCAAACCCTCCATAACCGGGGAAGATATGGAAACCCTGCTCCAAAAGACCATGCCGGACCTTTTCGAAGACCAGGTCCAACGAACCCCGGACCATGCGGCTGTGGTGGGTTATCATTCTCATTCTCTCGCAGAACCCGCTAATTCTCGCTCCCAACGTTTGGGTGCCGTGACTTACCACGAATTGAACCGCAGCGCGGAGATTTTATCGAAGCGTTTAGCGGAAAGAGGAATTACCCCCGGTACGATCATAGCCCTCAAGATGGAACCTTCGATAGAAATGATGGTATGTATGCTGGGAATATGGAAAACCGGCTGTGCTTACCTGCCCATCGATCCGGGCTATCCCCTCAAACGCATCGAATATATTTTGAAAGACAGCGCAGCATCGGTACTCCTCACCGACGTACCGTCACCCGATACTCCAATCGCCGACATACCGTCACTCGATATTCCAAATTTAATTATTAACCAAAAGCTTTCGGAAGGTCCAGGAAACTCTTTCACGAAAGAGTTTCCTGGTCGTCGAAGACAAAATATGCGGCCAACATCCGACTCCCCGGCTTATATTATTTATACCTCCGGCTCCACCGGTTTACCCAAGGGAATCGTCACCGAGCACCGCCAGGTGGCGGCTTACATGGATGCTTTTTTCCATGAGTTCCCCGTCAATTCCTCCGATGTGGGTATGCAGCTCGCTTCGTATACCTTCGATGTATTCACCGAAGATGTTTACCCTCTCTTGTTGAAAGGTGCGAAAGTCATCATGGCGGAACCCTCCGAAACGCGGGACCTGGTGGAAACTGCGAACGCCATCGCTAAACACTGCGTCACCATCGTGGATTGCACGCCCTTGATGTTGAATCGATTCGACAAGATATGCGCAGATTCGACGGGAGTAAATCCTTTTCGCAGCGTTCATACGTTCATCAGCGGCGGAGATGTGCTCAAACCGGAACACGTCGACCATCTCAGGAAATTCGGTCAAGTTTACAATACCTACGGCCCTACCGAATCCACGGTTTGCGCCACCTATTACCGGCTCCCTGACCTCGATGAAAATAACCCGCTTACCGGCGATATCCCCATCGGGAAACCCATTACGCATTACAATTTGTTTATTTTAGATCAAAGAAACCGCTCGGTTCCTGTCGGCGTTCCCGCAGAATTATGCGTGTCCGGCTCCGGCATCGCCCGCGGCTACCTCAACCAACCTGCATTAACGGCAGAAAGATTTATTTTAGAGACCAAAACCCTTTTTGAAAAAAGGGTTCTGGACTCCCAAAAACTTTTGTTTTTTAAAAATAACTCTAATAAAAGTTTTTGCGGGGTCCAGGGGCGGTTTTTACAAAAAGAGCCCCTGGCCGCCGGAGGCGTTCTTTACTGCACCGGCGATTTAGCGCGTTGGTTACCGGATGGGAATATTTGCTTCCTGGGAAGGAAAGACCACCAGGTGAAAATCCGGGGCTTTCGGATCGAATTGGGAGAGATCGAGGACAGGCTTTGTCGCCATGCCGCTGTTTCCCAGGCTGTGGTGATTCACCGCGAAGACTCCCAGGGCGGCTTTTACCTGTGCGCATATGTGGTGCTTTTGAAAAATGCGTCTGAGTCTCTTTCTGCTGCGGGTTTAACCGCGGAGTTGAGCGAGTACCTGGCCCAATATTTGCCTCATTATATGATTCCTTCTTTTTTTGTAGTAATGGATGAATTCCCCGTGACGCCCAACGGGAAAATCGACCGGGAAGCGCTCCCTGCCCCTGAAGCTGATGCAGGCACGGAGTATGTGGCGCCTCAAAACCCGGTCCAGTTTGAATTGGAAAGAATCTTCAAACAGGTTCTCAATATGGATCGCATCGGCATCTACGACAATTTTTTTAAACTCGGCGGCCACTCCTTGAGCGCGATCCAGGTTCTCAGCGATATTCACAAAGACCTGGATGTCAAAGTTCCTTTGGCCCGGATGTACCAGGACCCCACTATCGAGGGACTGTCGCAGTATATTTCCAATGCGGATGTAGACCGTTTAAACGCCCTCGAACCTGTCGAAGAAAAAGAGTATTATGTTCTTTCCGCCGCTCAAAAACGCCTTTATATGCTGCATCAAATGGTTCCCCAGGGCACTGCTTACAATATGCCCCACATGATGCACCTCAAGATGAACCTCGATATCCATAAAGCCAGGGAAGCTTTCCGCCGGTTGATCCGACGCCATGACAGCTTGAGAACCGGTTTTGAAACCATTAATGAAATCCCCGTACAGCGCATTTATTCCTCGGTCGAGTGGGAAATCGATTACGTGGAACGAATGGCAGGTATCAACCCCTTGAATCCGGGAGAAGAACAAAACCTGGTTAAAGATTTCGAGAAACCCTTCGACCTGTCCGAACCTCCGCTCATGCGGGTTAAGTTGATTAAAATCAGCCAAACGGAATGTATTTTGATGTGGGACAAACATCACATCATCAATGATGCGGTATCGCAAGTCCAAATGGTGGATGATTTCAATAAACTCTATGCAGGCGAAACATTGCAGCCCATCGCACTCCAGTACAAGGATTATGCCGAATGGCAGCATTATCGCCGGATCAGCGGCGCTTTAAAACCTTACGAGGATTTCTGGTTAAAAGAGTTTGATACCGAAAAAAAAGGCGAAATCCCCATCATCGCCCTGCCGTTGGATTTTCCCAGGCCCCCGGTGCAAAGTTATGAAGGCGGAAATGTATTTTTCGGTATTTCACCGGACCAAATCGAAAAAATCAAGAACCTTGCCCAATCCGAAGACACCACACTTTATATTGTGCTGCTTTCGGTTTTCAATATCTTTCTTTCAAAGATTACAGCCCAGGAAGATATTGTCGTCGGTACAGTGACCCAGGGCCGCACCCATCCGGGCCTCGAAAATATTGTCGGTATGTTTATCAATACCCTCGCCCTGCGAAACTACCCCAATCCAGGAACTCCCTTCCGGCACTTCCTCGGCGAAGTGGGAAAACACACGATGGAAGCCTTCGACAACCAGGATTACCAGTTCGAAGACCTGGTGGATAAACTCGCTGTTCCCAGGGATTTGAGCCGAAACCCCCTCTTCGATGTGGTTTTTATCCTGGATAAACGCGATTTCATCGCTGTCGCTAACCGGGAAGATACCATTACCCTCGAACACAGCCAATATATCCACAGCACCGGCGTTTCCAAATTCGACCTCACTTTGGAAGCGGTAGAAACGCCTGCGGATTTGAAATTCGGACTTCAATACGCCTCGCGTTTATTCAAACCGGGAACCGCTCAACGCTTTTCATTGTACTTTAAAAATACTTTGTCTTCGGTCCTGGATAACCCCCAGGCACTCATCAAGGATATCGATATCATCGACGAAGACGAAAAACGGCGGCTGCTGGAAGGAATCACCCATGCGGCTGACGGGGAAGTGTACGAAAACAGGTCCACACTCTATGGTTTATTCCTGGATGCAGTCAGGCAATATCCCCATGAAACCGCTTTAACCTGGTCCGGGGACCCTATCGGCGATATGGATAATCCCGGCGGGGTGACGACGTTCTCTTATTCTCAATTGAATGATGCGGTCTGCCTTTTAGCCAAACACTTGAGACAGCGCGGCGTGAAACGGGGGGATAACATGGGGATTTTAACGGGCCGCGGACCTTCCATGATTATCGGGATCCTGGCGATATTGAAAACGGGCTGCGCTTACATCCCCTTGAACCCGAAAGCCCCTGCTTTACGCAATCGCTATATATCGGACGAATGCGGCGTACAACTCCTCATTACAACCCGGGATGATTTCAAACCGGGGGAAAACATCCAACGGACGGAAGAACTCTTTTTTATCGATGATATTTTTATTGAAGGTGGGGGTAACGGTTTCGAGCTAAAAGAAACTGCTTCTTGTGAAGATGAAACATACTTCGATGCGTCCAACCCCGATTTGTGGGCTTATGTTATTTTTACTTCCGGTTCCACCGGCACACCCAAAGGCGTACCGATCCGCCACGGGAATGTCTCTCACCTCCTGGATTGGGCGAAGCGAAACCTGGATATCGGGCCTTCCGATATTTCACTTCAGAATATGTCTTACTTTTTCGATTGGTCCATCTGGGAACTTTTTATCGTTTTACCCCGCGGCGCTGCTTTGTATATCGTACCCGAAGATATTTTGTTAGACGCCGATGTATGTATCGATATCATGAACCGACGCCGCGTCACGATTTTTCACTCCACCCCGTCTCAATACGCTTACATCCTGGAAAATCCGGGGAAAATCCAACACCTGGAATTTTTCTTCTTCGGCGGCGAAACCCTGCCTATGGAAGTTCTTAAACGAAGCATCCAACAACTCCCCGCAGGGTGCCGCATTCTCAATGTATATGGACCGACTGAAACCACCATCATCACATCCATTTTCGAAACTTATCCCGGTTGGGAAACAGAGTACGGGCATTTGGCCGGTGCTCCCATCGGGAGAACCGTGGGCAATACCCGTTATTTCGTGTTGGACCGGTTCCTCAATCCCTCTCCACCCGGCATCGTAGGGGAATTATATATCCAAAGCGACGGCGTCTCCGGCGGATATATCAACAATCCAGGAGTTACCAGGGGCTCTTTTGTAAAACCGCCCCTGGACCCCGCAAAACTTTTGTTTACCCCACTACGTGGGGATTTATTATGGCGACAAGCGCCATCCGGCGGCCTCCTTAATGGTCAGCCGCTGCATGATAAAAAATGGGACAGTCAAGAAATATTGAACTCCCAAAAACTTTTGTATGGT
>Ga0105104_10001831_pt1 | contig 15827 bp, 9 predicted proteins | sample PPLLaktember2015_3_FD_87034 | JGI IMG/M metagenome (GOLD analysis project Ga0105104, IMG submission 87034) | Freshwater sediment microbial communities from Prairie Pothole Lake near Jamestown, North Dakota, USA - PPLs Lake P7 Core (6) Depth... | ecosystem: Environmental > Aquatic > Freshwater >... | reverse complement strand
GTGGGATGGATCACATAATCCCCGCTCCACCGGTACAACTTAATCATTCCACTCATTACCAAAGAGGAAGTGGTTTTAATGGGATGACAATTAATTTCGTGCTCTTCGTGCTCTTCGTGGAAAATCAGCTCATCCCGCCCCGGAAAATCCGCTATACTCGATGTATGGAGGTCCCATGACCAAATCCCCCGCCCCAGATCCGATGGAAGAAGTCCGCCGCCGGGTAGACGCTCTGAAAGACACGCTGAAGGAAGTACAGGAAAAAGCGCTGCTTACTTCCGTCCGCGATCAGGCCGAAGACGTGGAGACGCAGGCCAACCGGGTGTCCGACCTGGCCCGCATGGTGCGCGAACGCGGCTACGCATGGGAAAAGGACCTCGAACCCAAATGCCTGGATTTCCGGAAACGCTGGTCGGAACTGAAGCCGGGCGTGATGCAATCGATCGTGCGCGAAACGGCATCCCTGAAGGTGCGCGTCGCCCAGGCCGAGGCCGATGTGGCCCAGGCCGCCGCCCGCGTGACCAATCCGGCTGCCGCCAATGCGGTCCTTCCTCTGGTGGAGCAAACGCTTGAGACGCTCAAGAGCGCCGCCGAAGCCGCCGAGAAGGCGGTATCCGGCATGTTCGACCGGATGGCCTCCGACCTCGGCGCGCTGGAGAGTCATCTGATCCAGATCTCCTGGATGATCGAACAGTCGGCGGCGGCCAAGATCGAATGGCTGGCGGCCGAGACCGGCGTCCTGGCCGTGAAAGCCCAGTGGGAACGCGACGGGAAGGATGATCCCAAAGGAATCCTCTATTTGACGGATCAGCGCCTGGCGTTCGAACGCAAAGAGGACGTGGCGACCAAAAAGGTGCTGTTCATCACCACCGAAAAGGAAAAGGTGCAGGAGGCAATGCTGGTCGTGCCGCTCCCGGATGTGACCGGAGTCACAGCCAGCAAGAAAGGCCTGATGGGGCATGAGGACCATCTGGATTTCGAATTCACTTCGGCCGCGCCGGTCCGCAAAGCCCACTTCCACATCGACGGCCAGGACTGCAATCAGTGGCAGGCCGCCGTCGGACGGGTGAAGGACGGCGATATCGAAAAGAGCCGGATCGCGCCGATCTCGGAGGAGGAAAAACAAAGGTTGCGCCACGCGCCGACCAAATGCTCCTCTTGCGGCGGCATTATCAAAGCGGCCATCTTGCGCGGTCAGACGGAGATTAATTGCACGTATTGCGGGGCGGTGACGCGGTTCTGATGCACGGATTAAACGGATGATTATTGCAGGGGCGACCCACTGGGTCGCCCTTACGTTTTTATGACGAATCTGTTGGGGCAGCCCTTGTGGTCGCCCTTCGTTTTTAAGAGGGCGACCCAGTGGGTCGCCCCTACGTTTTTTATCGAGATGAGGGCGACCCTCGTGGGGTCGCCGGCGGTTTACGCCGCCGGCTTCTCTTCCGCGGGCGCATCCAGCAGGTAAAAATTCGGATCGTACTTGCGGGTCAGCTCGAGATACCGCCGGCTCTCCGCTTCGTTCCCGCGGCGCTTTTCGGCGACGGCCAGGTGGTATGCATCCGATGCTTTGCCGAATTCATCCGCATGCCGAGTCAGGGCGTCCTGGAGCAGGCGGATCCCCTCATCCGGGCGTCCCATTTCGGCCAGCACCGCCCCGCGGGTGCTGATGATCGAGGGCTCCCAACCGATTTGCCGGAAGGCCTCCGAGGAATAGCGGTCGGATTCCGCCAGCATGTCCGGATCCTTGAGCAGCAGGTCGGCATAGGCGATATTGTTATAAAGCAAATACTTAAGGTAAGGCTGTTTCGCCGCTTCCGAGGAAAGGATCGCCTCGAACTCCGCGCGCGCCTCGCCAAACCGTTTTTGTTTGATGAACGCATTTCCCTTCAATATCCGCAGGGACGGCTGTTCCGGCTGCAGCGCCAACCCATGGTCGAGCCAGCCCAGGGCGGCGGCGGGATCATTCCGCGCCAAAGCCTCCATGGCTTCCAGAATGTAATACGCCTGGTTTCGATTCACCTCCTCTTCCGGCTTCTGGAACAGCAAATGCAGCAATTGATATCCGTCGGTGCCGAGCTGCCCGGCCGAGCCGCCGGTTTTCATCGGCAGCAGATTATGCAAAAGGAGTATCAGGTTAAGGAAAAGGAACAGCGAAGTCCAATGCAGCGGATCCATCAGCGGCAAGGCGAACAAGCCTTGAAAGAGCAGGAGAAACACCTGGAGCATCATCGCCGCGGCGATCATCACGCCGTGCATGACGGAGCCCGCCAGAATCGCCCCGAAAAACCGCGCCCGGTTTCCCTGCCCCGGCGGGCAGGCCATCACCGTCCCGCCGCCAAAGGGCCACAAACGCATCTCCCAATCGGTTCCGGCAACGCGCCCTGAAAAAAGAATCCGCCCATAACCGATGATCACCTTGAAAATCCGCACGCCCAGGATTTTTCCGGCGATGGCATGCGCCAATTCATGCGCCGCGATTATGGGGTAGTTGATCAACACCAAAAACAGCAGGTCGGCGGCGACGCGGATCATCCCCCGGTGGAACGTGACCGCATCCAGCAAGGCGAGGATGATCGCGATCAGGAAAACCGATTCCAGCTGCTCACGAATAAAAATTTTTTCCCAACAACCCGGGCAATAGGCGCGCTTCACCAGCCCGACCCACCGCTTCCGGACCAGGAAGACATCCGGAATGTCGGATTCCAATCCGCATCGGCTGCATTTCATACAGCCCCGCCCTCGGGCGGGCCGGCCGGATTCCGCTTCCTGGAACCGCCGATCCATTTATACAGGCCGGCGGCCAGCAGGGATAATAAAACAGCAATAGTAACCAAGGCTCCCACCCGGAAATCGAGCGGCTCGTAAATATATTCCACAACATGTTTTCCCGCCGGCACGCGCACCGCCCGGAATACGTAATCCGCCTGCAGGAGAGGAACGCGACCGCCGTCGAGGAACGCATCCCATCCGTGATCGTTCATATCCGCCAGGACCAGGTAGCCGTCGGCGGGAAAATCGACTTCGATCCGGAAGGCATTCGGATTGCGGCCTGCCATTGCGGATACCGCCGGCGCGGACGGACACGCCCCCCCCTCCGTCCCCCCGCCGAGTTCGAGGATCACCGTCCCGGCGGGATCGAACCGCGGATCCATCACCGCCCGCCACGCGTCCTCCGGGCTGATCATCCACTCCGCGCGGCACACCCCCCAAACCCGCGCCGGACCGCCCGGCAGATAACGCAGCGTTGGATCGTCGGCCCCTTCCGGCCATTCCCACACGGCGCCGACATTCATCATCCGGAGGATCGTATCGCGCTGCGCGGCGGGAAGAGTCTCCAGGCCTTCCAATAGCTCGGCGTATCGTGATAAGACGAAGGAATCGAAATTGTTCGCCGAGGGGATGCCGTCGAGCATGCCGGCATTCGGAAGTTCCCAGCGCCGCACATCCATCCAATCCGAAAGCCCCTGAAACGTCCGGAACACGAACGCCCGGTCGTACATCAACCGGTAGCGGATATCCTCCGGCATGTAGAGGCGCCGCCCATCCAGCCCGGCGGCGAGCTCCGCGACGGCCGGATTTTCCGAACGGTAGAGATCCGGGTCCGTGGCGGGGACGAGTCCCCGCGCGGCAAACACCAGATCGAGCGCGACCAGCAGCGCGGCCGCCGCCGGGAAAAGCCGGGCGGCAAGCGGCCGGCGCTGCGCGGCATATTTAAGGAAGCCCAGGCCGGCGATAAGCAATCCGATCGCGCCGGCGGCCGCGATCGAACTTGAAAATGAAGGATAGATGGATGGGATCAAACCGGCGCCGATCCCGGCCAGCATCACGCCCGCCGCCGCCATCCCGAACCGCGCCGGGCCAGCCGGTGTATCCGCGGCCGCATGCACCCACTGTTCGGCGCCCGCCGCGGCCAAGAGGCACAGCGCGAAGACGAACAGGATCATGATCCGCGTCGGCGCCTGGAAAAAATCAAAGGTCGGCGCGTGTTCGAAAAGAAACGGGAAAACCGGCGTATTCCAGCCCAGGGCGAGGATCAGGCTCAGCGGCAAAAGCGTCAGCAGGTACCCGTACGGGATTCCGGCCGCGCCCTTGCGCCGCAGGCCGCGCACGGCCGCTCCCGCGGCCAGCCCGAGCGGCAGCAGGCCGATGTAGACGGCATCCTCCCAATAATTGGCGTAGCCCCAGTAATCCCCGCGGGCGGGATTTCCGAAAAAATCCGGCGCGAGCAGCGTGAGCAGCCGCCACGGCCAGAAGGAATACGCCAGCGCCGCTTCCGGATCGACCCCGGCCGAGCGTTGCGAGTGCAGCCAGTAGGCGACGGTCGGGAAGAATTGCGCCGCGCCGAGCAGCGCGGCAAACAGACTTGCGCCGAGCAGACGCGCTCCCGAAAGCGCGGCTTGTTTCCAGAACGGACGCGCGCCGGACGCGCGCATCGCCATCCACCCGGCGAGAACCAGCCAGGTATACCAGGCGGTCTGCCAGTGCCCGGCCAGCCATTGCAGGCAGAGCGCCAGCGCCAGCGGCGCGGAGAAGAGGCCGCGCTTCTGCCGGCCGGCGTCCTCCCCCGCCAGGATGATCCACGGCAGCCAGGCGACCGACGCATTGATTGTGAGGAACCACGCGCGCGCCGCCAGATATCCCGAAAGCATGAACGCCAGCCCGCCCACGGCCTGCCCCAGCCGGCCGATCCCGAGGCTGCGCGCGAGTTTGGCCATCCAGATCCCGGCCCACAGCAGATGCGCCGCCATCAACAGGCCCTGGCCGTAATCGACCGGGACGGCCAGCAGAATCCAATTCGGCGGATACAGCAGGGCGGATTGCGCATTGGCCAGGAGCGGCGCCCCCATTCCCAGCATCGGATTCCACAGCGGCCAATAGCCGTCGAGGATCGATTGTTTGGCAAATTCATGCCAGGGGAAGAACTGAAGCAGGGGAAGCCCCCAGAATATGGTCTGCACGCCCGCAAGAACCGGCGCGAAAAGCAGAATCAACGCGCCGGCCAATACGGCGTAAACCGGATTGATTCCCCCCAACAGCTTTTTTATGCGGAAAAGGAAAGACCCTTCGGCCATGGGGCCGTGTATACACTGTTTCCATCGGGGGGGCAAGTGGCTGGGCGATTAGTACTTGACCGGACTATCCGTGTGGGCTGTATAATCCGGATTGTCCAACGTGGCGTCGGGAGACGCCTTCCGTCCGCGGGGGAAAACCAACACGCGTTCAAGGAGGCTCCCATGTCCAGACAATTTACCGCAGGGTGGTTCTTCCTGGTGTTGGCTGCCGCGCTTTCCGCCTGCGGCCCCACGGCGACTCACACTGTGGAAAAAACCCCCGTGATCGAATCCCTGCCAAATCCGACGAATGCGCCGACCGAAACGGCCGCCGTAACCGAGGTGGTCGGCCCCGCGGTCTCCCCGACTCCCGCCGAAGCCGAACCGATGCCGGGCCTGGTGTACATCGCGCCGGTTCCGGAAAAAGGAATAGTCGGGCCGTTCCTGGTCGAAGCCGACGGCGAGAGCACCCAGATCAGCGACAAACCGGCGCCCGCGCTGTCCCCCGACCGCAGCCAGCTGCTGTATTCAAACAACGATGATATCTGGATTCTGGACCTCCAGACCGGCAAGACGCGCAACCTCACCAAGACCAACGACCGTTTGGAAGGGAACTTTCAGTGGTGGCCTGCGCATCCCGACCTGATTGTGTTTCATTACCAGCCGGCCGAAGATCCCGGACCCGATGCGGGATTCCTGGCATCGATCAAACCCGACGGCACCAATTACCTCCTGATGGATGAGGAAGCCCGCTCCTTCTCGCCCGCGGCGCTTTCCCCCGACGGGCAGTCGATCGCGTACGACCGCGCGGGCCAGCCGTGGGTGTATCATTTCGCGGCGGGCAAGATGCCGATCTTCCCGAAATCCTTCACGGGATTCCATCTCGCGGTAAACCCGGCCTGGTCGCCCGACAGCCGGCGGATCGCCTGGCAGCTGTTCGGCATGCCGACGGCGCAGGATAACAACAGCGCGGTCGGCATCCTGGATCTCGATGCGCTGACAGTCACCGAACGCCACAATTATGCGGTCCTCGGCGGCAGCGGAATCGGTCCGGATCACCTGGCGTGGAGCCCCGACGGGAAGTGGCTGGCGGTGGCAAACCAGGCTGAGTTCGCCGAGGACGGCAAGGTCTCGCTCTGGGTGATAAGCCCGGACGGCAGCGAGGAAATTCACATCGGTTCCGGCGATCTGCCGATCTGGAATCCCGACGGCACGGTCCTGGTCTACACCGCTCCGGACGGCGTTTTTGCGGTCAAGGCGGGTGAGTGGGTGCCGTCCCGCATCCTGCTGCCGGACGGCGCGCAGGTGATCGATTGGGTGGAGCCCGAATAATTTTCCGGGCGCGCGAGCATTTATCGGCGGCTGTCCGGTGCAGCGCGCGACGGTGGAAATCCGGCCATAATTTTATACCGACACAGCCGTCAACTCAATTTGATCCGAATATACAATAGCCCTTTACGCGGGGTATTTTTTTTCCACGGGGAGAGAAGCATGAAAATCCGGAAATCCTTTATGCTATTTCTGATCGGAATGGCAATCCTGCCGGCAGGGTGTCAGGCTTCCGCGGGCACTCCATCCGGCCAGCGGATCATGCGGGTCGGTTATTTTCCGAACATCACCCACTCCCAGGCGCTGATCGGCATGGCGCGCGGGGATTTTCAGACCGCGCTGGGAGAGGAAGTCGAGATCAAGGCCACCCAATTCAACGCCGGCCCTTCCGCCATCGAAGCCATCTTCGCCGGGCAGATCGATCTGACCTACATCGGACCCAATCCCGCCATCAACGGATTCATAAAATCCGAAGGCGAAGCGCTGCGGATCGTGTGCGGCGCGACCAGCGGCGGCGCGGCGTTCATCGTCCGGCCCGCGGCGCTCATCCGGTCGGCCGCCGACCTGGCGGGCAAGAAGATCGCTTCTCCGCAGCTCGGCAACACCCAGGATGTCGCGCTGCGCCGGTACATCCTCGCCAACGGTCTGCAGACCCTCGAACAGGGCGGGACCGTCGAAGTCGTCCCGACAGATAATCCGCTGATCCTGGACATGTTCCGGCTCGGGCAGATCGACGGCGCCTGGGTGCCCGAACCGTGGGCCAGCCGGCTGGTGGTGGAAGGCGGCGGCGAAGTGTTCCTGGATGAACGCGACCTCTGGCCGGAGACCGGCGGCGAATTCGTCACCGCCCACATCATCGTCAGCACCAAGTTCCTCGCGGAGCACCCGGACCTGGTCAAAGCGTGGATCCGCGCGCACATCGATGTGACCCAATGGGAACTGGAGCACCCCGCCGAAGCCCGGGAGCTCCTGAACATCGAAATCGAAAAACTGACCGGCAAGAAGCTCGCCGCGGAAGTGCTCACGATGGCGTGGGGACGGATGACGGTGACCTGGGACCCAATTTCCGAATCCCTCTTCACCTCGGCGCAATCCGCCTACGAGGCGGGATTCCTGAAGGAAGAACCGGTTTTGGACGGGATATACGACCTAAAATTGTTGAACGAGATCCTTGTGGAAAAAGCGCTGCCGGCAGTCCGGTAATCCATCGGTTATTTCCGGGAAAAAAAATCCCCGATCCGTTTGGATCGGGGATTTGCAATTATGACGCCGGGGCTCCGCGTGCCGGATTTTACCAATACGGATGCACCTGCGGCCTGATTTTTTGATCATACAGGGATTGGATTTTCTCCATCACCCCGGGCGCCAGCGCCGGCAGGTCGGCCGCGGCGGCGTTCTCCTCCACCTGCGCCGGCCGCTTCCCGCCGGGGATCGCGCACGTGACCGCCGGAAACATCAGAATCCACCGCAGCGCAAATTGCGCCATCGTCATCCCGTCCGGGACGAGCGGCCGCAGGCGTTCGACCGCTTCCAGCCCCAGGGTGTAATCCACCCCCGAGAAAGTCTCACCGCGGTCGAAGGCCTCGCCTTTGCGGTTAAACGCGCGGTGGTCATCCGCTTCGAACGCGCTTTTGGCTGAGAATTTTCCGGTGAGCATTCCGGAAGAAAGCGGCACCCGGGCGAGAATCCCCACTTTCCGTTTTGCCGCCTGCTCGAAGAAAAGATCCGCCGGCCGCTGGCGGAAGATGTTGAAGATGATCTGGACGGTTTTGACGTTCGGGAATTCGATCGCCTTGAGTGCTTCCTCAACCTTCTCCACGCTGACCCCGTAATGGCGGAGCTTCCCCTGGCGGGCAAGGTCGTCGAGGATGCCGAAGACCTCAGGCCGGTAATACACTTCCGTCGGCGGGCAGTGCAGCTGCAGCAGGTCGAGCGAGTCCACCGCCAGGTTCTTCAAACTCCGTTCAACGTATGCGGTGAGGTTTTCGCGGTTGTATCCCGCCGCCGTGTGCGGATCCAGGCGGCGGCCAGCCTTGGTGGCCACATGAAACTCCCCGGGCCTCTCGCGGCGCAGCCGGGCCAGCAGCTGCTCGCTGTGCCCGTCGCCGTAGACGTCGGCGGTGTCGAAGAAATTCACACCCAGGTCCAGCGCGCGGTGCAACGCGGCGAGCGAATCCGAATCCTGCACCGCGCCCCACGTCCCCCCGATTGCCCAGGCGCCGAAGCTGATGGTGGAAACCTTCCAGCCGGTTCTTCCCAATTCGCGGTATTGCATGGTGGCCTCCTTGGAATTCCTTGACATACCCATGTTCGTCATTCCCGCGTGTACTTGGCGGGAATCCAGGGGGGGATGCTGGCTCTAGATCCCGGCGTGTTCTCAGCCGGGATCTAGGGGTTGGTAATAATAGTCATTCCTGGATGCCGGCTACAATCACGCCGGCATGACGACCAATTCGTCATCCCCGAGTGTTTTTATCGGGGATCCAGGGGATGCTGGCTCGTCATCCCGGCGGGTTCTCAGCCGGGATCCAGGGGTTTTAATAGTAGTTCCTCATGGATGCCGGCTAAAATCACGCCGGCATGACGACCAATTCGTCATCCCCGAGTGTTTATATCGGGGGATCCAGGGGATGCTGGCTCGTCATCCCGGCGGGTTCTCAGCCGGGATCCAGAGGTTGGTAATAATAGTCATTCCTGGATGCCGGCTACGATCACGCCGGCATGACGATCATACCAATGACCGTCATCGGCAATTACGAGCCGGAATGTTCTCAAAGGCAGGCTCGGGGATGGGGATCAAATGCCGATCAACCATAATCCAGCAGATCGGTTATTTGCTTTTCAAATACCACTCGTGGACCAGCAGGACGAGCACGCTGGCGACAAAAGCCCCCCCGATGATGAGCCAGAAAAGCGGTTCCCGGAAGATCAGGAAACCGGTTATCATGCCGGCATAGGCGCTGACAGCCCCGGCAATGATGATGAATGTGCCAAACACCCAGAAACGCATGAGCTTGCGGGCTTTGACCTTCGGGTCCATCGGTTTGGATTCGGGGGCACTTTGCTTTGTCATGTATCCTCCTGAGGAAGCGCGGCGGATTTGTAATTCGATCTACTAATTTTATACCCGGATGGGGAAAGAGCAAGCAAAGTCCCATAAAAAAAAGTTACCCTGGATACCGGCCTAAATCGCGCGAGAGTGACGATCTTCCTGATTCCCGTCATCCCCGAGTGTTCTTATCGGGGATCCAGGGATGCTGGCTCGTCATCCCGGCGGGTTCTCAGCCGGGATCCAGAGGTTGGTAATAATAGTCATTCCTGGATGCCGGCTACAATCACGCCGGCATGACGACCAATTCGTCATCCCCGAGTGTTCTTATCGGGGATCCAGGGGATGCTGGCTCGTCATCCCGGCGGGTTCTCAGCCGGGATCCAGGGGTTGTAATAGTAGATCCTCATGGATGCCGGCTAAAATCACGCCGGCATGACGACAATCACCTTCCACACTTCCCATCCGTCCTCGCGGTAGATGAGTTCGCACCCGGGGATGCCGGCGCCGAGGCGGAGCCGCTCCCCGGGACCCGCCAGCACGTAATCCGCGCCGCTTTGTGCGAGCGCGGCGAGCCGCTCGTCATCAACCCGCCCCCCGTCCAGGATCGTCTGAACCAGGATGAGTTTTTCGGGATTGTGGATCGTCTCGGGTCCGTGGCCGATGAACGCGGTCAGGCCGGTCCAGGCCGGCAGCGCATTTCCCGCGCCGTAGCCGCTAAGCACGACCGCGCCCGGTTCGGCGTTCGCCCCCAGCCACAGGAGCGCCCGGACTTCGGCCTGCGGAAGAAAAACCGGCGCGGCGGGCTTGAGCGCGGTTGAGAACGCCCAGCCCCAGAATAGAACGGCGGCCGGAAGCAGCAAGCCCGTCGCGAGGATGAACGCCGGCCGCCGGATTCGATCCGCTATACTTCTTTCGACGAACAGCAGCGCGAGGACGATCAGCGTCATCCAGAAACCTTCGGATAAGCGGCGCTGGATCGAGACCGGCAGATACACCAGCACCGGAATGATGATCAACCACCCGACGGGCAGCAGCCAGCGTTCGTCCTCGCGGCGCGCGAGCCATACCCCCGCCAGCGCCGGGAGGAGAAGCACGCCGTACGAAATCAAATAATCCAGGACCGGCGGTGCCGGTAATGTATTCTGGGCGGCCCATTGCCGCAGCACCGGATCCAGCGAAAACGAAATGGCCGAATACAGCAACAGCGGAACCGTAAAGACGGCGGCGGCAAGCGCCCGGATCAGGGCAGACCGCAGGGAAACCGGGATTGGCTCACGGCGAAGGCGGGTCCGGATGAACCATAATCCGAGGAACGCGGCGATCACCGCTCCGCCGACGACGATCGCGAGCGGCTGGAAAAACCATCCGAGCGCCAGCGCCAGCCCGATCTTAACACCCGATCGTGCCGGAGCTGCCTCCGCCGCGGGCGAGATAAACCATGCCAGTGAAAGCAGCAGGAGCGCGCGCGCCGCGGCCAGATGCGGAAGCCCGAACAGCGAAAGGAATCCAAACGCCTCTGGGGAAGTGAACTCGAGCGGGTACGCCCCGGCGGCGAGCAGAACCCAGCCGAAGCCTCCGCCAAACGCAGCGGCGGCAAGCCCCCAGCGGCGGAGCGCGATGCTTTCGAAGAAACACGCCAGAAAGCGGTAGATCGCCAGGAACATCGCGATCCCGGCCGCGATCCGAGCCAGGTGAAAAAGCGCCACCAGTTGTTCATGCAGCGCCGCGCCGCCGGCCAGCTTTCCCAGGAGCAGGAACGGCAGGTAGAGCAGCGCGCCGTTCTGCGGTTCGGTCGTGTACGGGATGCGGAACAGCCACGCGCCGTCCGCGCCCTGGCGCATGTCGGCGATGTACGAGTTGCCGTCCTCCACGCCGAACAAGAATCCGCTGAAGCGCCACTCCTCCCCCTGCGCGGAATAGGCTGCCAGATACGGGAGCGCGAGCAACACCGACGCGGCAGCCGCGAAGATCAATACCCAGCGCCATTCCGAGCGGGTTACGCGTCCCATCGTCTCAATACTCCATACGCCGCGAGCGCCAGCGCGGCTACCGCCAGCCCGATCCGGAATAGGATCGGATCGTAGGTCATCTCGACCGTGTGCAATCCGGGTCCGATCTCGACCGCCCGCCACCATCCGCCGGCGGAGGAAAGCTCAGCGGTCTCGCCATCCACCCGGGCGCGCCAGGCCGGATAGGACGCATCGGCGAGGATGACGACCCCGGGGCCGGCGGCGGTGATCCGGATCCGGTTGGGGCTGTCCCGGTCTATCCGCGCTTCGCGGCCGGCGATCGGCTGATCCCACGTATCGAACCCTTCCGCGACCCAGGCGCGCGGCTGGGCAACAAGGTTTTTACAGAGATGGATTCCGCTTATCGGTTCGCACCCGCCGAGCATCGCGCTGCGAATGGGAAACGCCGACGCGATGTACCGCACATTGAGCAATCCGAGCAGCCTCCAATCCGGAATGATATCCCGATTGTCGGTCTGCGGATTCCCGGTTTCGAAGGCCGGCAATGTGACGGAATACCCCGCGGCGGGGATTTGCGCCGCCGCCGACACGACCCCGGCGGTCGAGCGCAGGATCAGCGGATCGACGCCGTCGAGCATACGCAATCCGTCCTGCACGGCGGCGAGCTGCGGGATGCTTGCGGACGGTGAGTACACCCGGAACTCTGTGGCACCTTCTTTTATTATTGCCTGCGACACCCCGGCTGCCGCGGCCGGGATGGGATCGGCCGGATCAGGGTTGATCATCCGGCTGTCCGCGATCGCCAGGTCGATCACAGCCAGGACGATCAACGCGCCGGTGGCCGGATTCTTCCATGGCTTCGAGGCGAAACCGGCGAACAGGATTAACCCCAGCGCTCCCCACATAAGGCCGTCCTGCCACAGCGCCGCTGGCAATTTCATCGCGCCGGCAGCCGCGGCCAGAATCAGTCCTCCCGCCGCCAATCCAAAACCCGCCTGCTTTAATAATCCGCGCTCATCCACCACCCGGCTCAGCCGGGTTATCCCGCGCGCGGCCAGCATCGCCAGCGCCAGTCCGGCCAGGAACATCCAGCGCGGGGGTACGCGCAGCAGGCCCGCGGCGGGAATCGCATCCAGAACTTTCGATACACCCGGGATATTGGAACCGAGCGAGAGGAAAATTGAGAGGATAAGGAGGATCCACCAGAATGCCGCCTCGCCCCCCGACCCCCTCCCTCCCTCATCCCCCGACCCCTTCTCCCGGCTGACGCCGGGCGAAGGGGGGCGGAGCGCTGAGGCGAGTGCCAGCCCCAAAACGACAACGCCGGGATACACGACCCATTCGATCGAGCTTCCGATTCCGGCAAACAGCAAACCGATCAGCGCGGAAAACGGGAGCGAGAGAACCGTGCTTTCAGCCCCCGAGAGATTCGAGCGCGTGGACATAGAAACGAACTGCGCCATTGGCAGCGCAAGGACCGCGGCGATCGCCGCGGCGAACAGGGCAAAGACGCCAAGATGCCTGATCCAATCCAGAGTCGCCGCGCGCCGCGAAGGCGCGGAAGCCCCTTTGCCGCCGAATACGGCATAGGCTACGGCGGCCGCAGCGGCGGGGATAATCCAACGCGGATCGGCCAGGAAGACGATCCCCGCCATTATTCCGGCCAACGACCAGCGGCGGATGCTCCCGTGTCGCGCGGCCTCGCGCGCGGCCAGGAACAGCCAGGGCGTCCAGGCGACGGCCAGGACAAGCGTCAGATGCCCGGCCGCCACATGCGCGATAAGCTTCGGCAGTCCGCCGAATGCGATTCCCGCCAGCAGGGAGCCGGCTTGTCCGGCTCCCTCTTCTTTCGCAAGCATGTAAGCCCCGAACCCGGCGAAGGCCAGATGCAGAAAAAAGAGGATGTTGAACGCCAGCGGCGACGGAAGGATCAGCGCAAGCCACAGGGGCGGATAATACAGCCCGGAGAGCGGATCGGCCGCGAAAGGAGTCCCGCCGAGAGTATGCGGATTCCAAAGGGGAATCTCGCCGAATTGGATGAGCGACCGGCGGATGAATTCGGCGCTCGGTCCATGCGCCACTGCGAGGTCGGAATATTCCGCTCCGGGCGCATAATGAACCTGGGTGGGATCGCCCAAAAGCGGGGCCAGCCAAACCAGGGGCAGGAGGAGCAGCAGCCACACCCAGGAAGGATGCTTCATTAACAAACGAGTATACCCCGAGTGAAAGAGGTTGAATTCCCCCTTTCCCGCCGTTTTTACCGCGCATCTGATATAATCCGGCCTTGCCCGGGCGGTTAGCTCAGTTGGTTAGAGCACACGGTTGACATCCGTGAGGTCGTAGGTTCGAGCCCTATACCGCCCACCTCCCCGGCGCCATTAACCGGGGCAATCATAAAAACAGCGACCGCCGGGACAAGTACGGGAAGGCCGGATCCAAGCGAGCGGGAGAAATCGGTGCAAGGCCCGCGATCCCATCCCCCGGAAAACCCCCCGGCGCGCTCCGACGGAACGGCCGCAAGGCCCAGTATGAAGGACGGTCCAGCCCCGTTACCGGCTGCCGTAGCTCCGCAGCGTTGCTGCGGGGGAACATGGGTGGAACCGCGATTGAAATCGCCCCAGGAATGGGGCGATTTTTATTTTCCTCTTCCACCCAGACCTGACAGGTCTTAAGACCTGTCAGGTCTGGGTGGAAGAGGAGTCAGTGGAGGCGCTCATGCCGATACGCAAAACCGAGAAGTACGAAGAATCACAAGTCTACCGGGTGCGGCATTCCGCAGCGCACGTGATGGCCCAGGCGGTGATGGAACTGTTCCCCGGCCAGGCCAAATTCGCCATCGGACCGGCGATCGAGGACGGGTTCTACTACGACTTCGACCTGCCGCGCGCGCTTACCCCGGATGACCTGGCGAAAGTCGAAGCCCGGATGCGCGAAATCATCCGCGGCAACCACCCGTTCACCCGCAAAGAACTTTCCGCCGCGGATGCGAAAAAACTATTTACGGATCAGCCGTATAAGATCGAACTGGTGGAAGGGCTCGAACGCGGCGCCGAGGACGAGGACGGCAATCCGCTGACCGCGCCCCCGGTGATCTCGACCTATACCAGCGACGCGTTCACCGACCTGTGCCGCGGACCGCACGTCGAGCATACCGGGCAAATCAACCCGGACGCGGTTAAATTGCTCAACGTCTCGGGCGCCTACTGGCGCGGCGACGAAAAGCGGCCGATGCTGCAGCGCATCTACGGCACCGCCTGGAACACAGCTCCGGAGCTCGAGGAATACCTGTGGAAAGTGGAGGAGGCCAAGAAGCGCGATCACCGCAAGCTTGGCAAGGACCTCGATCTGTTCTCCCTCAACCCGGAGGTCGGGCCCGGGCTGGTGCTTTGGCATCCGAAAGGAGCGCTCGTCCGCTACCTGATGGAGGACTTCTGCAAGCGGGAACATCTCGCCAACGGCTACGACCTGGTGGATAGCCCGCATGTCGGCCGCGGCCATCTTTGGGAAACGAGCGGCCACCTGGATTTCTACCGCGAGAGCATGTATGCCGGCATGGAAATGGACAACGAGACCTACTATGCCAAGCCGATGAACTGCCCGTTTCACATCATGATCTACAATTCCGGGCTGCGCTCGTACCGCGAGCTCCCGATCCGCTACGCCGAATGGGGCAGCGTCTACCGCTATGAAAAACCGGGCGTGCTGCACGGCCTGATGCGCGTGCGCGGGTTCACCCAGGACGACGCGCACATCTTCTGCCGGCCGGATCAGATGCCCGCGGAGATCGACCGCACCCTGGCCTTCTGCCTTCACATTCTGCGCTCATTCGGCTTCACCGAGTTCCATGCCTACCTGGCCACGCGCCCCAAGGAGAAATCCGTGGGCGAGGCGGCCCAGTGGGAAGCGGCCATCGAAGCCCTGCGCGGGGCGCTCGACCGCTCGGGGCTCGAGTACGCGGTCGACGAGGGCGGCGGCGCGTTTTACGGCCCGAAGATCGACCTGAAGATCGCGGACGCCATCGGCCGCGAGTGGCAATGCAGCACGATCCAATTTGATTTCAACGAGGCGGCGCGCTTCAACCTGCATTACATCAACGAAAGCGGCCAGGAGGAGCAGCCCTATATGATCCACCGGGCGCTGCTCGGCTCGATGGAGCGCTTCTTCGGGGTGATGATCGAACACTACGCCGGCGCCTTCCCGGTCTGGCTGATGCCGGTTCAGGCGATGCTGATCCCGATCGCCGACCGCCACACCGACTACGCCCGCAAGGTGGAGGAGCAGCTGCTGGCCGCGGGAATCCGGGTCAAGGTCGACGTCCGCACCGAGCGCATGAACGCCAAGATCCGCGACGCGCAGAATCAGAAGATCCCCTATATGCTGGTGGTGGGCGACAAGGAAGCGGAATCCGGCGAGGTCGCCCTGCGC
>Ga0105104_10001829_pt1 | contig 15832 bp, 15 predicted proteins | sample PPLLaktember2015_3_FD_87034 | JGI IMG/M metagenome (GOLD analysis project Ga0105104, IMG submission 87034) | Freshwater sediment microbial communities from Prairie Pothole Lake near Jamestown, North Dakota, USA - PPLs Lake P7 Core (6) Depth... | ecosystem: Environmental > Aquatic > Freshwater >... | reverse complement strand
TTCCAGGTCCGAGCCGCGGAAGGGCCGCGCCGCGCCCCCGGCATCGCGGGCGGCAAATAATACGCTGTGCAGATTGGAAAGCGAGACCGGTATCAGGATCGCTGAGCCAAGCCCGAGCGTGGAAAGCAGCGCCTGCGCATCCGCCTCCCCCGGACCTGTGGCATTAATCACGATCGGATCCCCATCCGTATCGACGCGGCTGACGAGCTGCGCCGCGAAATTGTTTCCATCCAGTTGAAAGACGTTGCCGCGCTGCGCGATCACGGAGACTTTCCCGTTTTCCACCTGGTAATAGGCGACGTTCGAACAATGCAGATGTTCACAAATAGCGCTGACGATCAATTCGAGAAGGCGATCGCGGTCTGTTTCCGCAAAAAGCGTCTCCGTGACGTTGAAAAGCGGTCGGAGCGCCTGGACCCGCGCAGTATCCCGTTTGCGCTGATTATCCACCAGCGCTCGCTTGACCGCCTGGAGCAATTCGTCGCTTTTGTTGAAGGATTTCAGTAGCAAACCGTCCACACCCTGGTACAAGGCGCGGATGGCCGTCTCCACGTTGCCGAAGCCAGTCATGATCAGCGTAGCAACGTCCGGCTGGACCATCCGGGCATGTGAGATCACACTGAAGCCATCGACCTCGGGCATGCGAATGTCCACCAGCAGCAGATCAACGTGGATCTGCTGAAAACGCTCAAGGGCAACGCGCGGATCCGTTTCGGATATGACATCATACCCGGCGCGGCTCAGGATGCGTTTGCACAGCAGGGCAATTCCGGGTTCATCATCTACGACGAGGATTGTGATTGATTCCATGCTTCCTTTACTGAGGCAACCATACTGTAAATTTTGCTCCGGCGCCCGGCTGGCTCTCGACATCGATCTGCCCGCCGTGATCGGTCACGATGCCATATGTGACCGAGAGTCCCAGGCCGGTTCCGCCCTGATCACCTTTGGTGGTATAGAACGGTTCGAAGATGCGGCTTTGATCCGATTGTGGAATTCCCACCCCCGTATCGCACACAGAGACCTTGATCCAGTTCCGGCCCGCCCGCGAAGTGGATGTGGTGGAAATTATCATCTCGCCGCCGGCAGGCATGGCTTGCAGCGCATTGTGAACCAGATTCAACAGGACCTGTTTCATCTGATTCGAATCAGCCATGACCCACGGCAGGTCTTTTTCAAGCTCAAGTTTCAACACCACGCCGCTGATATGAATCAAGTGACGGCTCAGCGCCACTACATCTTCGATCACTTCGTTCAACGAGGTATTCGCCCGTGTACTTTCGCTCTGCCGTGCGAAATCCAGCAACCGGCGCACTACGTCCCGCGCCCGCACCGCCTCGCGGATCACGATCTCCAGGTCCTTGCGGGTCTCGCTATCCTGTGGGATCGCATCCAGCGCCAGTTCGGCGAAGCCGGTGACGGAGGTCAGGGGATTGTTCAACTCATGGGCGATGCCCGCTGCCATTTCACCCACCGCCGCAAGTTTCGCCGCCTGGACCAGACGGTTTTCCGCGTCACGTTGCGCCTCCATACGGGCGCGCAGTTCCACCTGCGTCGAACGCAGCTGGCTGATCGTCACCTGCAGGCGCTGATATTGATCGGCGCTGGTGATCACACTGGCAAGGATCCCCGCGAGGGACTCGAGGGCAATAAAGTCATTGTGGGTGAAGGCATTCTGTGAACTGCTTTGCACATCCACAATGCCCAGAATTTTTCCCCCATCGCGGATCGCCACACACATTTCAGAACCGGCTTGCCAGCCTTTGATCGAACGATAATGACTGTCCTGCAGAACATCATTGACCACCATGCTCCCACCGGTCTCGAACACCGCCCCTGTGATCCCGCCGCTGACAGGATACTCGAACGATTTCATGGCACGCTTGACAACATTCTGACTTGTGCCGCCAAAACCACCGATGGTCAGGTCGCCGTTTTCATCCGCGATGAAGACTGCGCAAAGTTCATAGGCGAAGTAGCGCGCCAGCAGGTCGGAAGTGATCTCCGCCACTTCACGTGCATCGGTCAGGCCAATGACCTGCTGAACGACCTCGTGGATCAATCCCAGATTACGGGCACGGCCCTCAGCTTCCTCACGCAGACGGGTGTAATCCGCGAGGCTGGCGAGATGGCTGGCGATCACCACCATCAGGTTTTCCCCATACAAATCGAAGGCATCGCTTCGCAGGCTTTCGATGCACAGAACGCCGATCGTTTGTCCGCGGAACCGCAAAGGCACATACAGACCCGATAACACTCCATCGTACAGCGGGAGGCGTACATCTGCATTGACCTCGTCCAGCCGCACCTTTTTATTGCTGGCAAGCAGAGGCGCGATCCTGTGACCCTCCGCGCTCTGCACCGTGGAGATCATATTGCCTTCGACCGTGCGATATTCACTCAACAGACGATCGTCGGAGGAAAGCAGGTAGAGGACGATCAATTCCGTGCCAAAGGCACGCGCCAGCAAGGCGAACATCCGGCGCGCAATCTGGTCCAGGTTGCGGCCGGAGGAAACTGTCAGGGCAAAATCGTTCAATGTGGCCAGGCGGCGCAGGTGACCCGCCATTTCTGCGAACGTAATGATCGTTTCCACTGCCGGGGCAACCTGAGTTGCCATGTCCGTCAGGCGGTTCCATTCATCGCTCTTGAACGCTGCACTGCGCCACAAGGTCAGCACGCCGATCAGCCGCTGACCGATCACCAGGGGCACACAGGTCCAGACTTTTGTGCTGGGTTTCAAGCCCTTGTGCGGGATCTCTATCCAAAGCGGACCGTCGCGATGGACAACCATCGGGGTCAGGTTGCGGCTCAGGCGGCGCAGGATGGCATGTCCATCCAGGGAGAGGACCAGGTCCGCACAGGCGGGCGCGTTCCATTGGGCATGTACTTCCAGGGAATCACCGCGTCGAATAGCAAGCCAGCCTCCCTGCACAGAAACGAGGCGGACAAAAGAAGCAAGCGCTCGGTCCAGGGCGCGCGGCATATCGTAGGGGTTTTCTGCGTCCAGATCAGGAACCAGCAGGGAAGCCGCGACAGACGAGGAAGCCGACACATCCGAGGTGGTAGCTTCCGTACGTATTCCCGATACCATCAGGCGCCAGATACGCTGTGACTCGCTCGTCAACTGGTCTGCGCCCGCCAGTACAACTCGCGAGGCTTCAGGCAACGGAAACGCAAACAGCCTGCCCGTGCCCAGCTTGCTGGAAGCCGGCACGGAGACCGAACGGCTCTGCCCGCCACTGAGAGCACCACACAGCCAGGAATCGACTTCTGATTTGCTCAGGAAGTTGACCAGCGCAGGATGCGTTTTCTTTGCAAGATGGGAGTTGGCTAGCACGCGCCACTTTCCCGCATCGCGTTCCACCAGCGCTGCCCAGGCGGTACCCGTCAGTTGGCTGGCTTCTCGCAATTGATTTTCTACCGTTATGTGAGCAGGCATATTATGTTAATTATACAGCAGAGACATGGAATGACAGTTAACAGTCACCTTGCGAGAGTGCCAAAAGGACGGGTACAACTGCTGCTCACCACCCAGAACACAGAGTCCACGGAAAAAACAAGAAAAACTCTGTGTTCTCAGTGCGCTCCGTGGCAAATCGTTTGGCAAGCCCACACATAATCGCCTCCCCATCTTTCTCCACAAAGCCAAATGGTAAAATAAATTCATGACTGACTTACTCGTAATCGGCGGCGGGCTGGCTGGCAGTGAAGCCGCCTACCAGGCTGCCCAGCGCGGTCTCAAAGTTCGACTCTACGAAATGCGCCCGGGCGTGCAAACAGGAGCACATCAGACTCGCGAACTGGCGGAGCTGGTTTGTTCGAACTCCCTCGGTTCCAACCTGCCGGACCGCGCCTCGGGCGTGCTCAAAAACGAATTGCGCTTCCTCAGCTCCATGCTACTCGAATGCGCCCAAACCGCATCCCTGCCTGCGGGCGGCGCGCTCGCCGTTGACCGTGAACTCTTCGCGCGCCTCGTTACCGAGCGAATCGAAAAACATCCGGACATCGAAATCATTCGTGAGGAAGTAAAAGAAATTCCGGGTACACCAACCATCATCGCCAGCGGACCACTTACGTCCACCGCGTTGTCACGTTCCATCGCTGCCTTGAGCGGCGAGGAACAGCTCTTCTTCTTCGATGCAATTGCGCCAGTCGTCCATGCCGACTCCATCAACATGGATATCGCCTTTCGCGCCTCGCGCTATGGCGCAGGCGAACAGGAAGAAGGCGATTACATCAACTGTCCATTTACAAAAGAAGAGTATTACGCGTTTGTGGATGCGCTTCTCAAAGCGGAACGCATCGAACTGCGTTCCTTTGAGGAGACAATCAGAAGTGGTGTGAAGGCTGGTCACTTCTTCGAGGGCTGCCTCCCGGTGGAGATCATCGCCGAACGCGGGGTCGATTCGCTGGCGTTTGGTCCCATGCGCCCGGTCGGGCTGAAAGACCCGCGCACAGGCAAACGTCCATATGCGGTCCTGCAACTTCGCCAGGATAATCTGGCTGGCAGCCTTTACAACCTTGTGGGGTTTCAGACCAACCTCAAGTATCCGGAACAGAAGCGCGTGTTCCGCATCATTCCCGGGTTGGAAAATGCCGAGTTCATGCGCTATGGGCAAATGCATCGCAATACCTTTATCGCTTCGCCCAAACTCCTGCGCCCCACCCTGCAGCATGTCCGGCGCGACGACTTGTTTTTTGCCGGTCAGATCACCGGCGTCGAAGGCTACATGGGGAATATCGCGACGGGGCTGCTGGCGGGGCTCAATGCGGCGCGCCTGCACCATCACCAGGCGCTCATCACACTTCCGCAGACGACCATGCTCGGTGCGTTGTGTCATTACGTCACACATGCCGATCTCAAGGATTTCCAGCCGATGAAAGCCAATTTTGGAATTCTCCCGCCGCTTGAGCTGATGTCAAAAATTGGAAAGCGTGAACGCGGCAAAGCCTACGCCGAACGTGCGCTTGGAGATTTACAGCTTGCGCTGAGAACTATTGCTCCAGCCGCCGTCCTCGGCGGCGAATTCAGCGCCGAGAACAACGCTTAGAGCTTACTACATGACAAAAAACACGAGAGCACTTTCTTTACTGATCATTGGACTTCTGCTCATGGGCGCGTCTGTCTGGTATGCCTACTCGCTGCGCTCCCAGCCGGAAGCTGGTCCTGTTATGTTCGACGGTCAGCGCGCCTACGCGGATGTGCAGACGCAGGTCGCGTTCGGGGCGCGCCTGCCCGGGTCCGAGGGCCACGTTCAGGTCCAGGAATGGATCGGCGAGGAACTTGTCGAAGCGGGCTGGATGGTTGAAGTCCAGGAATCCGAAGCGTTGGGGCATCCCATCCAGAACATCGTCGCAAAGCGAAGCGACGAGCCTCCGCAGCTCATCATCGGCGCCCATTACGACTCGCGCATGTTTGCAGATAACGATCCCGATCCTGCGCAACATACCAGTTTTGTCCCTGGCGCGAATGATGGCGCATCTGGTGTCGCAGTGCTGCTCGAACTGGCGCGTTCGCTGCCGGAAGAGACGGTCCCCGTCTGGCTGGTTTTCTTCGACGCCGAAGACAACGGGCGCATCGAGGGCTGGGATTGGATCCTGGGCTCACGCGAATTTGTGAAGAACAATCTCATCCAGCCTCGCGCTGCCATTATCGTGGACATGATCGGCGACGCGGATTTGAATATCTACAAGGAACGCAATTCAAATCCGGATTTGACAGACGAAATTTGGGCAGTGGCAAAGGAACTCGGGCACGAAAGCAAATTCATTCCCGAGTACAAGCATTCCATGCTCGACGATCACACGCCGTTCCTGGAGGCAGGCATCCCGGCGGTCGACATCATTGACTTCGACTATCCCTACTGGCACACCGTCCAGGACACGCCGGATAAGGTTTCGGCAGAGAGCCTGCAGGCTGTGGGGGAGACGCTGCGCACCTGGGTCATGCAACAGACTACACAACCCTGATAAAATCATGTAGGTCACGCTTGCAGCGTGACAAAAACATGCCAAAGAAAACGACCGTTCCTCCCATTCAGAAAGTGCTTGCCAAAATCCGTCCCGCGTGGATGACGCGTGTGGGTCACGAGATGGCGCGCGGCGCGGAAGTGCGGGCTGGTTTCGAGGAACAACTCGAGCGCTTCTTTGACCTGCTCCAGCAATCCATCACCACCGGCGACTCCGCCTGGATGGACTCCATCCTGCTGGATTGGGCGAAATCCTCCACCGAGACGGACCTCGAAGAGGAACCTTATCAAATTTCGTTTTTGATCAACCGCATGATCGCGCTGACCATTCAGGTGGCGCGTGAGATCCTGACCAAACAACAGGCGCTGGACCTCCTGGCGGCAGTCATCCCGATCTACACGTATGGACTGGAGGTCGTCGCACGTTACGAAATGGAAACCCGCGTGGCACATATCTCCAGTGAAATGGAAAAAGTGCAACACCGCATGGAGCGCGTCGATAAAAGCAAATCGGCTTTTATTTCGGTCGCGGCACACGAACTCAAAACTCCCATCACACTGATCGAAGGCTACGCCTCCATGATGGATGATCTGCTCCAGCAGGGCACAGCCACGAGCCTGGGCAGCCTCCTGACAGGGATGAACACCGGCATCGACCGCCTGCGCTCGATCGTGGAAGACATGATCGACGTTTCCATGATCGACAATGAACTTCTCCAGTTGAACTTCCAGCCGACGCAGATCGCACAAATGGTGGACGTGTTGTGCCTGGAGGTCGAAACAACGGTGCGCAGCCGAAAATTGACGATGGATATCAAGGACTTCGACGGGAACAGAGAGTGGATCTACATCGATGCGGCGCGCATCATGCAAGCCCTGCGCAATGTGCTCAGCAACGCGATCAAATATACGCCCAATGGTGGAACGATCACGATCGATGGCAGGACGCTGCCTGGTTTTATCGAAATGACCGTCAAGGACACCGGGATCGGCATTTCTGCGGAAGACCAGGCGATCATCTTCGAAAAGTTCGGTCAGCTTGGCGAGGTGGGGTTGCACTCCAGTGGAAAGACCAAGTTCAAGGGTGGTGGTCCCGGCCTGGGGCTTCCCATCGCACGTGGTATTCTCGAAGCGCATGGCGGCTCCATCTGGGTCGAGTCCGAAGGTCACGACGAAAAGAGAAATCCGGGGTCCACCTTCCATATCCTGATCCCGGCCCGCAGCGAGTCGCCGGACCCCAAAATGGCTAAATTGTTTGATACACTTGGAAAAAAGGAAGAATAAGCCCTCTTGCTCCCGGCGGCGTCCCCGCCGAGAACGGCGGCTTGAGCTGAAATAATTAATGGCTAAAAAATTTCCGCAACCCACCAACCCGCCACGGGAACGCGCGTTCCTCGTCGGCGTGGAACTCTATCGGCAAAAAGCGCTTCTGTCCCTGGATGACTCCCTGACGGAGCTGGCTTTGCTGTCGGACACTTCAGGGCTTGAAGTGGTCGGTGAACTGACCCAAAAGCTGGATCGCCCCCACGTGAAGACCTACATCGGTCCCGGCAAAGTGGAGGAGCTGAAAAGCCTGGTGGAAGAAACGCTCTCCCAGGTTGTCATATTCGACGATGAACTCTCGCCGCGCCACCAGCGTGAGCTGCAGGAAGAACTGGGCAAAAATGTGAAAGTCCTGGACCGCACGGCGCTGATCCTCGATATCTTTGCCCAGCATGCCCACACCAGTGAAGGCATGCTGCAGGTGGAACTCGCTCAATATGAGTACTATCTGCCGCGCCTCACCGGTCAATGGACACACCTGGAACGCCAGGCGGGCGGCGGCGGCGGACGTGCCGGTTCGACCGGCGGCGTGGGTTTGCGTGGTCCCGGTGAAACCCAGCTGGAAGTGGATAAGCGTGTAATCCGCAAACGCATCTCGCACCTCAAAAAGGAACTGGAAAAAGTAAGCGCGCACCGCGAGCGATATCGCGCCCAGCGGAAACGCTCGCGCATCCCGACGGTCGCCCTGGTTGGCTATACGAATGCGGGCAAGTCTACGCTGTTGAATAAGATCGCCAAATCAGATGTATATGTCGCCGACCAGTTGTTCGCCACCCTTGACCCAACCACACGACGGGTGGAGCTGCCCGGCGGTTATCAGGCATTGCTGACCGATACCGTTGGATTTATTCAGAAGTTACCAACAGCGCTGGTCGAATCATTCCATGCCACGCTGGAGGAAATCGTCGAAGCAGACCTGCTCTTGCACGTGGTGGATATTTCGCATCCCAACGCGTTGAACCAGTTCGAATCCGTCCAGCAGACGCTTGCTGAACTTGGCGCACAGCACATCCCGATCGTCACGGCGTTGAACAAAGTGGACCAATTGCGCGATCCGGAATCTGCAAGGAATGTAGTGAGTCACTTTCCAAAGGCAGAAACGATCTCCGCATTGAATGGAAATGGGATCAAAGATCTGCTGAGAGTGATCCAGGAGGAGTTGTATGAAACATACACGCCCATTCAGGTCCGGCTCCCCTACCAGCAGGGCGCGTTGATCTCGTTATTCCACGAGGCAGGGCGGATCGAGCGGATCGAACATGAGCGCGGCGGTGTCGTTATGCAGGGGCGCATCCCCGGGCGGTTGCTGGCGCAATTCAGCGCCTGGCAGGTCTCTGCGACAAATCATCATGAACTCGAAGAAGAGGAAGAACTATGAAATGGCTTTCAAGGCTTGTGGACAACGCATCAAACTACTTTGCACGCCGCAAGGGTCTGTTGCCATTGCTTGGCATTCTGTTTGTGGGTATCAACTTTGTGCTGCCGTTTGTCATGGGACCAAATTTCCTGACGACAAGTAATTTGTTTCTGCATCTGGGCGTGGTCATGGCTGTCTTCGGCTTGATGCTGGCATCGGCATTGTAAATAGTTAGCCACAGAGTTTTTCTCAGAGTCTCTATATGCTCTGTGGCTGTTTTACATGCAAGTCGTTCACCCATTCAACCTTCTCCATCTCACCTGCCTCGCCCAACAACCTCGGCAGCAGGGATCGAAAGATATCGGGATCGCCTGAGGTGTAAAACTTAACGCCACCCCGCGACCCGGACTGGTTTCTCAGCCCCTGCGCTTCGAGCAGACGCCCGGTCTGTCGCGCCACAGCGGGAGCGGGGTCGATCACCCGCACGTTTTCCCCCACGATCTGCTGAACAAGCGGGATCACAAACGGATAGTGGGTACATCCCAACACAACCGTATCGATATTTTTTTCAAGCATCGGCAGGAGCGCATCTTCCAGGATCCTGCGCGTTTCTTCGCCGTTCAGATTTCCCTGCTCGATCTGCTGCACCAAGCCTGGACAGGTATTCTGGAACAACTTCACCCCGTTTGCGAATCGCTCGACAACGGAAGCATACAGCGCCCCCTGGAACGTCGCGGGAGTTGCCAACACGCCAACTTTGCCAGTGTGCGTGTGCTCTACAGCAGGCTTGACAGCCGGTTCCATCCCGACGATCTGGACCTCCGGGAATTTCTGACGCAGATAGTTCAATGCCGCGGCCGAGGCGGCATTACACGCCACAACAACGATCTTAGCACCTTGTTCCAGCAGAAAGCGCGTAACCGCCTCAGAGAAGTTCTGGATCTGCTCCAGCGAGCGCGGACCGTATGGGACGTGTCCCTGGTCACCGAAGTAGAGCACGGATTCTTCCGGCATCTGCGCTCGGATCGCGCGTAGGACGGAGATCCCTCCGACGCCCGAGTCGAAGATCCCGATGGGTGAGTTTTTTGTCATCATGGGCTGGATGGAGTTGGAGTTGGAATAGTCATAATGCCATCAGAAGGATGGCATTCCAATTCAAACTGCGGAGGTTCTACAGCAGGATCGGGAAGGATATTGTACACCTCCTCCGGCAAGGGTATTTCATATGGCAGGATCGGGCGCAGGAAAACCACATACACCTGACCGTTCTGCCTCACATTTTCCCCGTAAAAACCAAATGAGTTATTGAAATAGTCATAAATGGACGCGGCGTTCCTCCCTTCAACGATATAGAACTGCGATGAGTAGCCATCTGACGTAAACTTTTCGATTTCTGCCAGAGAAAGCTCATTAAATGGCCAATCGATAATCGGGGAGTCTGGCTGAACACGAACCGATTCGTATTTTGTTACGATCAACCCCAGTCTTTCGGGTTGATAGACTTCAGCATCAGATTGTTTTAATGACTCCAAGAAGTAATACATATCGCGCAGCGCCGGCGGGATGACGGGAGCGCCGGGATCATCGAGTATTGACTGTCCCGACTCTGCTGCCATGCTGGAGAAACGCAGATAACTGGACAGGGCAAAAAAATTCCCGAAGTTCGATCGCCATGAATTTACAGCAATGATCGTAGAGTCTGATCCATCAATCGAAAAATAGTCACTGTTTTGTGGGCGATATGCAGCAGGGCTGTAATCCAAAAACCCTGTCTGATCGACAGTATTGAGGACTGAACACAACTCAGCTCTGGAAAGGACTTTTGTCATGAGCTGCCTTCGCCATTCCCCGTTTGCTTCATAGCCCTGCCTGACGATTAATCTGCCATCTGCGTAAAGAACAAGCTCGGCTGGATAGGAATACAAACAGCATCCATCACCACCTCCGGATTCCATCTTGAGTAGAACAGTTTGTGGTAGCCATTTATGGGCAGTCAGAGGGGAGACTACAATACTGGTTGGGGTAGCCGTACTGGTTAATGACGGAGTTATGGAAGGAGCAGGGGTCAGGCTGGGGGCGGGCTTACGAGATGGAGGGCGTGTTTGCGTTGGGTTTGGGGTCAAAGTTCGAGTGGAGTTTGGAGATAAGGAAGGAGTCGGAGGCATAGTTGGGCTCATGCTCTGAACAGAAGGTGCGCAACCAGCCACAATCAAAGTACCAACCCAAAATGATAACAGGATTCTTCTCATCCTGTCTCCTCCTCTACTGATAGCAGTCTCACAACTCCCCCGCCGCTTCGACAAACTTCCTGAACAAATTCCGCGTGGACGCCTGATCCGTCAGCCATTCGGGGTGCCACTGGACGGCGAGCCCAAAGGGATGATCGGGCAACTCGATGGCTTCGACCAACCCATCGGGCGCTATGCCTGCTACACGCAGTGAGGAGGCGATGTTTTTGAGTCCCTGGTGGTGGAGGCTGTTGACTTTGAGGATCGGCTCGCCATGGATCTCCGCGGTATGCGTTCCTTCCTCCAGCTTGATTTCATGCACAAGGATCGTCCGCATGTTGCCCGGGTAGGAATGATCCAATGCATTGGGAAGCTGGTCGGGAATGTGGGTGTAGAGCGTCCCGCCGAGAGCCACGTTGAGGACCTGGCAGCCGCGGCAAATGCCAAGGAATGGTTTGCCGTCGGACGCGGCAGCCCGAGCCAGCTTCAATTCAACGGAATCACGCAAGAGGTCCACGCCATCGATGCGGGGATGCGGCTCGCCGGGGGAATGCTCGAGGGCAATGTCTCCCCCGCCGGAGAAGAGAATCCCATCCAGGCGAGAGTAGACGGCATCCCACCCATCCTCTGCGATCAGGGACGGGATCAGGACCGGCACGCCTCCTGCCTGGATCACGGCATTCACATAAGCCTGCATCAACATAATGGTCGGCTGACCATTTGCATTGGTTGACTGGTTGGTCGTAATCCCGATGATTGGTTTCATAGGCTAATTGTAAAACAAAAAAGACCCTAAGGGTTCGAAACCTTAGGGTCTGATGTACACAATTCAATTAGTCGAACTTCTGTTTGAGGCGGGCGGATTTGCCTGTGCGTTCGCGCATGAAATAAAGCTGCGCCCGGCGGACAACACTGTGTCGCTCGACCACCACCTTGTCGATGCGCGGGGAACGAAGCAGGAACGTGCGCTCCACACCAATGCCATTGGAAGCCATGCGGCGTACGGTAATAGACTGGTCGTTGCCACCCTTGCGAGTACGGATGACGGTGCCCTTGAACTCCTGAATACGTTCGCGTTCACCTTCCTTGATCTTGACGTGCACACTGACGTTATCGCCAGATTTCAGGGCGGGGATTTTTTCATTCTGTTTGGCTTCGAGAGCCTTGATAATGTCTGCCATTGTCTTTCTTCCTTACAATTGAGAATTGTGATTTCGTTTTGAGCGACGGCGGATTATAGCACGCATTTTCGATATTCACAAGCTGTTTTTGAACCGCCAGGGGCGCGAAGAGCGCAAAGAAACCTTTCGGGAATCTTCGCGTTCGTAGCGTTCTTCGCGGTTAAATTTTCCCGTGGTTAGGCATATTTCCGTATCGCCAGCACCGCGTTGTGCCCGCCAAAGCCAAAGGCATTACTGATCGCCAGATCGATCTTCTTCTCGCGCGCTTCGTTCGGGATGTAATCCAGGTCACATTCGGGATCAGGCGTTTCGTAATGGATGGTCGGCGGCAGGACGCCTTCACGCACTGCCTGCACGCAAAAGATAGCCTCCAGGGCGCCTGTCGCGCCCATCATATGACCGGTCATGGATTTGGTCGACGAAATCGGGATCTGATACGCCTTCTCGCCAAAAGCGGCTTTGACGGCGCGGGTTTCCGACTGGTCGTTCAACGAGGTGCCTGTCCCGTGCGCATTGATGTAACCAAGGTCATCCACAGTTGCTTTTGCAGCCGCCAGAGCCATACACATGGCAGCGGACCCGCCCGCGCCATTTTCATGCGGCGCAGTCACGTGATAGGCATCTGACGTAGCGCCATAACCGGCAAGTTCCGCCAGGATGTTCGCGCCGCGCGCTTTGGCGTGGGATTCGGTTTCCAGCACCAGCACCGCTGCGCCTTCCCCCATCACCAATCCATCCCGGTTTTTGTCAAAGGGCTGGGGAGCCATCGAATAATTGTCGTTGCGCCGTGACATCGCTCCGACGCGATCAAAGGCAGCCACCCCCACCGGGCAGATGGTCATCTCCGCCGCGCCTGCAAGTGCTGCATCGATCATCCCTGCTTTCAGCATCAACAAGGCCGTGCCGATCCCATCCGCGCCCGAGGCGCAGGCGGAAGCCACGGAAAAGCAGGGTCCCTTGATTTGGAAGTCGATCGCGATCATGCCTGCCGCGCCGTTCGGCATCAGCATGGGAATCAAAAACGGGCTCACCCGGCGCGGTCCCTCGGTGTAGTTCGTGATGACGGCATCCTGCAGGGATTTGATCCCACCGATTGCCGAGGAAACAAGCACGCCGGTCCTGCCTGAATTGGCTTCGGTGATCTCGAGTCCAGAACTCGCCATGGCATCTTTTGCAGCAGCGACGCCCAACTGTTCGAAGCGGTCGCGCCGTCGCGCTTCCTTCGCATCCATATACCGGTCAGGCTCAAAGCCCTTCACTTCTGCTGCAAAATGGACATTCAAGGGCGAAGAATCAAACAACGTAATCGGGCCTGTGCCCGAAACGCCATTGACCGCATTTTTCCAACTTTCCTCCACCGTCAACCCAAGCGGATTAACGGTCCCCATTCCAGTGATAACAACTCGTTCCATTCTTCCCTCGCATTGAAATAAGTTATGGACTATGCTGTATAGAGAACCCCGAATGTGCCATCAAGTCACGCTCCCCCTTCAGGGACTTCGTACGCGCAGCGGAAAGCTGCTCAGGTTGCGACGCGTTTATCTTACCCTAAGCCTCTTTTATTCCCCTGCCTTTGGGAAATAATCCCCCTCCACCCAGGATTCGCCACTGGGGCTGACTTCTTTCTTCCAGATTGGAACAATTTCCTTCAAGCGGTCGATCCCATAGCGAGCGGCTTCGAAGACCCCCGTATCACGGTGTGCAGCGGTACATGCGATCAGAACGGTTGGCGTCTTGGGGTAAAGCTTACCAATACGCTGTACGATGGCAATCCCTTCGACGCTGGGCCAGCGTGCCCGAATTTCCTGCGCGACCTGCTGCATCTTCTCCTCCGCCATTGGAATGTAGGCTTCGTATTCGAGATATTCGGTCTCATGCGCATCGCCGCGCTGGGTCTCGCCGCGCACCATGCCTGTGAAAATAGCTGCCGCGCCCGTGCCGGTCAAAGTGATCCTTGCCAGCAGATTGTTTAAATCAATTTCGTCTTCGGTGATTGAGAAGATGGTTGGGAAGTCCATAAACATACCTCGGCATTGCGAGGGCGGTGCTTTTCGCCCGAAGCAATCTCACATATGATTATGGAGATTGAGATTGCTTCGCTCGCAATGACGTTATCCTCCCGATACGGGCGGGAACATTGCCAGTTCCGCATTCAGCGGGATGACCGCCTCATCAAAGGCATATTCGCGATTGATGGTGATCAGCACACTCGACATTGACTCACTGAGATTCGGATATTCGCTTGAAATCTTGTCTTTCAACCCCTGCACGGTGAGATCGGCAGGGATATCCAATTCCATCGATTTCGTCCCGGCGCGGTCGCGGAGTGTGGCGAAAAACAACAGTTTTACACGGTTCATAGAGTCCTATATCCAGACATCATTTGCGGCTGTTCTCTCATTGACGACCTCACCTGTATTAACCGTACCCGCGGGTTCCACCATCAGGATGTGACATTCCTGTTCGGCAACAGGTTTGTGCTCCACTCCCTTTGGCACGATAAACATTTCGCCTTCATTCAATGTCACACTCCCCTCACGGAATTGAAGTTCCAATTGACCTTTCAACACAAAAAACACTTCATCGGTCTCAGGGTGATCGTGCCAGATAAATTCTCCCTGCACTTTGGCGATCTTGAAATGATAATCATTCATCCGGGCAACGATCTTTGGCGACCAGTGCTCGGAGAATTTCGCAAATTTATCTTTAAAACTGACAGGCTGATAATCCATATTTCCTCACTATTTATAATTTATTCATTCACCACATCGCCGCTTTGACCGCCGTGCTTTTCGATCAAACGGATATTTTCAATTCGCATGGTTTTCTCAGCGGCTTTTGCCATGTCATACACGGTCAGCGCAGCAACGGAGACCGCGGTCAGCGCTTCCATTTCGACGCCCGTTTTGCCGATCGTTTTAGCTGTCGCCGTAATGACCACGCCGGGGAGGGAGTCGTCGAGGACGAGATCCACCTCCACCTGGTTGAGCGGCAGCGGATGACATAACGGGATCAGCTCGGAGGTCCGTTTCGAGGCGCTGATGCCCGCGATCTGCGCGACGGTCAGCACATCGCCCTTTTTGATCTGGCCCGCACGGATCAATTCGAGCGTCTCTTTTTTCATATGGACTTCGCCGCGTGCGATAGCGATCCGCTCGGTGTCGGGCTTGTGACCGACATCCACCATGCGGGCGCGGCCCTGCTCATCGAGATGGGTAAGCTTATTTGGCATGAGGAAATTATACCCGCCCCCGTCATTGCGAGCGAACACTAGTGAGCGAAGAGCGTGTCCAAAAGAATGGGCGAAAGCTTTCTTAGCCACTGTCCCCTCAAGGAGATCCTTGGGGGCTTGTTGCTGCCTTGTTGGGACGATATTGGGACCTCATTGGGACCTCGAGTACAGGATTAGTACAGGATTGTGGGTCCGCCCAGGGAGGAAGTTGGGAGGCAGCTGGGAGGGACCATGTCGAAAGTCGTTCTGAACCCGGGTGGCGGGGTTTGTCTGCTGCGTGAGGAATGGAAAACAGACGATCTCGAAGGTGCCGGACCTGTCCAGGGTGGAGGGGAGCCCGGCGCAGGGGGAACATCGGGAGCGCTTCTGGCGGGCCGTGGCCTATGCACGGTCTGCCATGGCGGAGGCAGATGTGCGTGCGGTCTATGAGCAGGAAGCTGCGCAGCAAGGCAAACGCCCGTTCGAGCTGGCGGTCTCCGATTATTTCAAGGGGAGGAATTTGCTGGTGGAAGAGAGTAGAAAAAAGGAGTGAATCGTAA
>Ga0105104_10001828_pt1 | contig 15835 bp, 15 predicted proteins | sample PPLLaktember2015_3_FD_87034 | JGI IMG/M metagenome (GOLD analysis project Ga0105104, IMG submission 87034) | Freshwater sediment microbial communities from Prairie Pothole Lake near Jamestown, North Dakota, USA - PPLs Lake P7 Core (6) Depth... | ecosystem: Environmental > Aquatic > Freshwater >... | reverse complement strand
GAAGTGCCAGGTGTGCAGGTGGAACGGATGGTCCATGGTGCCCACGTTCTCGATCTGCCAGTGCTCGAGGTCGCCGCGGCGCCCACGGCTGTCCCTACCGCGGCGCCCGGCGCGGCCCCAACAATGAGTCCCAGCCCCGCCACTCTCGAGACTCCCGCGGCGGCGGAAGCTCCACCAGCCGAAGCCGCCGCAGCCCCCACCAGCGCTGCGGATTGCCAGCCCCCGGTGCCGGCCCGCCTGGTCGTGGGCAAGACCGCCAGGGTCCTGTCGGCCCTGAACATGCGCAGCGAGCCGGTGATCGACGACAATATCCTCACCAGAAACTCAACCGGGACGGTGCTGACGGTGCTGCAAGGTCCGGTATGCGTGCCCCACGAAAACAGCGCCTACCTGTGGTGGCAGGTGGAAAGCTCAGATGGGACGACAGGCTGGTCAGCCGAGAACTACTCGAACGGCCAGGGGTATTTTCTTGAGCCCATCCCGTAAGGAAAGCAAGGGATAGCAGGTTCATGGGTCCATCTTCAATCATCCAGCAAAGGAAGGACGTAAGCCAGCCATTGTTCGTTGGGTAAACCCATACTTCCGGTTATACAGGCATAAGAATAAGAAAATGTGAAGTCAAAGCGCTCTCCTTTTACAGAGAGCGCTTTGCTCATTGGATACCCGTGTAGAATTTCACGGGCCGGCGTGCTATACTGATAAAGGGGATTGTTGTTCCTCTCCTTTGCTCTTGCTATTCTGGTGCTGTTCTCAACTTAACTTCCGGGATTACGACCCGCCGTCAGGAAGGCAGTAAATCAAAACCTGGGCAGATGACGTCAGCCTGCAAAACGACCAAGGAGAAAGGAAAATGGCAAACCCGAGAAAGCGGCAATCCATTCTGGCAATTGGCACCCTATTGATCGTGCTAATCGCCGCGGTAACCGTGCCTGTTGAAGGCAAATCGGTCTGGAGCTTTGATCCGGACACCCAATTCTATGTTCCCCGGCCAAACCACGGCGCCGTCGAACAGAAAGCCCAGCTGATTTCGAGCAAAGAAAAGGCCGATGCCGGGCTCATCCAGACGCTGATGGATACGCCCCAGGCGGTCTGGTTCACCGGCGGCAGCCCCAAGATCGTCTTGCAGGATGTGCGGAACACGGTCCAGCGTGCGGCTGACAAGGGGACCGTACCCGTCCTGGTGGCGTACAACCTGCCGTTCCGCGACTGCTCCCAGTATTCCGCAGGCGGCGCCGCCGCACAGGAAGAATATCAGGCCTGGATCGACGGCTTCGCGGCGGGGATCGGGGACAATCCGGCCCTCGTCATCTTGGAGCCGGATGGGCTGGGGATTATCCCGTGGTACAAACAGTTCCTCGGCCTTCCCTCCCAGGCCGCAGACTACGAGTGGTGCCAGCCAGCGGAAGCGGACGCCGCGACCGCCGCAAGTGACCGCTTTGCCATGCTCAACTACGCGGTCGATGCCCTCAAGGCGCACACGAGCGTATCCGTCTACCTGGATGCAACCCACAGCCGTTGGTTGGGCGCCGGCGATGCTTCCCATCGCCTGGTTCAGGCAGGTGTGGAGCGGGCAGACGGCTTCTTCCTCAACGTCTCCAACTACCAACCCACAGAGCACCTGCAGAAATACGGCGCCTGGATCTCCAAGTGCATCTGGTTCGGGACCAAAGGCTCTTGGGGCATTGGTCACTTTGACTACTGCGCCAGCCAGTATTACCCGGCGAACCCCAATAACTTCTCAACCTGGTCTCTGACCGACCAATGGTATAGCGACAATGTCGAGAGCCAGACCTGGGTCCCGTACCCCGGCGATGCCGGGCTGAAGCACTTTGTCATCGACACCAGCCGGAATGGCCAGGGGCCGTGGACGCCGCCTGCCGATCATCCCGCAGGCGACCCGCAGGATTGGTGCAACCCGCCCGACCGCGGCCTGGGGTACCTGCCCACCGCCAACACGGGGATGGCATTGATCGACGCCTACCTGTGGATCAAGATCCCCGGCGAGTCGGACGGCCAGTGCTACCGGTGGACGGGCGGCGGACCGCTCGATCCAGTCCGCGGCATGGAGGATCCGCCTGCCGGTGATTGGTTCCCCGAGATGGCGCTCGAACTGGTCCACAACGCCAATCCACCCCTGCCCTAGTCGTTGGAAATCCTTAACCATCCGTTACCCACCGGAGCACACTCGAACGTGTGCTCCGATTTTTCCTTTGACTGTCCCGTCCCCAGAACCTTCAGTAGAGAGATACTGCCAAGAAGTTGATTGCGTAAACTAGTTGACATGGTAAACTTAATCCTATATAATTGATTTATAAGCGTGAAAGGGAGGTTTGCCATGATGTCTGAACCCGATGTCCATCAATTGATCCAAAAAACCCGCCGGTATGAATTTGCAGACGGTCTGCGGGACTTGCAGCTGGCCGTCCTGTTGGGTCTCGGCGGCGCCTCGGCGTGGCTGGGATTCGAACCCGGTTGGATGGCGATCGTTGGAAATCTGGCCAAAACCTATGGGAGATGGGCGGCCTGGGTTGGCTTGCTGCCCATGGTTCTCGTGCTGCTGGCGGTCTGGGGAATGCTTCCCCTCATGAACATCCTTCGGAAGCGTTGGCTGTGGCGTGAAAGCGGCATGGTTAAACCCTCACGCTGGGCCGTCCCTCGCCGGGTGAATGTGCTGACCGCAGTCATTATGGTCGGGGGGATGGGCGTCAGCCTGGGTTTGCGAGCCTTGGGGTGGGCCGACGATGCATTTGTCCTGCGAATGATCTGGGCCGCCACCGGCTGGGGCTTCGGATATACCCTGTTCGCCATGGGCCGCCAACTGGCTCTGCCGCGCTACCGTTGGCTTGGAGCGATCGGTGGATTCATTTCGACCGTCCTGCTGTTTCTGCCGCTGCGCTTTGGCCAATCCTCCCTCGCGTTCGGGCTCCTGTGGTGCGTTCTGCTCGTGGTCAGCGGTGTGCTCGCTTTACGGCATGCATCGTCAGCCGCAAAGAAAGCTCAATAATGGCCGACGAGATCAAGGCCATCACCAACCTGGACCGGTTGGTTCACGAGCCCGCCCGCCTGGCGATCATGGCTGTGCTTTCCGCCTGTGAAAGCGCCGATTTTGCCTACCTCACCCACGCCACCGGGTTGAGCAAGGGCAATTTGTCGGCCCAGCTGAGCAAACTAGAAGACGCCGGCTATGTCGCCATTGCCAAGGGATTCAAAGGCAAATACCCAAACACGGTGTGCTCGCTTACGCCAGCCGGTCGTCGAGCGTTCGAGTCCTATCAAAAGCAGGTTCAGGCATTGGCTCAATACCTCAAAAAATGATCCACTCAGATTCTTGCTCGCTGGGAAAGACAGCAGTTAATCCCGCAAGGTCAGACAGTGCGGTCAACAGCGACCGCACCCAAGCACACCCTGGGCAGCTATCTGGTCATTGGCGAGTCTTTGTTACCGGTCTGCAGGTAGCGGGGATTCGCCCCGCACCGAACGGCGCAGGGGGACTTCGCGCAGGAAGACACACATAACCGCGGCCGCCGCCATCACCAGCGCGGCCGCCAAAAAGACATTGTGGACGGCCGATGCAAGCGCTCCACGAATGGCCTCCAGCAGCTGGTTCAGAAGCGCCGGGCCATCCATTCCGAGTTGGGCAAACCGGGTTTGGAGCTGGTTCAGCGCCTCGGCGTTGAGCAGCGCCTCCGGCTGGATCCCGGCCAACTGGCCGGCTGGCAGAGCTTCCTGGAGCGCTTTGGGCGCACGCGCGAAAAACTCGCCTGCGAATGTGCTCGCCAGGAACGATCCGAAAATGGCCGTGCCCAGGGTGCCGCCGATGGCCCGAAAGAAGGTCAGCGCGGCGGTCGCCACACCCATGACGTGATAGTCCACGGCGTTTTGCACGATGATGGTAAAGAGCACATTGGCCGTCCCCAGGCCGATCCCAAAGATGACCAGGTTAACAATAACTGTGGGTGTTCCGGTGTTCCCGTCCATGCCGGCCAGCAAGAACATGCCCACCGCCGCGATCGACAGCCCAACCGTTGCAATCCCCCGGTAGTGCCCCCAGGGGCTGACCACCTGCCCGCTTACGATGCTGGCTGCCACCAGGCTCAGCATGGTTGGCGTGAGCACACTCCCGGATACGGTGGCCGACTGGCCGAGCACGCCTTGCACGAACAGGCCGATGTAAAAGATCACGCCGAACATCCCCGCGCCGGCCAGGAAAGTAACCAGGGCCGACACGCGGAAGATATCGTTCTGCAGCAGGGACAGAGGAAAAATCGGCTCCGAAGCGCCTCGCTCGACGGACACAAAGATCACCAGTGTGATCGCCGACAGCAGCAGCAGTCCCAGCACCTGCGGCGAGCTCCAGGCATAGGTCGAGCCGGCCCACGTGAAGGCCAGCAGCATGGGGACGATGCCCAAAACCAGCAGGGCAGAGCCGAGATAATCGACGCGGCGCCGGGCCGCCGCTGCCGCCCGTGTAAGCGAAGCGGCGCCCGGCAGCGTCCTGGACACCACCGCAATGGCCGCGATGCCCACCGGAAGGTTAATGTAAAACGCCCACCGCCAGTCCCATTGATCGGTGATCAATCCGCCCAGGGCAGGACCGACGATCGAGGCCAGGCCGAAAACGGCGCCGGTAAGCCCCTGGTACTTCCCCCGTTCGGCCGGCGGGAAGATGTCCCCGATCACCGAGTGGGAGATCGGTATCATGGCGCCGGCGCCCAACCCCTGCACGGCGCGGAAGAAGATGAGCTGGTTCATGGACTGCGCCGCGCCCGAGAGCATCGAACCCAGGACAAACAGCCCCATGCCGGCCAGGTAGAATCTCTTGCGGCCGTAGATATCCGACAGCTTGCCCCAGACCGGCATACTGGCGGTGGAAGCCAGCATATAAGCCGTAAAGACCCAGGCGTAGCGATCCAGCCCCTGCAGTTGGGCAGCCACGCGCGGCATCACCGTGCCGACGATGGTTTGATCCAGCGCAGACAAAAGAATTCCCAACATCACGCCGGATAAAACCAGGAGAGCCTGCCTTCGTGAAAGCTCGGATAGATGGGTTACAGGAGCGGGGGTTTCCACACGGTTACTCACGGTTAAATTGCAATCCTGTTTCTTCTGCTTGAGTAATTCGAAGGAGGGCGCTCAGGCCGCGATGCAGGCTGATGAGATCCTCCTCGTCCAGGCGGTTCAGCCACCGGCCAAGGCTTAACTTGATTTGCTCGCGCCGGCTGGCAATCAGGCCAGATCCCCGTGCGGTTGGACGCACGTAGGTCCGGCGGCGGTCCTGGCTGTCTTCCGAACGTTCGACCAGCTCCTGTTCCACCAACTGCTGGACCAGCAGGCTGGCGGCGGGGTTGCCGACTCCCAGCCGCCGGGCCAGTTCGCTGACGGTCATAGGACCGTAAAACTCCAGCATAATGATGGCTTTCAATTGAGACAAGGTCATGTCGGTCGTGATCCAGTTTGGCAGGGACGCCACCCGGGTGGCGTTGCCGAGGTCCAGGTAGGCTTCAATAATGTCGTTCACCCGTTGGGAGAAAGTAAGCTCGTTCATCGTGTTTGGGTTCCTTGTGCCCAATCTGTCGGATTCACCCCGGCGGGCGGGGAGGTTGGCGGCGCGGCGCGCACGACGGTGCCCTGGCTGCCATCGACGCGCACCCACTCCCCATCCTGCAGCGTTTGGGTGCCGCTCACCGTTGCCATGACCGCCGGAATGCCGTACTCGCGGGCGACGATGGCCGCGTGGGAGGCCAGGCTACCGGTATCGACGACCACCGCCGCAGCGCGCTGGAAGAGCGGCGTCCAGGCCGGATTTGTGTAGGGGGCCACGAGCACATCGCCGGGAGCGAGCCTGCCGAACTCGGCGCCGTCCCGGACGATGCGCACCGGACCCTCCGCCACGCCCGGACTGCCCGGCATGCCGCGCAGCAGAGCATCGCCGGATGGGCCGCCGTGCGGGAACAGCCGGGGATCGACCAGGGGCGTGCTTTCCAGGCTGGAACGCCTCTTTTTGCGGCGCTGGACAGCCGCCGCCAGCTCTGCTGCCCGGTCTGGGGGGAGTGGGAAACCGCTGACGCGTTCCAATTCGCTGAACTTGAGGTGGAATATCTCTTCGGGCGCCTCCAGGTAACCGGCCGCAGCCAGGCGCCCGCCCATTTCCAGGAACGTCCGCCGGAACAGCGGCATGGCGAGCGTGGCGTAAAAATGGGTGTCTTCGCGTATCTGAATCAACAGGCGGGCTTCTTCCAGGCTCTTCAGGAAAACCGACCGCAGAGGGGCGAAGCGCAGCAGCGGGGACTGCAGGACTTCATCCCGGGCAGCCTGCCAGGCTGGCGGGCCGGCTGGAGGCTGCGGCGGATAGGCGGCAAAGCTTTTAATGATCCCGAGCGTCACGGCCGGCGCATCTTTCCAGGTGGGCTGCAAGGTGGTGCTGATGACCGTTTCGCGGTGGCCGTAGCGGTCCAGGAAGGCCTCCAGTTCGGCCAGGAAGACGCGGCCGGCTGGATCCTGCTCGAGGGCGGACCCCAGCGCCACGGCAGGATGCGTACCCACGATGTGGGAAAGGGCAGGGTCGGAACGGACCTTGTGCGCCAACTCTTCGAGCGCCCGGTTCATCTCCAGGGTTTTATTTTCCACACCGGAAACGAGTGTGCCGAACAGATTCGCCCGCCCCATGAGAGCCAGCAGGACGCGCAGCCGGGCGGCGGCGTAGGCGGCCCCGGGAAAATACCGGCGCCGGATTTCTCCGGCCGCGAGGAAGGGGATTTCTTGGGCGGCGCGCGCCGCTGCCAGCAGCTCATCCCAGGAGAGCAGGCGCAGGTCGCGGCTCTCAAGCTGGCGCGCGCGGGCCAGCGTCTCGGCAATCAGTGGGTCCGACCGCCATTGGAGGAGGCGATAACGCAGGATGTTCGAAACCAGGCGCACCGGGGTAAGCAGCGTCCTCCACGTAGGACGGGGAAACCGGGCATGGTACCCGAGAACCACCCCATCTTCCACGTCGAACAGATGGCTCAAGTGCCATTCGAGCCCGACCAGGTCAAAGATCGGTTCTACTGCGCCGCCCAGTGCCTCCATCCAGGTGTCCAGGTCGAGTGGGTAGGGGCGAGAGGGCAGCATCTCGACGAAATTGTTGGCCAGCATGCGGTGCGCCAGGGAGGTGGCCGGCGGCGGGCCGGGCAGCGCGGTCATCGGGCGCGCCTGGAGGATGTACGGCCTGCCGCCTGCCCGGGGGCCTGCCCACGCCCACTCGATATCCTGGGGGCTGCCAAAATGGCGTTGGATCGCCGAGCCCAAACGCGCCAGACGGCGCAGCGCACGGTCCGGGAGGGCCGGGATCCGGGCGATCGCGGCGCCGGTCACGTGCTGCGTGCCGCCCCCGGCAAGCGCCTGGACCATCGCCTCGCGCTTGCCCGCGCGCCGCTCCGCGATCTGCCATCCCCACACCTGCCGCCGCAGGACGAAGTGGTCGGGCGTCACCAGGCCGGAGACGACCGCCTCTCCCAAGCCGGGGTTGGCGTCGATGAGGATTTCATCTCTCCGGCCGGTGACCGGGTTGGCGGTGAACAGCACCCCGGCAAATTCGGCGGCGGCCATGCGCTGGACGACGACGGCCAGCTTGACCATCTTCTGATCCACCTCCTGGCGGTCCCGGTAGGCAATTGCCCGGTCGGTCCACAGGGACGCCCAGCAACGGCGCACGGCTTCCAGCAGAGAATCATCGCCGAGGATATTCAGGTAAGTATCCTGCTGGCCGGCAAAAGCCGCTTCGGGAAGATCTTCGGCCGTGGCGCTCGAACGGACCGCCACCGGACTGTGTCCGGACGGACTGTGTCCGGCTGGGCTTTGTCCGAGCTGGCGGTAGGCCTTCCGGATGTCCTGCTCGATCTCCGGCGGGATGGCGCCAGCCTGGAAGGCGTCCCGGATGGCCGCGCCGCCAACCGGCGGCGCGCGGAGTTCCTGGGCGATTGTTTCATCCAGGCCGTTGTAGACCACAAACTGCTCGTATGCGGTCGTGGTGACCGCAAAACCGGTTGGGACGGGAAATCCGGCTCGCAGCAGTTCGCCTAAATTGGCGGCTTTGCCCCCGGCCAGTTCAAGGCTGGTTTTGGAGAGACACTCGAGAGGCGCAACGAATGGGGTCTGGGTGATCGTGCAGGGGGGTGACTTCGCCATCGGACAACCTCCTACCAATAGGGATTTGTGGACCGCCGTACATTGTTTATAATAACACAATAATTGTGTTTTGTAAAACAGTTTGATAATTTGAAACAAATAGATGGAGGGCGCTTCGATTGTGGAGTGGAAGCCCGAACGGATATAATGGACTTGTAAAGAAGAAGGCAGCTCCCACAAGTAAACAGCAGATCTTACTCCTTTACAAATGGAGCCATGGAGCCCAAAACCATGACGGCATTTCAACAAACCGCTCTCCTCCTGACCGTGCTCTGGCTCGCGATGGTCGTCGTTCGTTTTCGCCGCTCGAGCGTTGTTTTAATCGGCGGGCTCTTTGTGATTGGCTTGTATACGCTGGCGGCCCTGGCGGCCGGCAAAGTCACGCCGGATACCCTTGGATTGGGCCTTCCCGGTTCATGGCTGCCGGGGATGGGATTTGCCGCAGCGGGATTGGGGGTGATGGTCGCTTACAGCCCCCTGGCCGACCGGTTGGCGTCTCGCTGGGTCGCCCAGCCGCCCACGCTTGAGGCGTTCCGGGTGATCCAGCAATCCAGGGGCAAGCTCATCGCCGGCATTGCCGCCGCCTGGGTGCTTGGAGGCATCCTCGAAGAGCTGGTTGCCAGGGGGATTGTCCTGACGTCGGTTGAGACCTGGTTGGCTCCGTGGCTCACCGCGCCGGTTGCCGCAGGAGCGGCCGTATGCACCGCGGCGTTGGGCGCCGGTGTCTTGCATTTGTACCAGGGTCCGCGGGCCGCGGTCATCGTTACGCAGCTTTCGGTTCTATTCGGTGTTCTGTATGTGGCCAGCGGGCATAACCTGTGGGCGGTCATGGTGTGCCATAGCCTGTATGACACCATCGCTTTCGTCCGGTTTGCCAACAAAAAATCCAAATACTCCGATCTGGATAAAGATCCAGCCTTGTCGTCAGAAAACCGCTCATGCTAACCTTGAGGAGTTCGCCGCCATGATGAAATTGAGACATCTTTTTCATAATCCAGATTTAGCCGAAATGCTGCTAAAAAACTGGGATTATGATGAAACCTCCCTGGAGATGTTCCAGTATTACCGGATATCGGCCAATGCCATATACCCGTTCAGGCAAAAGGGCGGCATTTGTTTTTTACGCTTTTGCCCGGCTTCGGAGAAAAGGAAAGAAACCATCGAGGCGGAACTTGAATTCATTGGTTACTTGCGGGGTGCAGGCTACCCTGCCGCAGAACCCTTGCCGTCCAAAACCGGGGCGAATCTGGTGCAGAAATCGACACCCTGGGGGGAATACTATGCCTGTGTATTTAAACGGGTAAGCGGGCAGCCGATCAGCGAAACAAGCTGTGAGGACGAAGTAATGTTCGCGTACGGCGCCGCGCTTGGCCTGCTCCATAAATTATCCAGTGAAAACACTGCCCCGAAAATAAAACGCTGGACATACGAGGATGTGTTCAATTGGATTGAAGAGACATTAAGCTGCCTCCCCGGGGGAACATCGCCCCTGGATGAATTAAGGCTGCTCCGAGACTATTTTTCCAGAAGGCCCACAAACGGGGGCAGGTACGGCCTGATCCACTACGACTTTGAACTGGATAACGTATTTTATGACCACGCGACCAAGTCGTGCAGCGTGATCGATTTCGACGATGCCATGGTTCATTGGTATGGCATGGATATCGACCAGGCCCTGGACAGCTTGCAAAGCGAAATTGCCGAGGATCAATTTCCTCGAGCGAAGGCTGTTTTTATCGAGGGGTACCGCAGCCAATACGGCATCGACGATGACCTATTTGCCGCTATGCCGCTTTTCAGGCGGTTCGCCATGCTGTACCGGTATACCCGAATTACCCGGTCTATTCAGGAACGGTGGGAAAACGAGCCCGAGTGGTTAGCAGGATTGCGAACGAAGTTGACCGGCGCACTGGCGAGCGCATCGGAGCATTTCGGAAAAGCCATCCAGGCTGTACCGTAACCAGAAACGCTGCTTCATCTTGGGGAGTGAAACACCCTCAAAAGATGGAAGGCGCTTTTTGATTTCTGAGCCATAATTCTATACGTGCAAGAGGGATCAGAATCCAAAGCAGGGTCTCTTCCCGGAGAGAAAACGACGAATCCGCCCGAGGTTCCAAATCCGAAGCAGTCCATACGCGCTCCCCTTCCCAGCTGGACCACTCCCCTCTATCTGACGGGGCTGTTTCTGCTGGTGCACATCGCGGCGCCGTGGGGGTTATCGCGGCTTTCGGCCCGTCACGGGTGGGTGAACGGGCGTCCGGGCGCGTGGAATCGGCTCGCCCTGGTCCTGGTCGGGGCTGGCATCGCCTGCACAATAGGGACGATAAGCCTGCACTATCGCGCCTCACCCGGCGCGTTCCTTGATCTGAAGCCGACCCAAAAGGTGCTGAGAGGCGGTCCCTATGCCTTCTCCCGCAACCCCATGTATCTCTTTGAACTGGCATTCTGGTTGGGTTGGGCATGGTTTTATGGAAGCCTCCCCGTCCTCATCGGATTCCTGCTCTGGTTGATCCTGTTCAATTTTGTGATTGTGCCGTATGAGGAGCGCGACCTGGAGGCCCGCTTCGGGGAAGCCTACTGGCAGTACAAGAGGATCGTTCCGCGGTGGTTTGGAAAGGCACCCTTCCAGCGGATGCGAGAAGGAGACGGCTCACAGGCGTAGGGTGCGGTCGCTTGTAAGCGCAGCGGCGACCGCACCCTACCGATTTGTTCCAGGAACGACCCGCAAAAGCTGAGCGTGGACCGAGTCGGGCTCACCAAACGAGGCACTCGAGAGACCATCAAAATCACACGTCGAGGAGACACGCACCCCATGAGCACGATTTCTACAGAAGTCCCGAATTCAACCACTGCCATCCGGCAGCGTATCGCCACGCCTGCAGCGATCTGGGGGGGTGTGGTCCTGGTCCTCACGACCCGGACACTTTTCTTCGTGCTGGCGCAGTCTTTGGTGGCCCTGGTTTTTGCCATCCAGCGGCACCCGGCTCCATGGCAGGCGGCTGCCCACTGGTGGCCTGCCGATGGGGTGTTGGCCAATCTCCTCGGGCTGGCGCTCCTGGTTGTGATGACCCGGCGAGAAGGGATTGGCCTGTGGGCGTTGGTATCGTACAACCGCCGCCGCCTGGTCCGCGACGTCTTCCTGGGATTGGGATTGTTCCTGATCGCTTTTCCGGTGGCCTTTGCGGGAATGACGCTGGCGGGAATATTGTTCTATGGCAGCTACGCTGCCACACCCATTATCGGCGGTCACTTACCGCTGTGGGCTGGATTGGTGAGTGTGCTGGTTTTTCCGTTTATAAATGGTGTAACGGAGCAAATGACCTACTCCGCTTATTCGCTGCCTCGATTAGAAGTCTTGACGAGAAAGGCATTTTTGGCCGTCGCGATCGTCGCTTTCTGGTTCGCCTTGCAGCACAGCGCCCTGGGGCTGCTCTTCGACGGGCGTTTTATTCTCTACCGTTTCATCTCGTACTTACCCCTGTGCATCATCGTGCCCATTCTCTATTTGAAGCTTCGTCGTCTCACTTCGCTGATCGTTTGCCACTGGTGCCTGGATCTGGTCGGCAGCGTATCCCTTATGCTGGTGCCATAGGGAAGCCTGCAACGGTTGTTTTCTTTGAATTATGGAAAAGAAGGGTATTCTCACCAAAATCCTTGCTGTTGTTGGTACGGCGCTGGCGTGGTTCCCGGTTCTGGCGCCTGTCTTGTTGACGATGGTGGTTAGCATAAAAGAAAGCACGTTCCTGTTCGACTATCTCATGCCGGCCGAGCTTTTCCCAGCCGCCCTGACCGGGGGAGGGCTGCTTGTCTGGGCAGCGCTGAGGGTGCGTTCACGCCGCAGGCTCATCGGCCTGGGGCTTGGCAGCGCATTCGGCTTGTGGGTAGGTTTCCAGGCTCTGGCGGTTGCCACGGGGCTGGCTTCAGGCGCGACGGAGCCGGCCGGGTTCTGGTGGGTGCTCGTCCTCGTGCTGGTCGGTTTCTACGTGCTGGCCCTGATCGCAACCGGCGCCGGCGGGGCGCTGCTGCTGGCTGACCTGTTCAAGCCTTGGGATCCCCGCAGGCTGCAGCTTTCCCGTAGATGAGACGGTTCCTCCCTTAATACTTGCCCGCCACTATTGATCTGGGTGTGGGTTTTAACATAGAATACATATAGATACAAAGCATTGCGAATGGGAGGTTGATGTGCAAAAATCAGAAACTGTCATTCGTGAACTGCTGGCCCTTGCCGAGGTGGAGGCCAACGGCAGCAGCCCGTGGGATATCCAGGTCCACGACGACAGGTTTTATGCCCGTGTCCTGAGTGATGCGTCCCTGGGTTTGGGGGAAACGTATATGGACGGCTGGTGGGACTGCCCCGCCATTGACGAACTCATCTGCCGGATCCTCAAAGCCCACCTCGACGAAAAAGTGAAGAACGAAACCCGCTATCTGTATCAGGCAGCCCGAGCGAGATTATTCAACCGGCAGTCTTCGTCCAGGGCGTACGAAGTGGGGATCAAGCATTACGACCTCGGGAACGACCTCTACCGGGCCATGCTGGACAAACGCCTGAACTACACCTGCGCGTACTGGAAAAACGCCAAAAACCTGGACGAGGCGCAGGAAGCCAAATTGGATCTGGTATGCAAAAAGATCAATGCGGCGCCCGGCATGAAAATCCTGGAATTGGGCTGCGGATGGGGCAGTTTCGCCAGGTATGCGGCAGAAACCTACGGCGTTTCGGTTCTGGGGGTGACGGTTTCCAAAGAACAGGTCGCCCTGGGGATGGAGCTGTGCAAAGGGCTGCCGGTGGAACTGCGGCTGCAGGATTACCGTGAAGTGCAGGGAACGTTTGACGCGGTCATTTCCATTGGCGTCATGGAGCACGTCGGGTATAAAAATTACCATTCGTACATGGAAGTGGTCGACCGCTGTCTGAAAAAGGACGGAATTGCCTTTGTGCACACGATCGGTGGGAACCAGACCACCACGAACGGCGATCCATGGTCCGATAAGTACATCTTCCCCAACGGCATGCTGCCCTCCATTGCTCAATTGGGAGCGGCGATGGAAAGCCGGTTTGTCATGGAAGATTGGCAGAACATGGGCCCCCACTACGATCCCACGCTCATGGCGTGGCATGCCAATTTTGAAAAAGCCTGGTGTGACCTGAAGACGAAATATGGGGATCGTTTCTACCGCATGTGGCGCTATTATTTGTTATCCAGCGCCGGCGCCTTCCGGGCCCGCAACCAGCAGCTGTGGCAGATCGTGTTCACCCGAAGCGGGACGCCCCAGCCGGACTGCCGGTTTACCTAGAACCCCCCGAAAATAATCCTTCGTGGTGATGAGCGGCGGCGTAGCCGCCGCTCATCACCACGAAGATCCTTTTAGAACCTTAAGGTTTCGGATGAAAGAGACAGACGTCATCATCGTCGGGGGCGGTCCGGCAGGAACGGCCTGCGCCTGGAAACTGCAGCAGCAGCGGGTGGATTTCCTCCTGCTCGACAAGGCGGTTTTTCCGCGGGTCAAACCTTGCGCGGGTTGGATCACACCGCAGGTCCTGCGAGACCTGGAGATGGATGGCGCGGAATACCCGCTCAGTTTCACCCACTTTAACCGGTTTCAGGTGTCCGTCAAAGACCTCCACTTCAAACTCCCCACCAACCAGTACGCCATCCGCCGGATCGAGTTTGACAACTGGCTGCTGGAGCGTTCGAAATGCCGCTTTGTGAATCACGCCGTTAAGACGATCGTTTTCGAGGACGGTCACTATCTCATCGACGGGGAATATTGCGCCAAATACCTGGTTGGCGCGGGGGGAACCCACTGCCCGGTCCACCGCACGTTTTTTCAGAATGGCCTGGAGGGAAGAAAAGGGTCGTTGATCGTCGCCCAGGAAGAGGAATTTGCCTACGATTATTCCGACGACCGCTGTTCCCTGTGGTTCTTCCAGGATGGACTGCCAGGGTATGCCTGGTATGTGCCGAAGGCCAACGGGTTCGTAAACGTTGGTTTGGGAGGCAGCGCGGCGGCGTTGAAAGCCAAGAACGACACGCTGAAACGGCATTGGACCCTGCTGGTCGAAAAGCTGGACCAAAAGGGGCTGGTCCGGGGGCACGAGTACAAGCCGGTCGGGCATTCCTATTACCTGCGCGGGAAAAGTCCGGTGGTGCGGAACGGGAATGCCTTCATCGCCGGAGACGCGGCCGGCCTGGCGACCCTCGACATGGGGGAAGGCATCGGTCCCGCCATCCAGAGCGGGATCCGGGCGGCAGAAGCCATCCTGTCCGGGCGGGAGTACGCCCTTGGATCGCTGCATAAATATTCCTTTCCATCGCTCGTCGGGCTGCGATAATCATTGGGACGCGGACGAGCGCGGATAGACGCGGAAAATACTGTCGACAAGGTATGCCGGATGAAGTCCGGGCCGGTCTCCCTTTCCTGCTTCCCACGCAGGGCGTAGGAACCGGAGATCAATGAATGCGCTCTGTTCATAGAGCGCATTTTTGGTACCAGGAATTGACAACAGGATTTGACAAACTGTATCAATTTTGATACACTACAGGTGTGATCGATGAACCGCGGCTGAAGGTGGTCTTTTATACGTCACAAGCTGGAAAAGAACCGGTTCGGGAATGGCTTAAGGCACTCCCGCTGCAAGATAAAAAAGCGATTGGAGAGGATATCAAAACCGTTCAATTCGGTTGGCCGCTGGGGATGCCGCTGGTTCGTAAATTGGAACCGGGCTTATGGGAGGTGCGTTCGAACATCAGCACTGGAATAGCCCGGGTATTATTCACTGTGCAGGCAGAGTATCTGGTGCTGCTGCACGCTTTTGTTAAAAAGACCGACAAAACTCCGTCGGAGGATCTCTCGTTAGCCAGGAAAAGATTGGCGCAAGTGCGAGGTGAAAGATGAACGAAACTTATATCGGAAGCGACTTTGACGATTTCCTATCCGAAGAAGGGCTTCTGGAAGAAGCGGAGGCCATGGCAGTGAAGCGGGTCCTGGCGTATCAGATCAATGAGCTGATGAAGGAGCAGAATCTGAGCAAGGCGGAGATGGCCCGCCGGATGAACACCAGCCGGGCCGCGCTGGAACGGCTGCTTAACCCAGAAAACCGTTCGGTTACCCTGCATACCATGGACAAGGCCGCCCGGTCGCTGGGTAAGCGCCTGCGGCTGACGTTGGTGTAACGCTACATGCTTGAAATCATCGACTTGAGCCAGGAGATTTTCTCCGGGATGCCAGTGTTTCCCGGCCTTCCGGAGGTGGAGATCACCCTGCACGCATCGCACGAACAGCTGGACGGCATTACCGGCAGCGATGTCGTGTCCCCCGCCGTGAACCGGCTGGTCATGGGCGAACATACCGGTACGCACGTGGATGCCATCAACCATATGGCGCGGGAGTACCGGGGACAGTCGATCGATACGATGCCGCTGACGATGTTCTACACCGAGGGGATCTGCCTGGACCTGTCGCACAAGGGCCTACGGGAGCTGATCGAGCCGGCCGATTTGGAGCGCGCCTTCGCCCAGGCGGGTCTTGACATCCTGCGGGGGGATACGGTCCTGCTGTACACGGATCATTATCGCCGCGCCTTTGGGACCGGCGATTGGCAGCATGGACAGGGGGTCAGCGCAGAGGCAGCGCGCTGGGTAGGCCAGCACGCGACCGCGGCGTTAGG
>Ga0105104_10001827_pt1 | contig 15836 bp, 10 predicted proteins | sample PPLLaktember2015_3_FD_87034 | JGI IMG/M metagenome (GOLD analysis project Ga0105104, IMG submission 87034) | Freshwater sediment microbial communities from Prairie Pothole Lake near Jamestown, North Dakota, USA - PPLs Lake P7 Core (6) Depth... | ecosystem: Environmental > Aquatic > Freshwater >... | reverse complement strand
TAAGCAGCAAGCCCGCAATCGTGCGGCGGCTCCAGTAATTCAAAATCTCGATCGCTTCAGGCAGCAAGGCGCCTTCATTCATTACATTCTGTAAGCGTGAAGGTTGTGCCTTCCGCTTGAGTTCTTCCGGTTTGAGTTTTTTTACGATTGCGCGTGTCCTGCGTCCAACGAACTGGCGGTAGGCGCGCAAAGCTTCGATGTCAATTCGAACGCTAAGATTTGCCACACCTGGATAATCCATTTTGTTGGCTGAGTGGATGATGGATACATTCAATTTCTTCACCCAGTCATCTCGAATGAAAAGCTGCGGTGTCCCTGCTACGAGTAGATTCATCGTAATATCTTCGATACGCGCCAGGTGAAAAAGGATCCATGCAATGGAATGCTCACCAGCCGGTGGGATGCAGCGCATCTGATCTTCAGTCATGTCATTGAGAATTTCATCTTCAAATGACCAGAGTCTTGTCCGCACTGCCGCTTTGCGGCGTGCTTCGCTGGCTTTCGACATTTTTGCCGAATGCACCATGGCATGTTGATCTAGAAAAAGTTCCATTGACTTTTTGTGGTCATTCGACGAAAGAGCATGGAGTAGCTTTTGATGTCCTTGATTCCAGACTATAGTCCAGATTCTCTTCGGGAGTTTGCGATTGGGATTCATGATCCAGCCTCGGTAGAGTCCAATTTTGTAACCTTTGTGATGCGCGACACAAAGAAATGCAATGTAAGAATCTGAATATCAGTACGTCGAGAATTCAGAGTAGCTTATCGCATTAAGAATGAATAAGAGTTTTACCCCTGCATTGTACCCTTAACCTTTTTGCGGTACACTCTTTCAAACATTTAGAAGTTATTTCGTTCTTTATGAGGTGACTTATGTCCGCGACTGAGTTATCACCGCAGGGCACAGACACAAAACTTGTGCCAATCCGCAATGATGAGGGGTCAAAGAGGGCGCGTATGTCGTCCATGGCAAGAGCATCCACAGATTTTTATGGGGCAGTTGGCTGGATCGTTGGTTTGCTCATCACCCTGTTGATTTCCCTTCCTGTCATCTGGTTTGTCACCGCGAATGCTTCACGCGCAGACCGGGAATCGGTCCTTGCCCTGGGCATTGCCATTGCCTGGTGGTTGAATCCGCTTTCACTCGGCGCACTTGGATATGTGTTCAGCAACGTTCGCGCCTGGCGCTTGTGGACTGTACTGGGATTGCTGGTATGGGCGGTAGTCAATCTTCTGGTTTCCATGTCGATCGTTTCCACCAATGCGCGGATCATGACCGTCAATGGCTTGATCATTGTTGGTTATATCCTGCTTGGGCTATTATTCCTTTACATTCAATTGCGCGTATTTATCTGGGCAGCCGCAGGAAAACCTGCACGCTTCTTCTTCGGGACGCTGGCTTGGGCTGCGTTCAATGGGCTCATCTTCTGGGCGATCATCAGTCCCGAAGTCTTGAACATTGTCCTGGTTGTGCTCAGTCTTGCCTTCCGCGTGGTCTTCATCCTCTTTATGGCAATTATTCAGTTTGTAGCCATCTTCTGGTTTATGGCTCGCTCACGTGTTGAGACCATTCGGCCTGGTGACCCGAAGCAGGTCACCTTCGATGATTACAAGGGTCAGCCAAACCTGATCAAGATGGTGCGGCAGTGGATATCCCTGCTCTCTGACCGAACCAAGTTCCAGAAGATGGGTGGACAGTTCATTAATGGTTTGTTGTTGTACGGTGAACCGGGTACCGGTAAAACTTTGCTGGCGAAAGCAATGGCAGGCGAAGCTGGCATTGCTTTTATTTCCATTGAAGGTTCCGGCTTCCGTGCCATGTTCTGGGGCGTGGATGTGCTCAAGATGATCGCTTTCATCAACAAGGCGCGCAAACTGGCGCGTGAGTATGGCGCGTGTATCGCCTATATTGATGAGATTGACGCAGTAGGCATGTCGCGGGGTGGCGTTATGGGCGGTCAGGGTGGCGTGGGCATGGGAATGGGCGGCATGATGGGCATGGCTGGCAGCGGAGCCCTGACTCGTTTGCTTTACGAAATGGACGGTATTAACGAGTTGAGTCGCTGGGAGAAATTGCGGGCGCGCTGGTATCAGCTCCGCAAAAAAACCGTCCCACCGCGCGATTGGCATATCCTGTTCATGGGTTCCACGAACAGACCAGATGTGCTCGATCCCGCGCTGACGCGTCCTGGTCGATTTGACCGGACTGTTGTGGTCAACAAACCGGACCGCGGTGGTCGCCGTGAGATGGTGAAGTACTACCTCAACAAAATCAAAACCGATGAGACCGTGGATATTGAGGCAATCGTCAGCGACACAGCCTGGGCTACTCCTGCCAGGATTATGTCCGCTATTACCAAGGATTCTGTCCGCCTGGCATTGTTTGATAATCGTGATCGTGTGGCACAACATGATATTGAACTTGCGTTTCAGGAACAGGCGATGGGCCTGGAGAATCCTATTGAAGAAATGGAAGAAGATCAGCGTAGACAGGTTGCTTATCATGAAGCAGGTCATGCCATCGTTCAATATTATCTCCGCCCGGATGAACGCATTGTACGTGTGAGTATTGTCCGCCGCTCTGAGGCGCTCGGTTATGTATTGCCTGTTTCAAACTATGATATTTATGCCCTGCCTCTTCGCACCTTTGTCGCAGATATTCTCGTTTCGATGGCTGGTCACGTGGCAACCAAGTTATTCCTTGGTGAATACTGGACAGGAGCAACTGGCGATTTCCAAAACGTTCGTGCCCGGCTGTGGCAATTAGCTCACTATGGTTATTTTGGTCCTCCCCTGGATATGCAGCAAGGCACTGGAATGGTTAAAGAGAAAACTGAAATTGTTGAAAAATTCTGGAGAAAACTTGAGGAGCAGACTGAACAGATCCTGGCTAAACATGCTTCTGAAGTGCATGCAGTTGCCCAGGCATTATTGGATCGAAATGATCTGACCGGTAAACAGTGTATTGAGGTTATCCGTGTTGCGGCTACCGATGGTGAAACTCTTGACAGTGAGGTACTTTTGAAAGCACTGGTGGATGAAACCATTGTGAATGGAAATAACGGGAAGTCGAAAGGCAAACCCACAGCCAGGCGTAAGACCAAGTCGAAAGTAAAAGAGAAAATCATCGCGTAAAAGAAAACTGGCTGGGATGAAAATCCCAGCCAGTTTTTTCTCTGCTCAAGCCGCCGTCCTCGGCACTCGGAGCTTGCCTTACTTACTGCCACGACCAGACAGCGATATATCCTTCTGCGAGGATGCGGGGTTCAAGATTTCCCGATGCAGCGACAACTGCGATGCCCGGATTGCCCGACTGGTCAATGAACGAGAGCACGAGGTTGTTATTGTCCGGCGACCAGATCGTCATCGATTGATGATACTGATCAAAGTATGGCAGGATACTGAGAAATTGCTGAGTTGGGCGGTAAAGAAACAATTGGCGGCTTTCACCGCTGGTCACGTCCAATACATGGAGTTCGAGCACAAATTGAGGAGAAGCATCCGTGGAACCACTCGCTGAACTGCCATCCGCCGGAGCCTGCATTAAGACGAAGTAGGCGATCTCTTCTCCGCTTGGAGACCAAAAGAACCCAATGATATCTCCGTCTTCGACAATTTCCTCCTTTGTCTCGAGATCGATTACATGCAATGGACCAACTGTGCCGGAATCAAGCGCCTGCAACCCGTCGAGATAGGCGAGGCGTGTGCTATCCGGGGACCAGGCGAATGCGGTCTTTTCAGCGTATGTACCGATCGTTTGGGGATTCTGACCTGCGGTATCGGTAAGGATGATCTCATTCTCTTTAGCGGAGGAACGCGCGAGCACGATGCGGCTTCCATCCGGTGACCAGGCTGGGGATTGGAATGCAGCGGGAGGCGAATCCAAGCCATGCTCAGTGACGACTGCCGAGTCGACGTTCAGGAACGCAATATGTTCAGGCACTGAGGCGGCAGTCCCGCCTGCATGAACGATCATTGTCTTTCCATCCGGTGCCCAGGACCAGTAATAAGGTGAGCCGGTATCGAGAACTGTTCGATCACCTCCTTGTGCGGGTATGCTTTGCAGGATCATATTTTCACCGGTGGAGTTGGTGGAGATGAAACTTACATTTGTATTATCCGGTGACCAATTGAGATAAATGGGATGCTCACTCTCACTTGTATAAATTTCGTTTACAGAGTCATCCTCCATGTTGGCTACCATCATCGTCGATTGGCTTTTAACGCCATCCGAGCTTAATCCTACGAAGGCAAGCCAGCTTCCATCGCGCGACCATGTGGGTTGTTGATAATAATGGATCGGTTCGCCCTGACTATCCGGGATCACTGCATCCTCTGTGAGTGGAGTGGGATTTTTACCGCTCTGGTCTGTGACATACATATTTCCATCCACACCGAGATAGGCGATCAACCCCGATTTGCGTTCGAGCATCGAAAGCATGGGGCTTTGTGGAACCTGCATATCCCGAGGCAGGCAGGAGGTAATTAGTAAACCGCTAAGAGCAAGAAGGATTATTTTTTTCATTTTTATTCATCCAAATATTGTACGGCTCGGTCAAAGACCGGGTCCCTATTCGGCAGGACTTCGTCCCAGCCCATTTCCATTAAGATATCGGGCTGGACTCCTGTATCTCCAATTTCATCGCCGTTTGGCAGTACAAAAGAAGTGCTTTCGATGAGGACTTGCGAGCCATCCGGGAGATAAAAGGAAGAACGCCCTTCTATGGTGCCCGGTGTTTTCTCTCCGATCACAATAGCTCTCTTTTGAGCTTGCAAACTGGCAGCCAGGATTTCCGGAGAACCGGTGGTGTTCTGTCCTACGAGAATGACCAGCGGAACAGTTTGGGAACTAGATACATCCTGCCCTTCCACCTGGACTGTTTGCTTCCCATTGCGGTTGTAGAATTCACCAATCAGTCCACTACCGAACATCGCATAAATCGCTTCGAGCGGCCAGCCTCTTGATGAACTGGCGATACGCAGATCGAGAACCAATCCTTCCAGTTTTTGGTTGGACGTGAGTTTTTGTAGACTCTCTACTGCATCTTCCGTTAATGTATCGTATCCAATGGGCGGGAAGAGCAGATACCCATAATTTGTTCCCACAATATTATAGGCTTCGAGTGTTCCGGTACTGGTGAGTTTGCCGCGTTCGACTTCCACGGAACGTGGCGGCATTCCCGGAGTCTTGATGCTGAGTGTGACCGAACTGCCCGCCGGGCCACGGACGCGGTCAGCCGCTCTGATCCCTTCCTCCAAAAGCACAGGATTGCCGTCAATCGCAAATATGCTGTCATGTGCCTGTAGACCTGCCTGCTCGGCGGGCGAACCTTCGATCACGCCCAGCAACACAATATGAGGTTCCGGCTTTTCACTAAACCCGATGAACGCCCCTATACCTTCATAGGAGGAAGTATCGGTTGTGTCGCTTTCGATCCGTTCGTTCCGCGATTGATGGAGCAGACTGTCTCTGGGAAGCTCAGCCTCCAACTCGTCCATCAGCACATTGAATTCATCGGATGTCAATCCGGCATTAATGCGCTCCAGGTATTTATCGTGCAATGCATCCCAGTTCACATCCGCAGTTTCGAAGTGAATATAATTGTCTGCCATAATCTTCCACAATGCTTCGAAGGTTTTTGTCTGCTGTTCCTGAAGAGAAGCCCTGGGACCGAATTCACCGGTAACAGGTTCATCTTCCAATGGAATCAGTCCGATACAGGCGGATAGAAAAAAACTCAGGATAAGGAGCAGGTATGGGGGGGAAAACGTTTTACGACTCATCGCTTGCCTCTTTCAATAAAATGCGCTTGTCACACAATACCAAATAATTGCGTTCTAGACTTCCTTATCGCGCGTATCCTTACGAATGCGTACGAAACATCCACCCATTGTACTGGTGATATATTAAAAGACGATTATGCTTTTCGAATGTCGAAATACCATGGCGAATTGACAAATCTGTCAAATACAATGGATTCCCTGGCATCGCCCGGGCAGATATGTCAGTCCACGAAAAGCACGGGCTTTAATTTAATAGACGATTATGGCTTTCGAATGTTCTTTGGGTTTAGCACAGAGATTAGTCTTGTTCCCTTGCCAAGGACGGCTGCGGCTTCCTCGTCCAATTCCACCCAGAAGAAACTGCGATGGGCAGTATATGGATCCACGCCTACCACTGTTCCATCGAACCAACCGTCACTTCCCCAAACTTTGGCATCCAGAAAGATTTGTACCCTGTCACCAATTTTGATATCGTCTGCCATCTTATTTTTTCCGGCGATTTACCCAAAACAGAAGAACAATTCCAAGAGCGATCATAATTCCGCCGTTGATCGCCCATTGTGGGTCGCCTCTCATGAAGCTGCCCGGCAGGATGTTGATCCCTTGCAGGAAGAAAATGCTTCCTCCAAGGATAAGCAAACTACAGATAATTTTCAAAAAGATTCTCACTCTTATCTCCCAGGATGATTTGCGTGATTATACATCTTCGAAGATATCAGCGCTTCGCTCCCAGCCGGTTGCTGATCCCGTTATCATCGACGCTTATACTGGCATCCCCGGTGGTATGGTCTTCTCAAGAAAGCTTGACGAGTTCACGGTTTTAAGGGGTAGTTTTAACGCGAATTCTGCAAATCGGGCGAATTTCGCGAAAATGTTTGAAAATTCGCGAGGTTCGCTTCTTCGCACTATTCGCGTTCAGAAGGTTTTGGTTTTTGAGAAAACCATGTCCTCGGTGACGGCGCGGGGAGCCGTGGTTGGGCTTCATGGTATAATAGAACACCCGTTCCTATATTTCATTCATATAAATAAATTATGGACTTCAAACTTCAAGCACCCTTTCAACCGATGGGCGACCAGCCCGAAGCCATCCGCGGACTTGTGGATGGTGTCCGTTCCCGGAAACAACACCAGGTTTTGCTCGGCGCAACAGGCACAGGCAAGACGTTTACCATCGCGTCCGTGATCCAGGAAGTGCAAAAGCCCGCCCTCATCATGGCGCACAACAAGACCCTCGCTGCGCAGTTGTATGCTGAGTTCAAGGAATTCTTCCCGGAGAATGCGGTCTCGTATTTTGTGTCCTACTACGATTATTACCAGCCCGAAGCCTATGTGCCGCGCCACGATCTCTACATCGAAAAAGAGACCGAGATCAACGAAGAGATCGAACGCCTGCGCCTCGCCGCGACGACCGCGCTTGTCTCGCGCCGCGATGTGATCATTGTCGCGTCCGTCTCGTGCATCTATGGTTTGGGTTCACCCGAGGAATTCGGCAAAGGGACCGTTGTTCTGCAAGTAGGACAGTTGTACCGTCGGAATGCTCTGCTCCGCCAGTTGATCGAGTCACAATATCAACGCAATGACATGGAACTGCGCCCGGGCACCTTCCGTGTGCGCGGCGACACGTTGGAGATCATCCCTGCCTATGAGGATAAGAAAGGGTTCCGCATCACATTCTTTGGTGATGAAGTGGAACGCCTCATGCAATTCAACCCGCTGACCGGTGAAGTATTCAGCGAACCAGATGAAGTCTCGATATATCCTGCAAAGCAATACCTTACCGATGCAGACCGTTTGAAAGATGCGATCCGCAATATAGAAGCTGAACTGGAAGAACGGCTCGCATTCTACAAGGAGCAGGGCAAACATCTCGAAGCGCAGCGCATCGAACAACGGACACGTTATGATCTGGAGATGTTAAAGGAAGTCGGTTATTGTTCTGGCATCGAAAACTACTCACGCCATCTCGATGGCCGCGCCCCGGGCACACATCCCTGGACGATGATCGACTTTTTGCCGAATGATTACCTCCTGGTGATCGACGAGAGTCACATGACGGTCCCGCAGATCCGCGGCATGTATAACGGCGACCGTGCCCGCAAAGAGACGCTCGTGGAGTACGGGTTCCGTTTACCGAGCGCAATTGACAATCGTCCGCTCAAGTTCGATGAATTCGAACAGGTGATGGGACATACGATCTACACCTCCGCGACGCCGGGACCGTACGAGATGGGCAAAGCGGATCAGATTGTGGAGCAGATCATCCGCCCAACGGGCCTCGTCGATCCCGAAGTGGAAGTGAGACCCACGACCGGGCAGGTGGATAACCTGGTCGGAGAGATTCGGCAGCGGGTGGAAAGCGGCGAGCGCGTCCTTGTCACCACGCTGACGAAACGGATGGCGGAGGATCTATCCGAGTATTTGCAGGAGTTGGGGATGAAGGTCCATTACCTCCATTCCGAAGTGGAGACGCTGGAGCGCGTTGGTATTCTGCGCGATCTGCGCCTGGGCGTGTTCGATGTACTGGTGGGGATCAATCTTCTGCGTGAAGGTCTTGACCTGCCCGAGGTGTCATTGGTTGCGATCCTCGATGCCGATAAGGAAGGCTTCCTGCGTTCGGGTACGGCGCTGATCCAGACCATCGGACGTGCGGCGCGTCACGTGAGAGGACGCGTGATCATGTATGCCGACCGTATGACCGACTCGATGAAGTTCGCGATCGATGAGACAAACCGCCGCCGTGCCAAGCAGGTGAAATACAACGAAGAGAACGGCATCGTACCGATCAGTATCCATAAAGCCATCCACGACCTGACCGAGGAATTCTCTGCAAAAGCTGTCAGCGAAATGCGCGGTGAGTACAAGACGAAGAGTATTGGCGATATGCCCCGTAACGAATTGCAGAAGATCATCAGCGAGATGGAAAAGCAGATGAAGGAAGCGGCGAAGAACCTTGAATTCGAACGAGCCGCTGCCCTCCGCGATGAGATGTATGAACTGAAGACTCTGCTTGCAGAGGATGAGAAGTTGAAGCCATGGGAGAGGATCAAGCTGCTGGCGGGGGAGGAGTGAGGCAGTTGCCAGTCATCAGTAAACAGTGTTTATTGTCAGGCTTCCGAGATTTCAAGGTTTCGGAAGTCTTTGTTTATTTTTATAAAAGTGTAAGGTGTAGTCGTAAACGCGCCTCATCATATCTGTAAGGCCTCCAAAAGTGGATTATCGGGCTGGCGTGCTATACTGCCTTTGTTTATCCCAGGAAACACAAGAGGCAGCGGCTATGCAGCAGGAAATCCAGATCCACTTCGAATATGAAAATATGAAGAAGCGTCCTTTGGAACTTCCAAAAGGCATTCAGGAGGATTTGATTCGGCGCCGACAGGCTTTATTGGAACAGGTTCATGCATGCGGGGTTTCTGGGCCGGAGCGGGATGAACAGGAATGGCTGAGGCGTTCTTATCCCATTCTGTCCATCGTGGCACCTGTGATGACCACCAGCGAGGGAAAGATTGAATTTCCCGGCGATCCCATGTGCCTTTATTCTGCCCTTAGTTATGCTGTAGATCAGGTGGTGCAAACGCGGCGGATGGGGTTCGGTGAGGATGCGCCTTATAACGATCTATGTCCACAATGGGGATACCTTCCATCCGGGGAGTATCGTGCCAACGTCGATGCTAGTGGAATTCGCCAGTATGATGGCAAAATCCTGAATACCGATCAAACGGTGTTCGACCCGCGCGTATGGAATGAGATGGTGCGGGATTATTTAGTAAACAAATTCCTGCTGGTTTTACGACCGAATGTCGTTTTGATCAGCGCGGTTTCGCCAGCACATCGGTACGCGATCGATATTGCACGGACAATTCGTGCGCATTTGCCCGATTGCGTGATCGTGCTCGGGGGACGTCACATCGATGAGACCCTTCATTTTGACAAAGCCGCGCGGCGCATCATCCTCGAACCCAGTGGCACTGTGAGCAAAATACTTGATGAATCCATCGAGCCGGTCTTTGATTTCCTGATTGCTGGTGATGGGTACCATGTGCTGGATCTCCTGCTGAAGGTCATCTCGCTTTCCATGGATGTTGATTCGAGAATCGTCAGCAGGCATTCCGTGATTGAAAATCTCTCGAACTTTTCCTGTTTGTTCGATCCGCTGCCTGGAAACTCCATCATCGTTGGAATTGAGAATGATGAAATCCACGCCTGGCCGGTTTGCTCAGGGATCAAGCTCGACCTCACAGCCTTGCCTTCACCTTACAGCGCCTTCGCCATTCGTGCGCTGTTTCCAATTTTCGAACACGAGGGGCGGATTTTGCGGACTGCGCATTTCATGGTGACAAATTCATGTACGTATCATTGTTACTTCTGTTCCGAAGGCGTGACTGTGGTGGGAGGCTTTAACTCCTTCCACGCGGAAGGTATTCAAAAAGCTCTCGAGCGTGTGATCGAATATCTCGATTATGGCGCCGAAGCAATTTTCTTTGATGATTCAATCTTCTGGGGAGGAAACATTGGAGATGTGGTCCACTTTTCTCGAGGATTGATTCGTATCCGCGAAATGGCGGCGAATTCGGGTACTAGGACGGTCCAACTCTTTGGGCGCGAGATTCCCAGCAGGAGGCTCCTCGATCTTCAATGGGGGGCGCAATTCACCGTTGATCTGCTTGCCTCACGGCGCTTACCGGAGGAAGCCATATATGCTTTGACAGAAATGAAAAGAGCGGGATGTCGTTACATCTATATTGGCATCGAAAGTATGTCCGCGCCTGTGATCGAACAAGTCCATAAGAATATCAATCGAAATAGCCCCTGGGAGGATCGCGTCCGGATCGCGCTTGGTATGGCACGAATGGCTGGGATCACGGTTGGTTCCTCCGTTTTATTTGGCTTGGATGGCGAGACGGATGAGACCATCGAAGAGACGATCAGCAAGGTGGAGGAGCTTCTGGCAGAGGACCTGATCTCCATTGCAAGCCCGAATATCCTGACGTATCATCCCAATACTGCCATCACAGCTTTGCATGACATGAAAGATAAACTGGATTACCACTCAATAGGCCTGCCGAACCGTCCTCCTTATGTATATTTCGAAGAGGCATTCCCCGCGGTTGTTTCCAAAAATCTGACCGAAGAACAGATTTGGCTTATCCATGAACAGTCCAGACAAAGATGGGGTGCCAAGCGTAATACAAACCCGATGCCCGAAGTTTATTTGGGGGAGGGGATAGAGTTATCTGATGATGTCACAGCATCAGATTGATTCACTCAGGTAATGCAACGTCCCGACACTTGCATCTGGCGCATGTGTCGGGACGTTATGTGTAAGGTGAGGGAAAGGCAATATTTATGTCGCTTGTGTCACACCCTGCGTCTTGACCATCTCCACGCCCAGGCGTGTCAGTTCTTCAACCTGATCGGGATGAAGAATACCCATAGTTGCCAGGTAAACGCCGTTCGGTGAGAAGAGAACCACCAGTTGTGAAAAGTCGCCTTTGGATTGCAACTGCTTTAACGGATAGCGCTGCGCCCAGTCCGCGAGAGGGTGCTGCATCCAGGGATTGAGAATTTGACGGGATTCTGCCAGGCTGGTGGTAAATGCTGTGAAATGGGAGTCAAGCAGCGGGGGTACTGAAGCGAGCATTTCAGCTCTTGCGATGTTCGGCACATCATCCGCTTTGAATCCATAAAGTGAAATAGACTGTTGGAAGAGCGCCTTGCCCACCATAGCCATCAACCCGCCGCTGGATTGTCCTGCCACTTTTTGCGCAAGAAAAAGAAATCCATCCCTTGTTTTGAAATCCGGGGAATACCAGCGCGTGACCGGCGACGTGCCGAGTGCTGTGGATTGCAGATACCAATGGACACCATTGGTAACATGTTCCTGTTCGTTAGGGCCTGTCAGAGCCTGCTGCACGCTGGCAGCTTCCTGAGCTACGGCTTTGTTTGCAGCGCGGAACATCCCTACGGGAGTTTCTTCAAAAGTTTCACCTAGCCCAATGAACGCGCGCAGTTGATCTGCTATCTTTTGTTTCCTCAACGAACCCAGGAAACCACTGGAGTAAGTGGTTCGAAAAGGGACAACACTGTTGTCCTTCCGGATAACCTCGATGCGGAAGGAACGCTGCTGCTGGTTCCGGCGCGAAAACGACCGTGTAGTTGCCACACGAATGGTTGCGATCTCAGTGAAGGGAATCTCTTTTGTTCTTCGCAGGAAATACAAGGACCAATAATGGAGTGTCAGGGTGCGGGTCTGGCGGTCTGCGCTGATGGTTAGTCCCCATGTCAGGAGGAGGACTGCCAGTCCAATCCCACTCAGCAGGAAGGTGTTTCCCGAGAACCCCTGAAAGCTGAAAAAATATATTCCTGCCCCAAGAAAAGCAAACCCAAAAAACCATAAACCAATAGGTAGATCGTTGAACTTAATGCGATTTTGTTGCTGCATTGGTGGCCTCCGGTCTGTATTGTGATACTCTCCATTATAAGGATTAATTCCTGAAATTCAACAAAGTTACACCAATGGGGGAGTACTTTTGATGTATTTGTCGGAAGGATGAATATCTTATAATTGAGAAGGAATTCACAATTCTTCGAACTACATCATTCCAAGAAAGAGGATAGCACTCATGCGCATCAAGGTTTGGATTTCCGTTCTTGTTCTTTTCTCCCTTCTCGCTTCCTGTAACTTGCCAATAGGTCAAACACCTGCCACTCAGCCGCCTGCAGAACAACCGGTTTCTGCCAATGCTGATACGGTCGGCACATCTGTGGCATTGACGATGGCAGCTCAACAGTCTCAGGGGTCTGGTTCTAACCAGCCAGTAAGCGCGACGGAGACATTTACGCCCAGCCCCACTCTCACCTTTACTCCCACCCTCACATTCACTCCGACGCAATGTGTCCCTCTTGTAACGGCTACAGTGAACGCAAACGTCCGTAACGGTCCAGCCACAGCCTACGATGTCGTTGGGTCGCTCTCGATAGGACAGACTGCCCTGGTCTCAGGGCGTAATGATGCAAATACCTGGTGGAACATCGAGTATCCGGCTGGCACGGGTCGCTACGCTTGGATCGCGGGAAGCGTGGTGACTGCCACATGCCTGCCCCAGGTGGTACAAGTTGTTGCTGCGCCTCCCTTGCCAACTGCGTCGCCTACAGAGGTACCCGTCGCCTCGAGCGATTCGGGCGGCTCGAGTTCATCCTCCATGCCGGACCTGATCGTTTCAGAGTTTACAATCACACCTGCCACACCTGTCATGGGCCAGAACGCGCATGTGCGTATCGGAGTCTACAATCAGGGAAATGCTGCCAGCGGTCAATACACCGTCGTCTGGTACGGACTTAATACTTTTTCAAGTCCCAGTTGTACATGGACTGTAAACAAATCGAACGCAAAGGGCGGCAGAATCCTGGAATGTGATTTCACTTTCCCGAGCTGGTATCCGGCTAACAAGACATCTCTGGCGATCGTGGATGCCAATAACCAGGTGGATGAAAGCAACGAAAGCAACAATCAGAGCGCCATCTCGCCCTTTGGCGTTGCAAAACCCTGACGACTGAAGAAGATTGCACGAAATAGAAGCCACGAAGTTTCCATTTTCAACAGGCGTCTCAGAAAATAATTAAGCGATGTGAAGGTTCATGAACCTTCATATCGCTTTTTCACATTCAATTAATCTGACCGAATTATTTCGGTCTTAAACGAGATCACACAAACGTGGCGATCTCCTCCAGAGTCTTTTTCTTGATCTCAGGTACCTGTGCATCTTCGGCAGGATATCCGACTACCAGAATTAAAAGTGGTTTTTCATCTGGTGGTATATGCAGAATATCGTTCAGGAATCCCATCGGGCTGGGTGTGTGAGTGAGAGAAACCAGTCCTGCGTTGTGGATGGCGGCGATCAAAAATCCTGTTGCAATGCCAACAGATTCATTCACGTAGTAATTTTTTACGCGGCGCCCATCGGGTAACAGGCTGTGATTCTTTCCGAAGATGACGATCAAATATGGGGCAGCTTCGAGAAACGGCTTGAACTCGTCGGTGCCGATGGCTGCGAGTGCCGCCAGCCATTCATGTGGCGCGCGCCGATGGTAAAACTCTGTCTCTTCCTGCTCTGCGGCGACGCGGATTTCATGTTTGACTTTGGGATCGGTGACCACGACAAAATGCCAGGGCTGCAGGTTGGCTCCGTTGGGAGCAGACCCTGCTGTCAATAAACATTCCTCGATAATTTCACGTGGAACGTGGCGATCTGAAAAGTGCCGAACAGTGCGGCGTCTTTGCATATGCTCTTTAAACTCAACAGCTCGCCGTTTCATTTCTTCGATGGGATATTCAATGTAGGAAGACAGAGATTGAAAAATAGCTCTTGACATCCTAATCCTCACAACAGCATATAAGTTGTTGCCAGTATAGCATACTCTAATTACCTGATACTTTCAAAATTCAACCAGCTTACGGTGGTCGAGCGCCGCATCGACTGGCGAAGCCGTGTCGAGACTACCTCTTTCAAAGAATGGTTCGTTTTTCTGACGCTTTTTGGTCTCGATACGTGGCGCTTCGCGCCACTACTCGACCAATGGAGTGTAGCTGAAACAAACGGTCGGGTGAGCAATAGCAAACTTGCTTCTTTTTTCTTTTTCCAACCTTATTTTGTTCTTCACACAACCTTTACATTCGAGCGGTATCCTGTGAGCAGAATAAAATGTAGTATTCAGGAGAAAACATAAATGAAAAAGACACTTTTGATCGTAGCAGTAATCGTATTGGCGCTCGCAATTCTCGGAGTGGGCGTTGCTTATGCACAGGGCGTCCAGCCTCCCGGGGGACAGGCTGGTTATGGTTGGATGCATGACTATGTGGAACAAGCCCTTGCTGCGAAACTCGGTCTCACCGAGGAACAGGTGGAAGATCAACTTGCTGCCGGCAAACCGATGTATCAGATTGCTCTCGATAAAGGTATCACGCAGGAAAACCTGGCGAATTTCATGAACGATGTTCATGCAGATGCGTTCGCCAAGGCTGTCCAGGATGGTGTGGTGACACAGGAACAAGCCGATTGGATGCTTCAGCGCATGCAGAACAGGAATCAGAACGGATTTGGTCCGGGCAACTGCCCGATGAATAATGGACAGAGCGGCACGTTCCAGCGCGGACGTGGGATGGGTTCCGGTATGATGGGACGAGGACAAGGTATGATGGGTGGAGGCTATGGCTCGGGTATGTGGGGGCAGGGAACACAGAACCCGTAATAAATCTGGAATTGAATGACGGTCATGGCGCCCAGGCGCCATGACCGTCATTTCGTTTATACCCAACCCATCAGTCTAGCAAAACTGGCAGTCAAAAAAGTAACCAGAAATGCAACCCCCAGGGTGATCACCACACTGACCGTTGCCCATTTCAGGCTTTTCGTTTCCTTGTAAATGGTCATGATCGTTGTCGCGCACGGATTATGGAGCAGCGCGAACAGCATAAGGTTGATTGCCGTCAGCATTGTCCAACCATTACCATCGACGAGCAGGGTATAGATGCCTGCGCTTGTGCCGGGGCCATCGATCATCATCCCGGCGCCCATGTAGACCATCATCATGGTTGGCACAACGATCTCATTGGCGGGTATGGCAATGATGTATGCCAGCAGGATCACACCATCCAATCCAAGCAGCAGACCAAACGGGTTCAGCCAGTCCGCAATGGCGCGGGCGAGATTCGAGTCACCGAATGGAATGTTCGCCAGGATCCAAATGAGCGCACCGGCAGGGGCAGCCGTTTGCATGGCGCGCCAGAGGACGAAGATGGTGCGGTCAAGGATGGATGTATACAGGATGCGCGAAATGTTTGGGCGGCGGTAGGGAGGCAGTTCAAGCGTAAAGGCGGAAGCCTCACCCTTCAACATTGTTCGGGACAGTATTCCCGACATCAAAAATGTGAATGCGATACCGATCAATACCACGCCGACCACTGTCCCTGCGGCGATGAACGATGTTAAGGCGGGGGGGAAGGCAGCCGCCACGAAAACGGTGGCAAGCATGATTAGAGTTGGGAAGCGCCCGTT
>Ga0105104_10001825_pt1 | contig 15836 bp, 10 predicted proteins | sample PPLLaktember2015_3_FD_87034 | JGI IMG/M metagenome (GOLD analysis project Ga0105104, IMG submission 87034) | Freshwater sediment microbial communities from Prairie Pothole Lake near Jamestown, North Dakota, USA - PPLs Lake P7 Core (6) Depth... | ecosystem: Environmental > Aquatic > Freshwater >... | reverse complement strand
CTTCCGAATGCGATTGCACGTCTTCCGAATGCGATTGCAGGTCTTCCGAATGCGATTGCAGGTCTTCCGAATGCGATTGCACGTCTTCCGAATGCGATTGCACGTCTTCCGAATGCGATTGCAGGTCTTCCCAATGCGATTGAATAGAAAAAGGGGACAGTCAAGAAAAACCAATGCGATTGAATAGAAAAAGGGGACAGTCAAGAAAAACAAAAAGGCATGGGCTTAGGGCTGGCGATTGCTTACGCCATTATAATAAAACACAAAGGGCATATCGAGGTATCGTCGGGGTTGAACCAGGAAACCACTGTTGATCTCTATATCCCTGCTTTCAACGATTAACTAAAACGAATAAACCGAAAAACCCTGCACTTTTTACCAATAACTAATGACAGATTTATCCAATGGATATAACACTTTATCCTTATCTCGAGAATCGAAAGTATTACTAAATATAATACTTTTGGGTTATTGCACCTATTAATATAAAATGATAAAATATTTAGAATGCTATCTCACTGGAAAACACCCCGATATTTTCCTCACCTTTTGATTTCGAATAAAAAAAAATAAAAATAAATCAAATGAACAGGAGGTTACCGATGATATTAAAACGAGTTGTTTTCATTACTGCAATATTGTTTATAATCTGCAGCGCCCTTTTCCTGGATGCCGCCATTAAAAAAGGCCCCTGGCTGATGTACGATGGAAATAACAGCACCAAGATGACGGTATTGTGGCAGACCGATGCGACCCAGTCTTGCTCGATCGAATGGGGAACATCCACATCCTACGGGAGCAGCGCCAATATCACAGAAAACAACACCACCGACCATATCCACAAATACGCCATATCGAACCTGGCCACCGGCACGAAATACTATTACCGCGTAAACATTGGCGGAACCTATTACACCGGGAACTTTCGCTCCGCCCCCGCCGGAACGGAACAAAATGTAAAACTCTTCGCCTACGCCGACACCCGCTCCTACCCCGCCAACCACGCCAAAGTTCTAGGAAAAATGATCGAAACCTACACCGCAGACCCACAATTTCAAACATTGGCACTTTTCGCCGGCGACTATATCTACAGCGACACGGAAACCTATTGGTCCAATGAATGGTTCCCCCGCACACAAGCCAATATTTTAAAGTTTCAATCCGAAGTGCCCGTTATGCCGTGTCGAGGAAACCATGAAGGAACAGGAACCGTATTCCTGAAATATTACCCGTACCCTTATGTATCCGGCTTCTACTACTCTTACGATTACGGCCCGGCGCACATAGCCGTGGTGGATCAAAACCCCAACGCAAACCCGGCAATCAGCACTACCCAAAAAACATGGCTGAGTAACGACCTGGCTGGCACAACGAAATTGTGGAAAATCGTTATATTCCACTCCCCCGGCTGGTCAGCCGACGGCGGCCATGAAAACGACACCCAAATCCAAACCGAAATCCAACCGATTTTAGTGCAAAACGGTGTCAACCTGGTGTTTTGCGGCGATAACCATTATTATGCCCGCGCTGTAGTCGATGGAGTCCACCATATTACCACCGGCGGCGGCGGAGCCCCACTTTACACATCGAAGTCCGGCTATCCCTATATCGTGGTTACGGAAGATAATTATGAATTCTGCAAAGTGGACATCCAGGGGAATAACCTTTATTATTCCGCGATGGACTATCTAGGCAATACCATCGATTCTTTTACCCTAACCCACGATACAACACCCTCTGTAAAAGCCGATTTTACTTATGCAGCCAATCTTTTAAACGTTACATTTACCGACACCAGCACGGCCAACAATACCACGATTACCGGTTGGAATTGGAATTTTGGCGACGGATCGACGTCTACGCTTCAAAACCCGACACATACTTATGCTGCAGCCGGGACCTATAATGTATCGCTGACCGTTTCCGATGGCGGCACGGCGACTAATTCCACCACCAAACCCGTTTCCGTTGTGGCAACGTTGGTTTATTGCACTTCCTCAGGAACCAACTACAGTTCCGAATGGATCGCCGGTGCAACAGTAGGAAGCATGAGCAATACCTCAGGCGCTTCAGGTTATACCGATTTTACCTCGAAAATCGCCAACATGACCAAAGGTGCTTCGACTTCTTTCACTTTAACCCCAGGCTTTACGAAATCACGCACAGTATATTGGAAAATCTGGATCGATTACAACAAAAACGGTCTATTCACCGACTCCGGGGAAAATGTCTACAGCGGTTCCGGGAAAACAGCCAAAACCGGGAGTTTTACTGTACCCACTTCAGCCGTCACCGGTAACACCCGCATGAGAGTGTCCATGAGTAGAACAAGCCCTGCTGTATGCGGTACTCTCGCCTACGGAGAAGTAGAAGACTATACGGCCAATATCCAGTAATTGTACTACATCCTATAGAATCCCATGGAATACATAGAACAATCAACTCTCCGTGTTTCGTTCTATGTGTTCCTTGGGGTCCTTTTTAAATTTTAAATAAAATACCGCTTTTTTTATGGAAAAATAGCAGCGTTTGAATTATAATAAAGCTCTTTGATTAAACCGAGCGGCTTGAAGATAAAATCGATAAATCAACCCATGAAAAAAGGCACCGGGAAAAAACAAAAAAAAACAAAAGGAGGAAAAATTGCGACTCAACGCCATTTTATTAATAGTACTTTTAGTATATATTCCAGGCTCGATACTTTTTGCAGCAGATCAAAATCTTCCCAACTGCGATTTAGGCGCAGAAATGATCAATTACGAAATTATTAAACAAATCGACGCCGATACGTTGCGAGTCAAAATCATCGGGAAAGTAAAAAACCTGGGGAGCAAAGATTTTTTTTGCAGCAAAAATCAAACCGTCGCACAACTGTCCGAAGGCTCACGAACCCCGGAAAATACTTTCAAAATCATCGTTGAAAAAGAAATCCTTTCGCTCCCGGTGGGAGAATTCTTTCTATTGGAATATGAAAGGGATTGGGAAATCGCAGACCTGGATAAATTTGACGGCCAGCCCAATTACCGGTTGGAATTAAAATATTCGCCCGAAATCCTCCGGGATAATAACCCGGATAACGACGACAGTGTGGCTAAAAACAATACCAGGACTCGAACAACTAAAGAACTCCGCCGAATATGGGCTGTTTACCCCAAAACCGGCGCAAAACCAAATCCAGGGAAAAAATAGAGTAACACTAAAATAAAAATAAGCAGCAGAAAAAAAATTCGAAAAGCCTTCCTCTTGTTTGAGACTTAAAGTAGAATTAATCATTATTCCTCCAAAAAATCAAATCATTTTTCTTCAAATACTTTACTATCTTTTGTTAATGTATTATAATGGACTTTTAAAAATGGAGGTTAGAACAAATGAAACCTAGAAACAAATTAACAGTCATTTTCGTGTTGTTTGTCTTCTTGTCCGCTGGTATTCTAATGAGTGCCATTTCTCGTGATTATGACGGATTAAAGTTTGATTTATTAAAGAAAAAAGCCTTGGAAAAAGGTCTTGTACCTATCCTGGTAAAAATGAACGTTCCCTGCATTGAAACACTGACCGCAGCTTCAGCCCAGTTTAAAACGGGTATATCGGATCAATCATATATCCAGTCTGCTTACAATGCAGATAAGGCACTGGACCAGGCAATTTCCCAGGCAAGGGAATCGGTACTTCAAAAGCTGGATGGGCAGTTTTATAAAATCCACCGTACTTTTTCCACATTACCCTACATCGCCATGACAGTAAACGCAGCGACGTTGGAAAAAATAAAATCCATCCCTGAAATAGTCAATATCGTTGAAGACCGGGCTATTCCTCTACCGAAATACACCGTGGAAAATTCGTCCGTTGCAGCCGGTTTAGATGATAAAAGCAGCCCCAAGGTTCAACAATCTACCGGGATCGTCGGAGCCGACGTGGCATGGAGTATGGGTTACAGCGGAATCGGTTGGTATGTCGCCATCCTGGACTCCGGTTTAAGAAAAACCCATGAAATGTTTGATGGAAAACAGATCGTTGAACAGTGTTATTCCCGCGGAGAAAACTATTACGATACCGCAGGAGATTGCCCCAACAACCAAACAGAGATGTCGGGTTCAGGCTCGGCAGCGCCATATAACAGCAAATTCGGACATGGAACCCATGTAGCCGGGATTGCTGCGGGGAACAACCATAGGGACCGCTATGGAGTGGCAAAAGACGCCAACATCATCGCGGTTCAAGTTTTCAGTTATTTCCCGGATTATGACGAAGTATTGAGCTGGGTGAGCGATCACTTGAAAGGCCTCGAATATATCTATTCAGCCAGGAATACATACAAAATTGCGGCCGCCAACCTCAGCCTCGGGGGCAATTATTATGACGATTACTGCGACGAAGATTGGTATACACCGGCAGTGAATAACCTTGAATCCGTAGGAATCGCCACCACCATCTCCAGCGGAAACGAAGAATACTGCGGCGCCACTGCATTCCCTGCCTGCATTTCCAAAGCCGTTACCGTAGACGCTACCAATAAATCGGACCAGGAATATTACGCCGGGAACTGGCACGATGTGATTGTCGACCTAATGGCTCCCGGTGTTTCCATCAGCTCAGCTACAGCAGGAAGCGATCACATTTACGAAGGCTATACCGGTACATCGATGGCCGCACCCCACGTCGCCGGCGCATGGGCTATCTTAAAACAATTTAACCAGGGCCTGACAGTCAACGAAATCCAAACCGTACTCCAGGACTACGGTAAACCCATCGGCAGCCTGAGATGCACTACATCCGTTACTAAACCCAGGATTAACATCGACGACTCCCTCTTGAGCTTCTTCACCATCGCTCCCCCTTTAAACCTCAACACTAAACAGGAAACGAACCAATCCTTCCTCCAAACCGAATACATTAACGTCATCTCCTGGGAGGCAAATCCCCTGAACGAGTTTAAAAACATTTTCAATTATAAAATCTATACGGTTCAAAATTCCCAGCTCACATTACTCGTCCAGATCCCCGCTTCCAGCTCCTCTACAGCCAAATATATCTATTGGCATCGAAAAGCCGAAAAAGAGAAAAATATGATTTATGCCGTTACCGCTGTAAACGACGAAGGCGAAGAAGGCCCACCCGCTTATTACCAGTTGAGCTTTACCACCAACTGATAAAAAATTAAATAAAACAACCGTTAACATTAACCATTCAGCTTTAAAAAATAAAATACGCCAGGACTCGTAACTCAGAAGGAATAGAAATGAAACGAGAATTGAAAGAAATTATCGAAAAGTTTCAAGGGAAACGAATTGTAGTTTGGGGCGATTTTATGCTGGATGAGTATATCTATACATCCACCAGTCGAATTTCACGCGAAGCACCCGTACTGGTTACCGAATACGAATTCAATGAACTCCGGCTGGGAGGGGCAGGCAATGTCGTAACCAATATCAAAGCCCTGGGCGCTGTTCCCATCCCGGCAGGATTCATCGGTAAAAACGCGGAAGGCGACGCACTGAAAAAACTCCTCGACCACCACTCCATTATCACCGACTTTATTATCGAACTGGACGATTACCGTACTCCTAAAAAAAGCCGGATACTCTCGGGCGGGGAAAACACAAAAAAACAGCAAGTCCTTCGCATCGACACCATCAATCGCTCTGAAATCAACCCCAACGCCTATAAAAAAATAGAAAACCTCCTCTCCGACCTACTGATAGAAATCGATTTCCTGGTTATCTCCGATTATATTTATAAATCGGTTAATGCCGATATTTTAAAACGAATTCAAAAAACCATCCCTGGGACTCATATCATCTTAGACTCCAGGAACCATTTAACAAAATTTAAAAATATCTCCATCGCCACCCCCAACGAACCTGAAATCAAACAAATATTTCCCCAAAAAAACTTTTATACGGAAAACGATTTTTATGAGGCAGGACGGGATTTACTGGAGCGACTGAATGCCAGGGGCATCATCCTGAAAAGAGGACAAAAAGGGATGCTGGTTTTTGAAAAAGATACCGAACCCAAATATATCCCGATTCACGGCTCGGTTGATATCGTCGACGAAACCGGGGCGGGCGATACGGTTATTTCGGTTGTCGGTTTATCCCTATCCACCGGCGCAAACCTATTCTCTTCCGCGGTCCTGGCCAACATTGCAGCCGGCTTCGTCGTGATGAAAGAAGGAGCCTACCCTATCCGGAGAGATGAACTTGAAAATGAGCTTAAATAAGTTTTTCCCACTGGAGGAACTAAACACCCGGATCCAGGAAGAAAAAAAGAATTCCAAAACCGTGGCTTTGGCCAACGGGGGTTTCGATTTGATCCATATCGGCCATATCCGCTATTTGAAAGAAGCCAAAAAAACCGCGAATATCCTCGTGGTCGCCCTTAACTCCGATTACTCTTTAAAAAAATTGAAAGGCAACTCCCGCGCTGTATTGGATGAACAATCCCGGATACGGATAATAACCGCTCTCGAATGGGTCGATTATGTCACTGTTTTCGATGATCCCACCGTAGACAGGGTTTTATTACTGCTCAAACCCCATTTTCATTGCAAAGGATCGGATTATACAGTGGATACTGTCCCCGAACGTGAAACCGTTAAATCCTACGGGGGCCGAATTGCCATCGTGGGCGGTGAAAAGATCAGGTCTACATCGGAAATCATTAAACAAATACAAGGAAATAACGGTCGATAATCGCAAGAAATTAAAATGGACCAGCAATTACAAAAAAAGAAAATAATGGAGATCCTGAATATCAGCGAGAATCTCAATCGCATCAAAGATGTGGATTCTATGCTGGACCGAGTACTCATGGAGGTAAGGTTATTAACCCATGCAGATGCCGGATCGATTTTTTTAAAAAAAGGAGATAAACTATCTTTTGAACATGTTCATAACGACACGCTGATGAAAAACGATACCAGCAGGAACCGTTATATCTATGCCAAACAGGAAATCCCCATCAACAGCAATTCTATCGCAGGATATGTGGCTGCACACAAAACTCACCTGGTGATCGATGATGTCTATAAACTAAATTCCTCTGTACCGTATACATTCAACCACTCCTTCGATGATTCCTCCTCATACCATACCCAATCCGTTCTCACCGTTCCACTAATGATCGGGCAAGATAAGCTCATCGGTGTTATTCAATTGATTAACCCCAAAGATAAAAGGGGCGAAGTGATCCCCTTTTCTACCTACGACGAATTGCTGGTGACTCTTTTTGCAAACCAGGCCGCTGCTGCCATCGAACGTGCCCAGATGACCCGCGAAATTATTTTACGCATGATCAAAATCGCCGAAATGAGGGATCCCAAGGAAACAGGCGAACACGTCAACCGCGTCGCCAGCTATTCCATCGAAATCTATCAACGCTGGGCTTCAAAAAAAATTATCTCTCACGACGAAGTCAAACAATTCAAAGACCTGCTGCGCATCGCCTCTATGCTGCATGACGTCGGAAAAGTAGGAATCAGCGATAATATTCTAAAAAAAAGAGACACCCTGGACGAATTTGAACGCGAAATAATGAAGAAACACACCGTTTATGGAGCCAGGCTATTCAAAGACAGCACGTCCGATTGGGACGACATGGCAAAAGAAATTACGTTGAACCACCATGAAAAGTGGGACGGGAGCGGCTACCCCGGGTTTATCGGCAACATCTTCCACGACCCCATTTGCATCGGACCCGGAAAAAATCGAGAAGAAATCCCCCTCTCCGCTCGAATCGTCTCCCTCGCAGACATTTATGATGCCCTCATCTCCCCACGCTCTTACAAAAATTGTTGGTCTGAACAAAAAGTCATTGATTACATCCTGGATAATAAAGGAAAATTCTTCGACCCAGAAATCGTTGACGCATTTTTCGATATTTATGATGTTATAAAAGCAATACGCCAAAAATATTCCGATTCCGATTGAAAAAAAAAAGGGATGCCCCCTAAAGCAGTGAGGCTATCTTAACTTGATACTGATCAGGCTAAAGAGGGTAAAAAGCGCAGAGATAATCCAGAAACGAATAACGATCTTCGGTTCTGCAATTCCCATAAATTGGAACGTATGATGAATAGGGGCACGGTAAAAAATCCGGCGTTTCAATAATTTTAACCCGATCACATCCTGGATAAATACAGATAGAAACTCAATGACAAATACTCCCCCGGCTATTAAAAAAAGTACTTCCTGTTTTAAGAGAACAGCCGAAGTGGCAATAATCCCTCCAAGAAAGAGAGAACCGGTATCCCCCATGAATATTTCCGCCGGGTAAGCATTAAACCACAAAAAAGCCGCTAAAGCTCCTCCCAAAGCCGCCATTACAATGACCAATTCCCCGGAACCGCTAATATGCGGGAATAAAAAATATTGAGACAGTTTGACATTACTGAGAATATAAGCGAAAATACCATAAACCAGGGCCAGGAATGAAACAGGCACCGATGCCAAACCATCCATACCGTCCGCAAAATTTATAGAATTGGATATCCCAATAACAACTAGAACTATAAACGGGTAATAAAAATACGATAAATCCAAAACCGGCGTTTTAAGGAAAGGAATATAGAGATGCGTACTCACACCTTTTGAAAAAAATTGAGAATCCGAGGACAAAACCATTATAGCCAGTATCACCCCGAATAGACACTGGAAAAATAGTTTAACACCCCGACTCATACCGGCATCGCTGGAACCCCGGAGATTCTTCAAATAATCATCGAAAAAACCCAACGCCGTAAACCAGAAAGCCGCAAACAACACCATTCGCAAAAAAAAATTATTCAATATCCCCCACATCAAAACCGAAATCAAAAAGGAGAGAAAAATAATAATACCTCCCATGGTGGGCGTACCGTCTTTGTTTTTGGGGGAGATATCCCCATAATCCCTGGCTTTATCCCGGAAATTCAATTGATAAATGACAGCAATAACACGCCTCCCGAAAACAACTCCCACAATAAATGCCGTCAACATTGCCATCAACGCCCTAAAAGTAATATACGTCACCAACCGGTGCCCGGGCATATTGGCCAATTGCTCCATTATCCAAATAACCATTTTATTCGATCTCCTTATAAATCTTCTTAATAATGGACTTTAATTTGAATTCCGGGTTCAAATTGTTGGAAGTAATCAGTACTTTCCCGATATACTGCTTTAATTCTTCATCCGATAGGAGTTTTCGCCGGTAATAACTATAAAGCAATTCCAATATTTCCTCCCGGATCAATGAATTACTGTCCAGGAAGAACTCTCCCAGTAACTCCAGGTCTTCCATATCTCCCAATTTAGCCATTAAATGCAGGCATGCGATTCGCTCTTCCAACGACGACCTCTTCGATGTCGCCATATCCCGGATTTCGTTTCTAAAGTCATTAAAATCTTTAATAGGGGCGCATTTAGCCAGGTATTCGACGGCTGCGGTTCTCACTTCATAATAAGGGTCCTTCAGTAATTCTTTCATTAGCTGTTTAATACCGGGATTCCATATACCGAAAACTTTTAAAGAATAAACCGCGTTCCTCCGGGTAAAACCATTATCCTTTTTTGCTTTCAAGAGGTTTACCAGGAAATCGATTTTACTTTCATCGCCGAAAATCCCGATTAACTTGACACCAACATTGCGGACTGACCATTGATTACTAAAAAGATAAATGTTGATTTTATAAAGATAATCATCCCGGTACGCATCGCTATTTTTGGATACCCTTTCGAGGAATCGCTGGGGCGATAACATGGAAAGAGGAACTTCCGCTTCTTTTCTCCGGCCCCTCTTCTTAAAAATGAGCAATTCCGTATTTTTCAACATCAACGAAGTAAGAAAATAGACGGAGATACCGATAAAAGTGAGAGAAACCAACTGCAAGAGGTTGTTGACAAACGGGGATTTAAATTTGATTCCTTGGAAAATAAATCCCGCATGAATCAACACAATCACCATTATAACAGTGGCAAAAAGAGTTTTGGTAAAAGATACCAGGATATCGCGATAATTAATAATAATGTCGTCCCTTTTCAATTTTGTTTTTAATACGATGATGCGGATGGCGGAAAAAAGAAGGAAAGAAATAGACGTGGATAAAGCGAGTCCTGAAAAAGTTAACGATGTTTTTACCAAAGTGAGCCCCAGGGAAATATTGACCACCAGCATCAATAAGTTCAGGAAAAGCGACGTTTTCAAGTCGAAGCGAGCGGAAAAAATCCGTACCGTCAAGGCATGAAGCCCCCACCCGATTAAACCGATAGAAAAAAAACGGAAAGCCTGGGCCGTATCCGCAACCATCGCGGGATTAAAATGTCCCCTTCCCAGCAGCACCGCGACTATCGGCTGCGCTAATACGATCATCAATACAGATAAAGGCGTCAGCAAAAAGAGATTGATTTTAATTCCATCCATGAAAAGCTGCCGGGCTTTTTTCTTATCGAACAACGAAATATGCTCGGAAAATTCTTTCAGTACGACACCGCTGATGGCCTGGGAAACAATCGCAAAGGGCAACTGGAAAATATTCTGGGAAAAATAAAGATATGAAATCGCACCTACTTTTAAACCCGAAGCCAATATCCGGCTTACCATCTCGGCGGTCCGGGTCAATATCACATCGACAGTAATGGGAAGCAATTGAGAATAGTATTTCTTATTGATGGGGCTGCTAAAATGAATAACCGGTTTATAAGAGAATTGTATGGAAGGGGTCTTAAGCACCCTGGAAACAAAAGGCACCAGGAATAGAACCTGCATGATACCGCTGAGTAATACACCATAAGCCAGCGAATATAGCCCGACATAGGGTTTAAACAGAAACACTCCCAGGATGGTACCGATGGAGAAAAATATCGCAGAACCTTCTGCAACCCCGAAACGGTTAAACGCTTTTAAATAGGTTGTTTGTACTGCGGAAAGCGTGACCAGGAACAAATAAGGGAGAATCAATTGGGTCATAACTATACTTTCCCGGACCATCCCTTTTATTGCAAATTGAGGAAATAACCGGGTGATGAGAAAAGGAGTAAAAATAACAAGTAAAATCGTAGCCACCAGGGAAAAGAGGATAGTAAAATTGATGATGGATGAAGAGGCTTCCCATGTTTTTTTGCGGGAAGTTCGATAGAACAGCCGGGAGAAAACCGGCAGAAACGCATTTTCCAGCGCATTTTCCGCCACTACCCGCCTGAAAAAATAAGCGATGGTTAAGCCGGTGGCAAAAATATCCGTGGCTTTACTTGCGCCAAAGTATGCCGCGATGACCATTTCACGAAAAAAACCTCCCACCCGGGAAAACATTATACCCAGGGAAGAACCCATCAAGTTGGATGCAGTACTTTTTTCCAACCGGACTTTTTCCACGTTTTCAAAATAACTTTTCATCACATAACCCAGGTTCCCGATCTCCAAAACGGCATTCTCTTTTATTTCCGTCCAATTTTCAACGGGTTTCCCGTCCAGTGTGACATTGACATGACCTTTCCGGCGCCGGACAATAATATTCTCCTGGTTTTTGAGTATTTTGAATTCGACGATAACCGGATCATCGATACCTTCCAGGAAAACGTCGCAGAGGACGGAATTTCCCACGGTTGTGGAATCGAATACGAATTCGATGGACTTTTCAGTATCCTGGGATTGAAGGTAGAAGATTTTTATCTGTGTTTGAGTTTGTTTTTCTTTACCTTTAACCAATTGATCCAATTCTTTGAGGATTACTTCGGTGCTGTTTTGTTTTTCCAGTTGGTGGAGGTTTTTCCTCATATTAAATAGGGCATCTTCATCGGAGATGAGAGAACGGATAGTTTCCAGTAGGGCTGTTTCAGGTACATAGATGGTTTGACGGTTTCCTTTGTATGTGACGCTTTCATAAACGATTTTAGCGCCCCCGATTTTTTCCACTTCCCTGGCGTTGAGTATCTGGTGATCGCCGGGGAGGTCGATTTTGGGTATTAAAATCGAAGGCAGGCCGAGGGTCGTAATTTCTTTTATGGTACCGGCTCCAGCCCTTGAAACCACCAGGTCCGCGATAGAGTAAATTTCATCGATGTTATCGAAATACTCCCGGATAATCAATTTTCCTTCCACATCAGAAGGGATGCCGATGGTTTCAAAGATTTTCACCGTATCGTCGAAAGCTTTGTATTCTGTGGAGTAACTGCGCCCCGTGGATAAAATGATGGTTAAATCGTCGATAGAGAGGAGTGTTGGGATTACTTCCGCTGTTGCATTATTGATGGTACGGGAACCGCCGCTGCCCCCGAATACGAACACCACTTTATTTTTTTCCGGGATGTTGTACTTCTCTTTGATATTTTGATTTTTGTTGTAGCGGATTGATTTTCTCAGTGGGTAACCGCATACGACTACTTTGTTTTCCGGGAAATATTGCGATGTGGATGAGAACGACACCCCGATTCGATTTGCAAAACGGGCTATAAAACGGTTTAATCGCCCGGGGACCGCATTTTGTTCATGGATAAATACCTTTAGTTTTAAAAAAGAGGCCGCGAACAAAACAGGAGCTGCCACATAACCGCCGCTTCCTATTATGATATCGGGCTTGAATTTTTTTAAAAGGAAGTAACTTTGAAGGGTTCCCAGGAAAATATAAAGAAGAGCGATAATGGTTTTGAAACTTTTAATATTATTGGGAAGCCCTTTTGAAAGAACGCCCTTAAAAGGAATAGGTTGGGAGATATTCCTGGTGATACGGTTTTCTGCGCCCTTTGTAGTGCCGATATACAAAAATGCCGAATCCGGGTATTGATCCTTTATTGCCTCGTAAATAGCAATATTAGGGTAAACATGGCCGCCTGTACCGCCTCCGGTAAATACAACTCTCATTTTGTTTCTTCTTCTTAGTGAATTTTAAAATGTTGAAACATAAGTATATCACAAAATTTTGCTGGTTGTAAGAAAAAAAAAGAAATTTTTTGTAGTAATGTTAATTTCAATACCTGGGTTCACGGTTTTTTGTAAAGAGTAACGATTCGTTTTTTGGGGATGATGCGGAATGTCGCAATGATAAAGTTGTTTTTCGATTGAAATGGGCGTGTCGGTGTCACCAGGAACGCCCTTCAAACCAATTTTGCAAAAAGGGGACAGTCAAAAAAATGGAGTTATACAAAAAAACGATGCAAGACAATACTCATAGCATCGCACGATAAACCGACACCGCAAAAGAATCCACACTCAGTTTGGTGAAACGGGACCCTGAATCTGATGACTGGCGAACAGATGAAGTGGGCAAAAAGGGGACAGTCAAAAAAATGCCCTGGAAATCTTGAACTACACCGATTATTATTGTACAATTAGAGCATGCTAAAAAAAATAATCATTTCAATTTTAATAGTCTTGATATTATTTGGTGTTGGGGTGGTGATATACAACAGCTTCGACGAGTCCTTGAATCCCAAATCCTATACCTACGCAGACCTAAAGCCTGCCACTTTCGATCCGGCCAATGGGTATTATCTCTTATGGGGGTTGGGTGAACCCGAAGGCGTGGATGTACAATCGGAGGAATACACAAAATCCTTCAGGAAGATATTCGACCCTGGAATACGTGATAAAAAAGCACCGGTTTATGATCCACTCTCTAATCCCTTGTCAAAAAAGAAACAATTCGAAATCTACAGCAAGGCTATTAGGAGTTTAAAATTTCCCCAAAATGATAGTTGTGCCGAAGATTGGATCACAACGTTGAATCCCCAGTCAGAGAAGTTGTCGGAAGTTCAGCAAACCTGTGCATTGTTATTAAAGCGTTACCGGGCTTTAATCGATTCTCCTCGCGTGGAGGATTTTTCTTATCCCAGTGCCGATGTCCCTATTCCCCACTTATTGGGGTTATTGCATTCAGCCAAGCTCTATACCGCCATCAGTACTGCCAAAGCTGTAAAGGGTCAATGGCAGGAAGCAGTGGCCGATTTTTTGGCCCAGGTCGATTTTGCTAAGCGTCTTGTTTCGACTTCACGACCACAGATTAACAATTTAATCGCAAAAGCGGTTATGAATTATTCACTCTCGGGATTGGTTAATATAATGAATCATCCCGGGTGCCCCCCGTCGGTTTATACACAAGTTATCGAAGGCATGCCGCCTTTAAAATACGAAGAGTATGGAAACCGGAACTCCATAATTTTTGAATACTTGACTGGATCCGGGATTCTTGATGAGCTTCCCCGTTATGCGGCAGATGGGGAAAAGAAGATGCTGCCTTTCACAAAACCGGGTTTCCTGGGGCGGCTCTTTTTGCAAAAGAACACAACCAAAAACTACTTTTATGATTATTTTTCCCATTGTCTTGCCTATGATAGCCAGGAACCCTCCCTCTGGAAAACCGACCCGAGGATCGAGCTTGAATGGCTGGTCATGAGCAAAACCTCTAGTTTTTTTTGGAGATTAAAAAATCCAGTGGGAAAGGTTATATACAGCATTTATGCACCGAGCTGTTATGTTTCCATTTTCAAAGCCTATCGCCTCCGGTGCCGATATGAAATGACCCGGCTGCTGGCTGAGTTAAAACGCGAATATTCGCCGAGCATGACAGTCAGTGATCTTCTTCCGAAATTAAAAACATATCGATGGCATGATCCCTTTTCCGGCAAACCCTACAAGTGGAACCCAGGGAAAAACGTATTGTACAGCATCGGTATCGATGGCGTGGATAACGGCGGAATTGAAAATACTACTACTTATAAAACCGATATCATGGTGCCTGTAGTCATTAAGAAATAGGAATACCCCCACTTTCCTTGAAAGAACCATTACTGTGATAGAAGCGTTCTCGACACCTCCCAAAACCAGCAATTCTAATTATGGGGCAAAAAGGGAAAAAGGGGACAGTCAAAAAAATGCTCGACACCTCCCAAAACCAGCAATTCTAATTATGGGGCAAAAAGGGAAAAAGGGGACAGTCAAAAAAATGGAAGACAATACTCATAGCATCGCACGATAAACCGACACCGCAAAAGAATCCACACTCAGTTTGGTGAAACGGGACCCTGAATCTGATGACTGGCGAACAGATGAAGTGGAAATGGCAAAAAGGGGACAGTCAAAAAAATGGAGTTATACAAAAAAACGATGCAAGACAATACTCATAGCATCGCACGATAAACCGACACTGCAAAAGAATCCACACTCAGTTTGGTGAAACGGGACCCTGTATCTGATGACTGGCGAACAGATGAAGTGGAAGGGAAGGGGAAACCGACTACAGCCCCCTGGAATTGAATTTAATGTGAATATTTGGCTTATCTTAGCAGCATTAGTGATGATGCATTTTCAGAAGTTATTATATTAGTGATATTTATAGTGATAATGATAGGGATAGGATTTGGAAAGAAAAATGATTCCTATAGTCTTAATACTCTTGTCGTGTAGGACCAATAGGTGTCTAAGAATGATCGTGGGCGGATGTATTTTCGGTTAGCCGTCTCCTGGAATTTGCATATTGATGAAAAGCTGCCAATGGCGATACTTTCAGAAAAGTTTTTTACCCGGTAGCGCAATCGTCCGAAGGTTCCGAAATGGTTGTTGTATAGTAAAACTTCTTCGATTGTTTTTTGTGGAATGTGGGCTTTTCCTTCTCGTTTTATTCCCCCGGATACATATACAAATTGCCGATACCATTCTGCTCCGTATAATCTATCCGACACTCGAATTAAGGGTAATCCGGAGAGTTCGTCTTCCGATTTTTCCATGGCATCTACTATCGAAAGTGGGTTTAACAGTTTGGATGCTCGTGTGGGAGATCTCATTCGCATTCCCATGCTGCTCCAGCGGTAGTCTTCCGGTAATTTCACTATTCCCGCTCTAACCGGGTTCAGGTCGATATAGCT
>Ga0105104_10001824_pt1 | contig 15836 bp, 10 predicted proteins | sample PPLLaktember2015_3_FD_87034 | JGI IMG/M metagenome (GOLD analysis project Ga0105104, IMG submission 87034) | Freshwater sediment microbial communities from Prairie Pothole Lake near Jamestown, North Dakota, USA - PPLs Lake P7 Core (6) Depth... | ecosystem: Environmental > Aquatic > Freshwater >... | reverse complement strand
GGTGTACTCGATGCAAGTCCGGTGCGGCTGATGCTAAGGGCATTTTGGTTTGTGGCAATGGTCGTTGTTGGATTACTGCTTGTTCCAAAATAGACATCATACGTCACCGCATCACCGTCAGGATCACTGCAAGACCAGCTTAATGTGGGTGACGTTGAAACTCCCGTTGCTCCATCTGACGGACTTGGACTTGATGGAGCAGCCGGTGGATTGTTAGTGGCGGCTCCGGTTGTGAATGACCAAACCGATCCTGTTGTTGTCGCTCCCTTACTATCCTTGGCAACGATCTTCCAATAATACGGTGTACTCGATGCAAGTCCGGTGCGGCTGATGCTAAGGGCATTTTGGTTTGTGGCAATGGTCGTTGTTGGATTACTGCTTGTTCCAAAATAGACATCATACGTCACCGCATCATCGTCAGGATCACTGCAAGACCAGCTTAATGTGGGTGACGTTGAAACTCCTGTTGCTCCATCTGACGGACTTGGACTTGATGGCGCTTCCGGTGGATTATTCGTAACCAATGGCGTTCCATCTTGTGAGCATTCCGCTATAATGTTTTCGATGGTGAGCGGACCATATTGAGCTTGAATATTGGTCAATGTTGTTGGATTCGTTCGGAAATAGATAGTCTTCCCTTTCCAACTGTTGATACTAATTACTTTCGTATAACCATAATTATTTTTTACGAGTAAACTACCATTGATCGAATGGGTGCCAACTGTCGTCCAATTGAGAGAATCTTGTGAGAACTGAATACTCCACGACGAATTTGTCCCTAATTGAAATAATTGCGCGACATTGGCGTAGTAATACCGCATATGGAGCGATACTTCGTGTGTCGATTGGGGAATAATTACCGGACCGCTCGTCGTTGTCAATTCAAAAGTACTTAATACTCTTCTATTGTCCGGCAGATCCAAATATTGTAAAATAGTATTTGATGCGGATGGGGTTTCTTTGTCATCTATATTCACAGGAAGAATGTAAATACTATAACGACCATTATATTCTTCCGTAGTTAGATCATATGCGTTTGTAGTTATGATTGAGTTATTACTTCGCAAAACTGGGGAGAATGTTAAGTAAAAATATGTGGCATCCTCTGATATATCATCTTTATACCAGAGGAAGTGTTTTTCATACGCATTATATCCTTTATGTGTTTGCTTGGAAATGGCTGTCCAAGCCGCTCCTATTTTATACGAATTATCGGTCAAAGTCAGAGAACTAACTTGCGGCAAGATCGATGATACTATGAAAATGTCCTTTTGTACAGAACTGGCTGTCAGGTTGACTGAGTCTGCATATGTATCATAGTCTGCTAATGTAGCTGAGATAGCGTATCTGTTGGGGGCCAAGTTGCCGATTTCGTAATATCCTTGTGAGTTAGTCACGACTGAAGTGTCACCTACCGTCTTGAGCAAACTCTGAACCGAATTTGTAGAAGTTTTCTTCGAAAGGTCTGTATTTTGAATAACTTCTATATTAAGTTTTTGTTTTCTAAGAATTTGAGCAAGACCTTCGTTGTTTTTTTGAAGACGTGTTTTTATGACGGGATTGCGATCAACTGCAGCCTGTCCTATTTGCTTCGTCATGCCTGATCGCGATAAGGCTGACAATGCAGAAAGCTTCATTTGGACATTGGGCATTGCGACATTGTTTTTATTTTTCACATAACCAAAGACCTTATTAAGAATTTTTTCTTTTACTTTTACAGCAATTACAATCGATGACGCAACATTTCCCGCAGCATCACTTGCCTTTGCCATAATGGAATGATCGCCTGCGTTGCTGGTAGTGTTCCACGAATATTTATATGGTGATGTGTTATCTGTCCCTACCTTATTGCCATCAATATAGAAATCAACGGAAGAAACACCCTTGTTGTCATTTGCGTCGGCAATAACGGTGTAGGTTGTATCAATCTTGATTTCAGATCCGTTGACTGGAAAGAGAATGGAGACCGTCGGAGCTTGTGTATCAGCATTATCACTTGAAGACGGATTGTCTTTTGTACAGCTGAAGAAAAACAGAGAAATATTGAAAACAAGGAATACAATTAGTAGACGTTTCATTTCCCATCCCCATTTTAGAAAATTAATGTACTAATTTGAATTTGATAGATTGAAAGTAGATTTATAAATGATAACAAATAATATTCATTTATCCAATGTAACTCCGTAAGATAAAATACATCTTATAGAGACAATGTTTTTGCTCGGCAAATAAATTGTTTACCATAAGATAAAGTGGGTCATTATCGTTAATATCGCAATGCGTGCTGTGATAAGAAGGCGAACAATACAATAGACAGGATCAGAAAGCAGCGATGACGCTGCTATAATTTTCTTATGATTCAAAGATAATTACTACAGAACATTAAACTAATTTTCAAATCAAACGATTGTCTCAAATTGTAAACCTCTCCAACTACTAAAGCGATTGGAGAGGTGAGTTAAAATATAAAAGCTTAAAAGAGTAAAAGCATTATTTCTGGACACAACGTAAGCCAACAACATAGTTGCTAATGTACGGGAAGGTGTCGTGACTGTTACGTGAATCCACCCGACAATAATTCTCATAATTATCGAACGAACCGCCACGCACCAAACGGTATGATTGTGTCGTCGAGGGACCTTTAGGATCTGTTGTGCTACCAGATGGATAGGCACCACTTCCATTATCATACCAATCCCAACACCATTCCCAAGCATTACCGCTCATATCGTAAATACCGAGCTCATTTGCTGACTTTGTGCCAATTGTGTGTGAAGTCCTGCCGGAATTTGAAATATACCATGCTACATTGTCTATTGTGTTACTGCCACTGTATGTGTACCCTTGCGAGTTTGTTCCTCCTCGCGCCGCAAACTCCCATTCTGTTTCTGTAGGCAATCGGTAACCATTTGCATTCCACATCACGGCGTCAGTATTGATGTCGATTTGTCCTATTTTATAGACCGTGCTTCCTGTTCCATCTGTATAATACACGGGTGATAATCCATCTTTCTCCGAACGGGCATTGCACCACTTGACGACATCATACCAACTTACGTTGGTGACTGGGTTGTTAGTCTCACTCGATTTGTTACCATTCTGACCCGCCACCAAATCGGTGTAACCGTGCGTTAAGGCCCACGTTCTTACATCTGTCCATAGCTCGTATGTTACTTCATACTTGTCGATCTTGAAGCTGCTGATTGTAACGGGAGTTGAACCGGCAGTAAATGTGCCGCCGTCTACTGAAACCATGCCCTGGGAAATGACACCGCTACCGGTCCATCCGCCTTCATGGTACAGCACATCAACCTCAGTCGCACTCAGCGCACGATTATAAATGCGGATATCGTCAAGCTTACCATCTAAGTATTGCTGATTACCGTGAAGAGAACCAAACCACATATCCACGTTTGTAGATACGTCTATGGGAGCAGGCTCAGCCATTGTTTTACATAGAATCCCATTTACATATAAATACAGAATATTTGCTTTTCGTTGACCGACAATATGATACCAAGTAGCATTAGCAAAATTTGAGATTGGGTATCGTGCTTCAGCCTCCAGAGAATTAGCCGTGTTCCTTGTATTAAAACCAATACCATTTCGTTCATTACTGATATCTGGCCATTCACTGAAATGTATCCCATTGTATATAGTATTATTATCAAAATTATCTTTGCTCAAAATCCCATTATACTGATCAGCGTTTTTAAAAATCCAAAGACTAAATGAAAAATCACCAACCCCAAAGTTTAAAATATTTGAGTTAGGAACTCTGATGTCATTATTCGACCCATTAAAGCTGTATGCCTTCCCTGTATTCCCAAACCTATCCGTCGTTAGTGATGCTCCATTGTTTATGCCGTTGTTACCGTTGCCGCTCTCGTCGTTTACATTGCCGTTGAATGGATAGTAGGCAATAGGATCATTTTGAGTCACACCTCCGGAACCTGTTGTGAAGTTCAACTGACTGCCATAGCTTGTCCCAGCACTGTTTGTTGCATAAGCTTTAACGTAATATGTCGTCGATGGAGATAGACCCGTGATGGCACTTGTAAAGCTCCCTGTTCCAGAACCATCGGATGTTTTGCTATCTGCTGTTGTCGGATTCTGCGACGTACTCCAGCATACTCCGCGTGCAGTGACGGTTGCGCTTCCTTGTGAAGTCACATTGCCTCCACCTGTAGCAGAATTAGTAGTAACTCCTGTTATGGCTGTGGTGGTAACCGTAGGTGCTGTTCCACTTCCTGCACTAGTTGTAAAGTTCACTTGGCTGCCATAACTTGTCCCAGTGCTGTTTGTTGCATAAGCACGGACATAGTAAGTTGTAGCGGCAGTTAGACCTGTGATAGAACTTGTAAAGCTCCCCGTTCCAGAACCATCGGATGTTTTGCTATCCGTTGTTGTTGGATTCTGCGAAGTGCTCCAACAGACGCCACGAGTCGTAACGATTGCACTTCCCTGCGATGTTACATTGCCTCCACCGCTGGCGGAATTAGTAGTAACTGCTGTTATTACTGTAGTGATTACGGAGGGTGGATTGTTAGCAGCAACTATTGTTGTGAATGACCATACGGGTCCAGATGTTGAGCTGCCGTATTCATCTATGGCATTAACAGACCAGTAATAGTTTGTGCTATTTGATAAACCTGAACGAGCAAGAGTTGTTGCTGATTGGTTTGATCCCACTTTGGTTGTCGGAGGATTTAATGTTCCGAAATACACATCGTAGACCAATGCATCACCATCGGGATCGGTACAAGACCACGAGAGTGTTGGCGCCAAGGAAACACTTGTAGCATTGTTGAGCGGTGATATTGGCGCCGGTATGCTTGGAGCTGTATTGGCATACGATTTCTTCAAAAAGGGCCAGCGCTTCTCAGCAAGAGTTAATTCTTGATAGAAAATAAGTTTCGAAAATAGACTTATCTCGGCACCAATTCCACCTGAAAGTCCCCACCCTAATTCACACTCTAACGGCGAGAGCGTAACCTTATTATATTCAAATCCTTTCGCAAAAAATGTTGGGCCTGCTTGCCCAACAGCTTTGAGTTTTAATTGTGGTTTAATAAATGCCCTAAGTTCTCCTTTAAAGCCAGATGTAGGTTTGAAAGTTAAACTGCCACTCATTGTGACATTAGGATTCCATGAAGTACTTAGCCCTTGGTTTTTTTGATATAAGAATCCAGCATCATCGGAATAGGTTAATTTGATTGGATTGGTTGATTGAAACCCTCCATTTGCAGTTAGCTCATATTCTATCCCAAAATCTATTGCCAATGATGCTATAAACGGAATTCCAAGAACCGGAAAACCGCCGAAAGGAATATCAGGAGTAAGAGGGTACTTTTTTGAGTCTTTCCCAATTTTGCCGCCGTTTAGTACTATTTTTGCATTGACAAATTCTAAAGAAATACTTTTTGTATTTTTAATTGAGAGTTTTTTCAGCCCGGTGAGAAGTGTAAAGTCAGTTTGCATCGATAGGTCGTTCTTGATTGAAATTACAAATGCATCCGTAACGATTTCAAATTTGTAATTTTGATTATCTGTAATTGTGTACTTAAAATTCGGAAACGTCATCGACCAATCGCTGTTGGTAGTAGCCAATTTGGCGAGTGGATTGTCACTTGTTATTATTAGTCGGCCTTTTTTTCCATTAATATCGATCCGCTCATTATGATCAAATGCCTTGTTGAGGGAACCCTGAACCGGTTGCAGAACGAAGGTGCTGTCGTAATGTCCATCTTTTATTGCTTCTTCCATCGAAGCATTTTCTGTTGTAGCAATCACCGTGTTCCCACTCAAACTCGTGGTCAAGACCTTTCTTAGATATCCATCTCCGTTTGTACTAAGGAGAATATCACCCGTCGTCACCGGAGAAACACCATTGACGATTGTAAATGTTATAGAATTAGAATCGACTCGAGTATTCGTTATATTGGGATTATTGTTAGGTATTATTAGGTTATCAACATAAGTAACAGTATTAGCACCGGGAGTACTATCTGATGGATTTGTAGAAGAATCCTTTGTGCAACCAGAGTTGAAGGTTAGTAATAGAACAATACATATTCCGAACGTCTTTTTAAATAGCCTCATAGAATACCCCACTTAAGGTAAGATTTGTTTAATAAAACGATTCTAAAATAGATTCTTCGAAGTGCTCCCCTATAGAACTGTAGTGCTCTGATAGAACACGTCCTCAATAGCCAGCAATATCATAGGGAATGTTTTTACAAAATTCAATTTTATTCAATGACATGTCCCTAGAAACAAGTCTATTTAAGAGAGTTTAATATTCGGCGGATTCCTCGATCTGAAATACCAAGGGATTGGGCAGCCTTCACTTGGTTTTCAGATTGTTTATTAAGCGCGTAACGAACTATTGAAGTTTCGATATTTGTAATTGAGTCCCGCAATGAAAACTCTCTTCCCTCCTCAATCATCAGATTCATTTTAGCAAGTTCGATTCTATCCTTTTGTTGTAGCGCTACTTCATCAGGAATAACTTGCAGAGTTTTGATGAATGATTTGAGCTCAAGTATATTTTCGTTCCATTTATTATACTGAAGCAACTTGACGAGATTCCTGTCCATTGGTTTATTTCGCTGTATCTGAAATTGGGTAAAGAAGTGTTGTGCAAGCTCAGGTATGTCTTCTTTCCTTTTCTTTAAGGGTGGGAGTTCAATAATCTGAAATTTCGAGAGCATCTTCGAAAGTCCAGGAATGAAATGTCCCTTTCGAAATAGCTCATTCGGAGAATCATTGAAAACAAAGATTAATTTGCATCGAATTGGTCGCTGATCCTTCGTATCAAGTCGAATGATTTCTCTTTTCGCGATAGCTTCAGCTAATCGTTCCTGAAGAAATATTGTCGCACAATCAATGTACTTGAGTACGACGGTGGTTGGCAATTCGAGAATGCTGCGGCGGGTTGATGGAAGTTCTGGTGGACTGCCTCCCAGCAATCTGACTCGTTGATCGCGTTCACTTAGAATTTTAAAATTGACGGTTTCGAGCTCACGGTCATTCAATAGTGAATGGGCGTGAATCCTGGAAGACAAAAGAGATTTGCCGACTCCCGGCTCGCCGATGATGACAAGCGGGGATGTATTTGCCGATAGATTTAAGAGGGACGCTCTGATGCGCCTGATTGCTGGACTCCCCCCTATAAGGTAGTCTGGCATTAAGAAAAACGTGGATCATTTTTGATGGATAACAACATATTCGTCCATGGTTAAAATGATTTGGCAATAATTTGCTCATAGAAATCCCCAATAGAATAAGTGGAGATTCCAGCATAACAGGATAATTGGTTTTATGGAACAGATTGGATTAGGATACCGAATATATACTCTTCGAAGTAAGGCGCTGTAAATCTGACGTCCAATAGATTAGACATACATTGCGTTAAATTTCTTTCAAGAGCACTGCTGTCTTACGAAGATATATGAACATTTAAATAGATCGTTACGCCGCTTTCTTTGAGACGCAAAGAAAGCGGCAGAAAGAAACGCTTGCGAAATCGAAAAGCGATAGCTATAGGGTAGGGGATCCGATAAATATTTCGTTTAGGATTAGGTTAGTTCAAGAAATGAAAATTGATCTTATATGGCCTTACCTACTGCTATTGATTTCGCGGCTGGGAGAAAGAAAAAGATAGAATTTAGAAGGGCTTCAAAATTATGCAATGAGATCCGAATTATTATCCGTTATATCCCAGGATAGGACGTTTGAACATATTGATCGCTACCATTATCAACGATACGAGTAAGAATACATTCATTCCGAAGAAATGAATCATTGGAGAAGCAAGAGTGCAAAGCAGATAAATTAACGTGCCCGTAAGGATATATACCGCGGTGCGGTCGATGTCTTTTTTCCAACCGAGGTATTTTTGTAGTTCTTTTTCAGACTCCGGGATTGATTGAATTCTGCTAAGAAGCTCCCCGGGAATATCTACCCGGGGAATATTCTGAAGGTGTTCGACGAGGAATTTCATAGATCTGGTATATTCACGGCATGCCGCACACGTTAGAAGGTGTTCCTCTCCCAACTGAGAGAATTTGTGACCGTTGAGATTTTTCTCGAATTGTGCTTTATATTCTTTACAAGTCATATCGAGCTCCTGGAGTAGGATGTTTGGAGCAATTTCCGCAGCCGTTCCCGCCCGCGATGGAGAGCAGTCGCGACTGAACCTGCTGGAATTTCAAGAATGTTCGCAATCTCACCATAATCCATTTCTTCAAGATAAAATAAGTTGATCGCTGTCGCTTCCCGGTATGGAAGTCGTGAGATTGCATTGGCAATTTCATCTTTTGTCTCGTTGTTTAGCAGCGCCTGCTCAGGGTTAGGTTCATCATCAGAGATCGAATCTATCTCGTCGGAATCAAGGGGTGAAGTCTCGAGGCGAGATTTCTTTGCTTGTGTGATACAAACATTTGCCGTTATTCTCCAGATCCATGTCGAGAGTGTGGACTCCCCGCGGAACGATTCCAATGACCTATATATTTTCAAGAAAACGTCTTGTGTCGCTTCTTCAGCCTGTTCTCTATTGCCTAATACCCGAAAGGCATGGTTATATACGCGGTTCGAGAATTGGCGTACAATATTTTCAAATGAAGTGGGAGGCGGCATTTTATTAGGACTTATTCTGAAAATATTGTAGAATAATCCCCCAAAATATGCAATAAAATTCCCTCCCTTTGTTTTAGACACGGGGGGAATGAATTTTCTTTCAAAATGAAAGAATAATTGTAAATTTAGTGTCTAAATTGGTATAATGAGTAATTAAAAAGGATGTGCAGATGGATTATGGAAGTTTGATTATCATAATAGGTATTGTCATCTGGTGTGGCTTCGAATATCATAAGCGCGAACAGCTTCACAAAGAAAGAATGGCAAATCTTAAGCAGGGCATCGAATTGTCTCCTTCGTCAAACTCGCCTTCATTACTTCATATATGGACTACTGGAGGGCTGGCCATTGTGTTGCTAGTAGCTCTCATTATGATCATTATTACCGCCTTAAAAGCAAATCCTCAAGATTCTCTTGGTTATCTATTCGTGATAGTTCCATTTCTTGTTTTGCTGATAGTTTTGATTATAGTTATGAGAAACGATATTAATTCATATAGAAAAATGAAAAAGGATTAAGCCGATGATTCTTCTTCTTTTTATCACTGCAATTCTTGTATCGATTGTTCTCGAGCGCCAGGAACGCCGTCACAAGTTTGAGCTTTCGATGGAGTACCAGCGTCTTGGAAGAACAGCGCCTGAACCAAAACCAAAGCTCACTTTGACACAAGCATGGTTTAACATTGCTGTCGGTGCAGTAATTTCCCTTATGGGATTAATTTTTTTAGTCATCAACATTACGATGATTCATCATCTTGGAAGTAATGTAAATGCAATACATATGCCAGTAGGCGACGTGTTGGAATGGTGGTCTGTCGTTTTCGCGGCTGGAATTGCTTTAGTGATTGTGGGAGTGAAATCGGTGAGTTTGAATAGGAAATATAGTTCATCCAATACTACTGAAGAACTGCATTCAAATGTTAAGATCACGCAAACGCGTGATTGACAATTTTTAATACAAATCTTAGATTTAATATAGTTTATTTGATCTTCTCTTCTACCGAATTAGAAAGCTCCATAATTTGACAGGGAATTTTGTTTCAGTTTACTGATGGATATTTGAAGCTTATTCTTTCAGAAAAGACTCATGTTGCCTCCTGCATTAGACTTCACTAAGTATCTACAGACTAAGTGAATAATCTATCAGGACTGAGATTCATTTCAGATAAATAACCAAATAATAGGGAGGCTATTATGAAGGGGAGTAAGAAACATATCACTGCTGAAGAAATAATTTTTAGGAACACTATTACTATGAAAGCGATTGTTAATGTTCTCGAAAGTAAGGGAGTTTTAAAAGCAGAGGATGTAAATAAAGAAATAAACAAGATGGATCGGGAGTTTGATATGGACGCAAGAAAACTGTAAGATATCAAATGTTGATATCGAGTAAACGCGTAATTGATAAGCATACTTATATTTTTTCTTTCTATAAAATTAGCACCCCCAAAATATAGAAGCCTTGGCGTCCGGTAGTACGTCTGGGCTTCTGTTGTTTTATGCAATTCGGTTGAATTTAGAGTTTGAAATATGCACATTATCACCATAAAAAGAACTTGCTACTGAATTTTCTTCGATCAAACTATCTCCAAATATTCAACAGCAAGTACAACGATGTGCACTAGGAGGTCGTATCGTTGTTTGCATGGGGCACACCGAATAATTTATAATAGCGATGGTTCTATCAATTGGAATAAAAATGTATGCTTATTTTTACAATTGTTAGGCAATAAAACCCAAGGAAAACAACATGGCGACAATCGAAATATACACTGACGATACAAAATGTAATAGAAACACATTCAGAATTATTGTTGTAATATGGGGAGAAAAAGAAAATTGCGATAGCTATAAAAAGGACATACAATATTTAGTAAACGCTAATATTAAAGTCCTTGGTAAGGATTTCAAAGGATTCCATTCTTATAATCTAAACGAAAAGAATTGGAAAACTGTAGGCAAAGCCTACGAACAGGTCTTGGATTATTTTATTGAAAGTGTAAAGAATAAGAAGCTTCATTTTTTTATCCGATTAGAATCTGAAGATGTCTATAATGCCAATGCCGGATATTTAAAAAATCTTGCAAAAGTAAATTTGGAAAAACGAGAAAGCGATTTTGGCAAGATTTTTAAGAAATTATCGGATAAAGATCTTCCTGCTTTTTATCATAGGGCAGATCAATTGTTTATTTTTCTTCGTTATCGTGACAAATTTGGTTCGAGTGAGAACAATTTTATTCTATATCCAGATTCAAGTGGAAAAATTCTTCGTTACGATGGTACAACATTCGAGGTCTCTGGAGATATTTTCAAAGAATATCCGATTGAATTCTATGATTTAATAAAAATTTGGTGTAATTCACTTACAAAGATAATTAAAGCAGAAGAGTGGCCATCGGGTGAACAGCGTTTGGACAAGTTCTGTCCATTAAAATCATCCGGAGATTATATAATCCAAACTTGCGATATAATTTCAAATTTCTTTTTCAATTTTCTTCGTAATCAAGTGGGTATTCTTGATCCAAAGGCAGTGCTAAAAACAAATGCTTTATGTAAAATAATCGACTTTTCTCAACATTCTGGAATCATCAAATCTTCTTTCATAAAAAAAGAGGATGAGGTAATATGTTCAGTAAAAGGACTAAAAGTATATATAGATTTTGTGTGATGGATTTTATTGCATATAATAAGCAAATCACAACACTCAGGTTGGTTACCTTGCGTGCTTTTATTAAACGTTCCGACGCCATTCACGATGTTTACCCTTCGCGATGACATAATTGAATTTGCCAAGATCGGCAACAATATAGTCTCACGGAACAACAAGCGATTCCGTAGAGTTGCAATAAAGGCGTAGCGGAGATATAGATACGTTTCCTAAACAAATATGACGACACGTCCAAATTACAGTGGTGCCAGGCCTTCAAATGCGGGAGATGACTTCCATGAACTATGGGTATTGCGGGAAGCATTGAGACTGCTTGAACATGGAACAGATCTCCGTGGAATCACCGTTGAAGGACTAGGCGTAGAAGATGAAGTGGGGATGCCCACTGGTACGTTTGATGGCGTTGACTGTACTTTCTATTATGGGGGTGATGATGCAGCCTCCAGTAAACTCATCGTAATTGATCAAGTGAAGTACTCAACGATCAACCCAAACGAACCTTGGACCTCTGCAAGATTGACTCGCAGCACGAACAAGAAGCGCGACAATTCTGTTATTGGCAGACTTGCAAAAGTGTTTGTTGGAATCAAGCAGATTCTAGCAGACCAGTTAACAACTGATCGGCTAAAGATCCGTTTGATTAGCAATCAACCAATTGATGAATCGTTCTTGTCTGCACTGAGGGGGGATGAAGAAGAAGGTTCTCTTCAAAAACTTCTCGAGGCAAGTGGATTAAATCAAAAAGACTTTGATGCTTTCAGAAAGCATCTAGATTTTTCATATTGCGGCGCGGGCTCAAGGCTGGAGCTGGAACGGCAAATTCATCTGGCAATTTACAGGTGGACTGACGAAGAGACACAAGCCATCGTAGAACATTTACGGTTTTGTGTTCGAAACATGATGATGCCAGAAAAAGAAGGTGAGATCATCACGCGAAATAAGGTTCTGCTTTGGATGAAGGTATCAGATCCGAGTGCCCTGTTTCCTTGCCCTCCTGTCATCGAACATGTGGAAAACAGAATCAGCAGAAAAGTCTCAACTGTAATTGCCGAAAAGCTGCAAAATGGTGAACAATTCATTTGCTTGCACGGAGAAGCAGGTTGTGGGAAGACAACGGCTCTACGCGAAGTCGAAGAGAAATTACCAACAGGTTCGGTAGTACTGCTTTTTGATTGTTACGGGGGTGGACGTTACCTCGACGCTGTCGCATATCGACACAGGCCGAAAGATGCCTTCCTTGAACTCTCCAATGATTTGGCAAGTGCACTTCGAATGCCATTCTTGTTGACCCGCTCCAGTGAAATCAATTACCCGAAAGCGTTCTTGAAACGGTTGCAAATGGCTAGTGATTCCCTGTCGGCATATGCCAGCAATGCCTTACTCGTGGTGATCATAGATGCGGCGGACAATTCGATCACGGCTGCAAGCAAACAGGCACCACCCGAGCGAAGTTTTGTCCAAGATTTCGTTCATATGGGTGAGCTACCAAAGAATGTTAGGTTCGTCCTAACCTGTCGCACTGGCCGATTAAATTCACTAGATTTGCCAAGAAAGTTCGAGCCGATCCCGATGAAGAACTTTGACCGAGAAGAAACGGCCATATTCGTGAGGTCAACTTGGCAGAACGCATCAGATGCATGGATAGATGATTTCCATCACCTATCCGCAGGTAATCCAAGGGTCCAACGATATGCAATAGATTTTGCCCGACTGGAATCTGTGAATGCATTAGACTATCTACGCCCCGATGGAAAGGCTCTTGATCAAATCTTTAATGATCGATTCGAAAGTGCATTACGCAAACAGGGCACTGATTTTGACCTTAGGAAAGTGTGTGCGGGGTTGGTGGTGCTGCCGCGTCCGATCCCAATTCGTTTCCTTTCGGGAGTGGCAGGAATTGAGATCGAGAACGTTCGGGACATTTGCCGAGATCTTGCGCCCGGCGTGCGGCTGATTGAAGACGAGGTTGGATTTGCTGATGAGGACTTCGAAGAATTCGTTAGGAGAGAGGCTTCGAGTGAATTCGTCGCAATGCAAGGAAGGATAGCAGAGTATTTCCTTGGACTCTATGAATCAGAGCCTTACGCTGCTGTGCACGTTGCAGCAGCGCTTTTTGAAGCTGGACGAGCAGGAGAAATAGTTCAACTAGTGAAAGACCAGCGTGAGCCAAGAATAATTGGCGACCCTGTTCTCAGGCGCGAAGTACAACTAAAGCGTCTCCGCATTGCGATGAAGGTCTCGAGGCAAATGGGGAACAATGTAGATGCACTTATGACACTTCTCGTCGGCGCTGAAGCACTCAAGACAGATGCGGCGCTTCAGAAGATGTTCATAGAGAATCCAGACCTTGTGGCTTCGTTTGCTCGGGATACGGCATCGCGTGATATTCTACGAGATCCGGAGTTAATTGAAAATCATGGCTCATTCTTGTTCCAGATGATGGTATCAGATGCGCGCCGCGGAGACAAAATATCGGTGAGGGAGGGTTCAAGGCAATTACATGCCTGGTTGGCCAAACGAAAAGAGGTGACCAACGAAGAAGAAAAGAATCATCCAGGTTTTGGAATGATTGACTGGAAAATTAAAGAAGACGACATAGCCGCGCAAACGGAAGCTGTTTTACGTGTGGCTGGATTACAAGCGGCTTTGAACAACCTGAGTAGATGGAGGCCAAGAACGTTGGCGATCCGAGTAGCCAGAATATTGTGCGACAGACTTCTCGCAAGCGGAGACGATAAATTTCTAAGAGAGTGTATCGCTAAAGGCTATGTTCAGTCTCCTTGGGATCTTTTCATACTCACCCCTCTTGCGCTCTACGGAGTAGATGTTGATATCTCGTTGTTAGAAACCAGCATCGAATGTCTCGTTCGACATGGTCGGCTGAAAATAAGTAATGAATTGGACGATTTTCAGCACGGGAGCAATCCAAGAGCCGACTATTTAGAAACTGTGTTAACGGCTTGTGAATTGGTGATCGCAAGGGGAGGAAAAAGGAAAGCTGTGATCGCGGCTCTCAAGTTGATTTCAGATCCATCGGTGCGTCGACGACAGCGAGGATTTGTAGCAAATACTCCTACCATTGACCTCAGCTTAAGAGCGTTTGCATTGCTCGAAAATTTGCGCGGGCGTAAGCTGACATTGGAAAAATACTGGCTTGATCCTCTGCCATCAAACAAAGGATTGTCGAAGGAAGAAAGAGAGAAGCGAGAAAAGGATGACAATGAAATAAAAGAAGAGATAAGGAATTTTATCGGACCAATTGTTGGCATCTATAATGTCCGCGCGCTATCAATCGCTGGGAGGATTGCGTCAAGTCAGGTTGAAGAGAAATTGAAAGAAGCGATCGCTCACTTTCAGTCGGAACACTATCGATTCAGCAGAAGGTATAACGCGGGTGCAATGAGTACTTTAGTAGCGTTGGCAATATCACGATTGATGGTAATTTCAAGACTGGATAGGTCGAAGGTTTTGTCCTGGGCAATCATGTGTCTTGGTGAATGGAGCAGTGCACTTGGGGATGGGCAAACGCGCATCTTGGCGAGATTTTGTATTGAACCTTCATTACATACCTTAATTCTTGAAAATGTTTTAGGTCTGGCAAACACAATAGAGAAATTCAAGACGTCAGCTGAACAGAAAATTGAAGCAATGGTCCACCTTGCGCGTCTTGTCCTTCCAATTAGCAGCCGAGACGCTCAAGCCCTTTTCAATAAAGCAGTCGACATTGCGGGTGAATTGAATGTGGATGCAATTCACGAAGTTGGGGTATTCCTGCCTCTCGCTGATAGGGCTGCAGATACAATGAATATCGACCAGAAGAGAGAGAAAGCGGCTAGTATAGCCAGAGTTGTAAGCGATGCGGCCATCCGTCTAGAGGGACAAGAAGGTTTTCCCTGGGAAGAAGCGGGAGGTTCGCTCGCTGCTTTAGATATCGGTATAGCCCTCAGTGCTGTCGCAAGATGGGAAGACTCTGGTATTGCGAGTCGGCATCAAGTGCTCCCCAGTGCATTCATAAAGGGTTTGCAACACGGGACATTGTCTTCTTCGCAAGTAGCGGGATTACTTCCCCTGGTGGAGGAATCTGATTCCGGTCTGATAAATACCATTCTGCAGTGTGCGGGTCAAACCGTTTCCAAAAAGGGGTTAGATGCTTTCGTTGAAGAAATTGCGCGTGATCAAGTATTGCGTACGAAGGATTTTCCATTTGCGTATTTGTATGAAAAACTGAGAGAGGTGAATCATGAAGGCCAAGACCACTTTTGGATGAATAAGTTAAGACAATCTGAGCAATTCTTTCGAGAAAGAGTATCACCGGTGCTGGCAAACAGTCAGAGCAATAAGAAAGTTTGTGATACCGCCGAAAGGAGGGCTAAGGCTGCAGAATTGATCGAAAGCATTAATTGGGGCGAGAGTCGCTTTGTTTCAACAGAAGAAATTGGGAAGATGCTTCAAGCTGTATCTGACAAAGCGAGAGAGGTGGATCAATATGTAGACCTCTAAGGCGATTTGGATCGGATGAGTCTCGCGGT
>Ga0105104_10001823_pt1 | contig 15836 bp, 13 predicted proteins | sample PPLLaktember2015_3_FD_87034 | JGI IMG/M metagenome (GOLD analysis project Ga0105104, IMG submission 87034) | Freshwater sediment microbial communities from Prairie Pothole Lake near Jamestown, North Dakota, USA - PPLs Lake P7 Core (6) Depth... | ecosystem: Environmental > Aquatic > Freshwater >... | reverse complement strand
GTCCCGGGCCCGCTGCGAACGTTGAGTTGTTGTTGGATGACCGCGACATTCCCGCCATTTGGCTCCGCCTCAGCGCCTCCGATCGTCGGGACCTCGGGTCCGGTCGCCGTTGTGACGAATTGCGCGGTGACCCAGCCTTTTCCATCCGCTCCCTGCGGGTAATTGATCTGCCACCAGCTTTCACCCGGGTCTTTGCCGGTGATCTCCACTTTTGTGTTGGCAGGGATGATCCCCAGCACTTCCCCGGCAGTCGATGGTTCGGCGCGCACATTGATCTGGGTGGAAGTCATTCCTTCCACGGGAGCCACTGTCAGCTGGGGAGGAGGCAACGGAGTCTGCGAGGGAGCCTGGGCGAGAGTCGCCGGTAAGGTCGAGGGCAGGGATAAAGGAGTCGCGGTCGGTGTCGTGAGTCTGCCAACCTGAATATCGCAACCGGTGCTCAAAAAGGCAAGCACGATAAAAGCGACGCTGAAGGTTTTAGTAGGCACGGCAGGATTCTAATCGAAAACAAATGTCAGTCTGATTTGAATTTATTGGGCAGGAACAGAGTAAATTTGCACGTTTGCATATTCAAAGACCAGTTCCGCCGCGCCTAGGTCCAGCGTTTGATCCAGTTTGAAGAAATCAATGACACTCTCCGGTGTTTTGTATTTCGAGTTTTTTCGCACCAGCACCAGGGCATTCTGGATTTCTGTTGGATGATCCCTCTTGTAAAACCGATCGAACGAAATTCCCTGCAGGCTTAAGTAATAAGCCGTCTCGATATCCACCGGTCCCGTTGCCACGAGTGTATCTTCCGGCTGGAGATGATCTGCCAGGTAATCAGCTGCGTATTCTTCCGGGGAGCGGTCGCGCCGGAGGAGCGCCGGGTCCTGTGCCCGGGCGATCAGTGTGGATGCAAACACGCCGCTGAAGAGCAGCAAAATACCAAATGCCAGGATCCTCTCCGTCCGTTGCGGCTCAGCCAGCCTGCGGACAATTAAATCCAGGAGCCATACCAGGCCTGCCGCCGCGAACATCAAATAAAACGCCTCCAGATAGAGCCAGATCCTTGGCGTGGGCGTGACCCGTTGCAGCACCAGCAGGATCGCCAGGGCGAGAACCAAAAAAACCTGCATCGGCAGTTTCTGGCTAGAGAGCTTGCGATAAAAGAACAGGGAGAGCAAAAAACCGCCCAAAAACAAATATTCAAGGATTGGATCGAGACCGATCATCCATTTATCCCAGACATTGATCAAGCGGGGGCCGAGGTTTGTCAAAAATGCCTGCCAATCCATCGATTGTACAAACTCATTGCCGGTAATGGAGTCCAGCCCGCTGCCGAAGATGATGACGGGTGAGTAAAGAACGAGCGTGAGCAGGCCGGCCAGCAGGCAGGTACCCAGGAAAACAGCCAGCCGACGCCATTTACTTTGCCAGGGTTCTTTGGCGAATAAATAAGTCACCACCACCCAGAGGGAAATTCCAGCCATGGGATAAAGAAAGATCGGGATGGTATAAAACCCAAGCGCCGCTGTTACCCCAAAAGCGATCAATGCAGACTTGCTTTGCCGTTCCACCAGGATCCCCGCGAAATTTGCCAGCAGGAACGCGAACAGGAATACCATGGTATAGCCGCGCCCGTTGACCGAGTAATCGATAAACACAGGTACAACTGCCATGAGTGCGGCAGCCCCCAGGGCTTGCAGGCGGGGGAAGAATCGATGGGCAGTGATGTACATGACAGGCGCCATTAATGTTCCGGCGATAAATGCCGGCAATCTAAGTACCCAGGGCTGTGCACCGAATAAATGATAGGCAATGCCGACCAGGATGGTGTGAAAGATATGATTGTTGGGCGCGCTGTAATCCGCCAGGATGTGTTTGAACGGCCGGGAAGCAAAATTCAGGAAGGTGTAGGCCTCATCATAGGCGATGGGCTGGTTGATAATGAGTACTCTTAAAATGAAACCAATGAGCGTGATCACCCCCAGGATCAGAAGCATATAGAAAGGCTCCTTCTCGCGCAGGAAAAGATGTTCAAAGAGGGCGCGCAGTGAAAACGATTCCCTCTGTTTGCTTGTATGATCGTTCGATGTCTTTTGGATAGCCATAGGGAAATAACAAGTTGATTATAATCGCCCATGCTTAAGCACACAGGACGATGATCTCCATTTCTTCAAAATCTCGAAACAGCGACCATCGTCCTATGTGTTTGGGTGGAACTACGATCAAAGTGCGCCCCTGCACAGACTCGAACTGTGCTCTCCGGCTCCGGAGGCCGACGCTCTGTCCACTGAGCTACAGGGGCGGGCGAGCAGATTTTATCATATTTATTTTGCCGTCATTGCGAGCACTTCGACACAGCTTCGCTAGTCAGTGTAAACTCCGCAAAGCAGTGAGCGCAGCAATGACGAAATTTACACCTGTGCCCGGGGGGCGAGTTGAGCCAATTCGGCGCGCAACTGCTCGATGATCACTGTGTTCCCGCTTTCATCACCCAGCCTGGCAAGCTGTTCCTTCTTGTGGGCGAGTTCGCCACAGACCTGGTAAAAGCGGGAGGTGGGACCAAACGTCCCTGACGTCAAAGCGGAGAGATGCGCATTCGCCTGGAAAAAAGACATGGCAGTGCTGTATTGCCTGGGAGAGATCATGCCCTTCGCTACTTCCTCATGCAGGTGTTTTTTGAGAATATTGCGCTCATAGACAACCATCCAAATGATGAAGATGAGCATCACAGCATAGCCCATGTAGTCCACCAGGGTGCCGGCTACAAATCCCTCCAGGTCGCCGATCAAGCCGCTGAACGTGTTGTGGAAGGCATGCGTTGCCACCGCCAGGGCATATCCTGTCGGGACAGCGATCACCCTTGCAAGAACGCTGCGGCTCATGCGCGCGATGGCGAGCCCGATCCCGGTGAAGGCAGTAAAGAACGGGTGCATCCAGACGACAAGCACCGACCGGATGAACACCATGACCCAGAAGCCTTCCCAGCCGTTTTCGAGGTATCCGTTTCGATAAATGTAAAGAACGTTCTCGATGGCGGCAAAGCCCATGGCAGTGACGGCACCGTAAACAATTCCATCGAGGACAGAGTCGAACTCTCTTCGGAACATAAGAAAAATAACGAGAACGGCAAGCCCTTTCAATCCCTCTTCGATAATCGGTGCGACAAAGGATGTCGTCCCAAACTCAGCCATGCTCACCGAGCCAGTCATTGCATAGATACCCATGCCCAGTACGGTGTTTATAATATACGCTCCGCCGCCTGCGATAACCACACCCCAGACGAACGCCGCGCCGAGCAAAAGCTTGGGCTCCTTCTCGTAGCGATCCAGCCAGTTGATGAATGCCGCGAACAAAAACATCGGCACAAACCCAAAGAACAATGCTCCCAGAAATGCCATCTTGCCTCCGTGCAAACCTTTGCGGGTTATTACAAAAAGATCAAACGAGTCCTTTCAATACGGGTTCCTTCGAACGCGATCCCCAGTGCATCCAACACTTCCTCCGGACGACCCGTTGCGCCTTCACGTGCCATGAGACGCATGAAGATTTTATCATCCGGAAGAAGATCCAGAGCTTCAATGAGTGGACGCAGGTCGTATGTTTTGCTGCGCCGTTCGCGGAGGATGGATGTGGATTCGATAATAGAATCCACCTTCCGCTTCAGCTCGGCCCCGTCCACGGCTTCCGTTAAAGTGACCTCGTACTCCGCCGCCGCGACCTGGGTCTGCAGCGCGGGGGCGCGTTCATCTACCTGTTCGATATCCAGGACCTGGATGCCGGAAGGGAGAGTCTCGTTTAAGCGTGTAGCCAGACTATCGAGGGGGATGTCGTGTTCGAGCTTCAGGTCCAGCACTTCACAGCGCGACGAAAAGCCCAGCGGCAGAGCGGCTGCCATATTCATCTTTGGCTGCGGGTGGAAGCCCTGTGAATAGGCAAGCGGCAATTCCGCGCGGCGGGCAGCGCGTTCCCACAGCTTGTGCAGGTCGAGATGCCCCGTGTAACGCAAAGCGCCTTGTTTTACAAACGTGATCCGGATGCGCATTACCGTCTATTATATGCAGTATTGGACTTCAGCCAGCGTTTTATATCCGCGCTATGTTCACGATAGTGCCGGTAGGTATTGTTGGCAACCCGGTCGAACAGGTTGTGCTGTGTGATCGTTTCCTCCGGCAATTTTTCCAGGGAGGCGATGATCGATGCGAATGCCTGGAGCTCCTGCACGACCACATCTTCAAGAGAGACGTTTTTATATTTTTCGGTGACCCATTCGTTCGGACCGTCATCGTCGAGCAGGAAAGAACCGAAGTCCGGATAACCAAACTCATCGAGAAAAGCATCGAGGGCGTTCTGTGTTCTGCAGGGCACATACGGCTCACCGTGCAGGATCTCGTTCATACGATCGGCAATGTATAGCTCGTAGGCGAGAATATGGGCAAGCATGTCCTTGATGGACCACTTCCCGGAGACGCCTTTCAAAGCCATACGGCGCGTGTAACCGACACGATTTAATAGCAATTCAAATTTGTCGCGTTCATACATGAGACGCGCGAGAAAAACTTCTTTGTTAGTTTTTGGCATTGAGTCCTTAATCTCCCACTACCGGCAATTGATTGTCGATCACCGATGGATTGGGCGCTTTCCTGGCAGGTGATTTTACGTCGGGGCATTTCCAGACGTCGCCGGGATTCTCGCGGCGCATGTTTGCAAAGGTCGGCAGGATGCCGCAGGCGAAACAGTTCAAGCGGCAGTCCACACGGATCTGGCCCTCGAGCGATTGCCTGAAATCCTGGAACAAGAAGTTCTTGCGGACCGCGGCGGTAATATGCTCCCACGGAAAGACTTCGTCCGTGCGGCGCTGGCGGTGCGTGTAAAAGAGCGGGTCGAGCCCGTGCTCTTCAAACGCCTGGAGCCAGGCATCATATTTTTTGCCCTCATCCCAAGCATCAAACTTCGAGCCTTTTTTCCAGGCCAAATACACCACTTCGGCCATGCGACGATCGCCGCGCGAGAGCCAGGCTTCCAGGAACGAATCCTCTGCCTTTGTCAAGCTCAGCTTGATATTGCGGTCGCGTCCCAGCTCGCGGCGCAGCAACGCCTGCTTGGCTTTGATCTGTTCGGGCGTATCGCATGAGACCCACTGGAAGGGTGTCTGCGATTTCGGCACGAACGTGCTGACACCCGCATTTAATTTAGCTTTCATGCCGATCACTTTGCGGCCCTCCGCCAGGACCCTTTTGCACAGATCGGCAATTGCCTGCACGTCTTCCAGCGTTTCACTGGGATGTCCGATCATGAAATACAGCTTGATCGTCGTCCAGCCGCGGCGGTAGATTTCGCGCGTGGTGTTGATGAGATCTTCATCGGGAATGAATTTGTTGATGATGCGGCGCATCCGTTCAGTGGCGGCTTCGGGCGCGAGCGTAAACCCGCCCGAGCGGCTATCTTTCAGTTTCTCCATCAGGTCGATCGAAACCGATTCGATGCGTAAGGACGGCAAGCCGATTTTGAGATGGGTGCCGCCGAATTTTTCACCAACCTTTGTCACCAGTTCGAGCACATTGGAGTAATCGGAGGACGACAGTGACAACAATGCCAGCTCTTCAAAACCAGTGCTTTTGATCGCATCTTCCGCTGCCTGCAGGACTTCCTCCACGCTTCGTTCGCGGACGGGACGCGTGATCATGCCCGCATGACAGAAGCGACAGCCGCGCGTGCAGCCACGCATGATCTCAACGGACACACGGTTGTGGACGATATCGATGTTCGGGACGATGAACTTCGTCGGTGGGGGAGGCAGGACGGGCACGATACGCTTGGTAACGACCTTGGGAACATCTGGAACAATCGGTTCGGTGTGTGAGACGGTGCCATCGTCCAGGTAATAGGCTTCATAAAAACGCGGGACGTAGACGCCCGGGATCTGTGCAAGGCTGTGGAGAGTTTTTGTGCGAGCGTCCAAAGAAGAAAGAGGAAAGAGATCGCCTTTTTCTTCCTGCCTCTTTCTTTTGAACTCTTGAACTGCACTGATGATATCGTGAATGACTTCTTCCCCCTCCCCGATCACGAACGCGTCGATGAAGGCGTGCATGGGCTCGGGGTTCATTGTCGAGTGCCCGCCCGCGATGATGAAAGGATGCGTCTCGTCGCGGTCTTCGGAGCGGACGGGGATTCCAGCCAGGTCAAGCACATTGAGGGCGTTGGTGTAGAGTGTCTCGTAGGGGAGGGAAAAGCCAATGAGGTCGAAGCAAGCCAAAGGGTGTTTTGATTCGAGCGTGTATAGCGGGACTTCGTGCGCGCGCATCAGAGCTTCCATGTCGAGCCACGGCGCATAGGCACGCTCTGCGAGCGCATCCTCCCGCTGATTCACCTGATCGTAAAGGATCTTCAATCCGACATTCGACACGCCGATATCATAGATATCGGGAAACACAAAAGCGACCCTGGTGGCGACCCTGTCCCAATCTTTGATGGTACTGTTGAGTTCTCCGCCCACATAGCGCCCGGGTTTTTGTACCTTTAAGAGGATACGGTCCAGTTTGGACTCGATTTGCTCAGGAGTAAGCATAAGAAAAAATTATAACCGAGATTATCAGATTAGAGAGTGTCCTGTCAACCTCTGACCCATGGTTTTCTCAAAGTCGAAAATGAGTCCACGAATTTAAGCTAATCCCCTACGGGCATGATGTCTCCGCGAATTGTTTGAAAATTCGTGCAGATTAGCGGATAAGACTGACGGTCGTTAAGAATTTGAGAAAGCCATCATTCTCTGACCGGAAGCCTGAATTTTAGTCCACAACTCATTCCAGGAAGTTTAGTACTCGATGAGAGAAACCGTGGTGACACAGGCAATAGGGTACAAATAATGGTAAATATGTCCTCCTTGCAGAGTTGCAAGGATAGCAGGGGATGACACAATGCAAAATGCTGACTAAAATGAATAAAACTGCTAAATTTCAAAGGAGAGCAATATGAAACGAATCCTTATTATTTTCCTCGCCCTGATCCTGGCTGCCTGTACTGGTGGTGCTCCTGCAACAGAATCGCCGGCTGCCCTGCAGCCTGAGGCTTCTCAAACACCTGTTGTCGTCGTTATCACCGCAACAAGTGCCCCGGCCGAGGCTGCCACTCTCGAGCCGCTCCCCACTTATACGGCGCTCCCGACTTACACGGCACCTCCTCCGCCCACCGATGCGCCAGCTGCTGCCGCTCCCACGGAAGCAGTCGCAGCGGCTCCTACGGAAGCCGCTGCCCCGGCTGCCGATCCCGGTGTGATCACGGTAGACGATGCGCTGGGCAAAGGCTGGTTTCTCAGTATGACGCGCAACCGGAATGACCTTTCCCTGCGCTGCCAGCTCAACAAGGAAATCACCTTTAGTGTCAAGGCGACCAGCGATGACATTACCATGGTCGATCTGTGGTATCGGATCGAAGATCGGTCCACGGGTGCGATCTTTGACTGGGTGAATGCCGGCAAAATGATCCCTGACAATACCGGCGGCTATACGCTCACTTTTTCAGGAGAGAAGGTCAACGCCAATTTCCGCAAACCGAATGCCTGGTTAGATTACCAGTTCGTTGGATATAATGTGACCGGTGTAGTCGGTCGCAGTGAGAAGATAGAGAGACAGGTGAGTTACACGTTCGATTGCCCGTAGGGCAAGACTTCCAAACACAGACGACCGGGAACAATACTTGCTCCCGGTCGTTTCTATTTGCTACTGTGTCATTTGTTGTTAACCTGCTGGCCTGACCGCCATGCGTTCGCGTCCCCAGAGCCAGAGAGCCCCGAGACCAAAGAGGATGACTGCAAAGTTCAGAAGCCAGCCTAGAAACGTGGGGATCAGGGGGAAGGATAACAGCGCAATGATCGCGACCGTGATGACCACACCGATGACCATGGGCCAGAATCTGTGTTCGGCGAGAGATGGGTTGGTGCGGGCGAGAATCCATCTTCCGAGCGCCTGACCAAATACGATCTTGGCTACAAACGAGGTGACCAGCACGAAGCCCACGACCAGGGCGAACAAGGATAGGATCCCGAGCCCAACGACCGTACCAGACAATCCTCCCAATGTCAGTACCCCGAAGAGCAAACCGCCTGCAATCGTCCCGGCAATCATCACAAGCACCAGGAAGAAAAAGACTACATATGCCACGACGCCCCATCCAAGGCTGGGCCAGGGTACGGATTGCAATTTTCCACTCCAGCCTTGCATAAAGAACGGGAACAGCCAGAGCAGGAACAAGCCGATCAGGATCAGAGTGATCGCGGAGCGCAGCAGGTTAATGCCCCATTTGGCGACCTTTTCACTGGTCGTTTCCTGGCGTGGTGCCGCGGCTTGATCGGTGGCAGGCTCATTACGTGTAATCTCGCCTGCAACGACTCCCGATGGGACCGTAATATCCCTGGCTTGCGTGTAATCCAGGTCGCCCTCGATTTTGGCAGACGAACCGAACGTGAGACCTGGTTTGACGGCCGGCGCGGAGACCGGGGATGGCGGCATAAACATGTTCGGTGGGGGACCAGCCTGACTTGATTCGCCCACCTCCGTTTCCACGTTTCCGCCGACTGTGCCGCGCAGCTCGAACGCGTTGGTCCCAACCTTTACATTGCGAGCTACATCGCCAGCCAGCAGCAGTTGACCGCCTGCGAAGACGATATCCTGACCGATCACGCTGCCTTCCTTGACCTCAAGGCTGTACCCGGCTCCAATAATGTCTCCTCCGATACTGGCATTCTCACCGACGAGCAGCACGGACCCGGCGATACGGATCGCGCCGGTCACGGTGCCGTTGACGATCACTGTCTGCCCGGCTGATATCAGATCGCCCTCGATCGTGCCGTTGATGGTGCTGATCTGTCCGAAGGCGATCACATCTCCGTTGACCGTGCCATCGAGAGTGAATTCCGTTGCCGTAACATACAAATCGTCATTGATCTCCTCATCTGCGGCGATGATGACCTTATCCCCGCCGCGGCCGTCGAACGCCAGGGCAGACGAGGCGAACGTGAGGGATACCAGTGCCATAAGGGCAAAAATGGCAAGTAATCTGCGAACGCTGTTCATTTGATTTCTCCTTCTCAAAAAAGCTCTTGTCTTCTATATACGGTTCGGCGTGCAGAAAGTTGTCTATCTAAGAGTCTCGCGCGAAGACCCTTCGATAGACTGATTACAGTGGTTGATTTCCGCTCGGCGTTAGCACGATTGTGCTTTTTGAAACTTATGTGATTACAGTTTGGCCATTCTTGTAAAACAACTCTCCGTCCACGGTAATCGCTGATTCAGCCATGTCACAGAGCATATCCCAATGCAAGCCTGATTTATTGAGGCCGCCACATTCCGGGAATCCTGCGCCCACGGCAAAATGGATGGTGCCGCCGATCTTTTCATCGAAGAGCATGTTCTTGCTGAAGCGCTGGATGCCGTAATTCGTGCCAATGCCCCATTCGCCCAGGATGCGCGCACCTGCGTCCGTGTTCAGCAGGGAGGTCAGCAAATCCTGATTTTTGGCAGCCTTTTCCTTGACGACTTTGCCATCCTCGAACCATAGCTCGATGTCGGTCACTTCCTGGCCGTCATAGATCGCGGGATACTTGAAACGGATCCAGCCATTCACCGAATTCTCGCGCGGGCTGGTGAAAATTTCCCCGTCGGGGAAGTTGTATCTCCCATCCGATATTTCAAACCTGCGATCCCTGATCGAAAGAGTAACATCCACATTCGATCCTTTTAACACGACCCTGTCATGACCTTTCAGCCACGCCGCCAGTTCCGTCTGTTTTCTCCCCTCCTCTTTCCAAAACGCAACGGGGTCATCTTCGTTCAACATGCCTGCGCAGTAGACGAACTCGCGGTAGTCGGCAAGATTCATGTCTGCATCCTGCGCCATGGCATGGGTGGGGTAGACGGTAATGCACCAGCGGTAGGTGCCCTCGGCGCTACGCTTCATGGTTTTACCGAACAATTCTGCGCCTGCTTTGCGGGCGCGTGCCATGCGCGAACCGTCGATGCCGGAGAGGCTGCGGCTGTTATGTTCCGCGTCAATGTAAAGAGAGGCGTCGAAGTTCTCAGCCAGAATCTGGCGGATGGGTGAGATGTAATCCAGTTGTTCGTCTGAGGCGTACTTGAAAAAGATTTCCTCTGCACCAGGCATGCGCTGATCCACAAAAACATGCGCGCCAGCCTTCATCGCCTCCTCATAGACGGCTAGATTGAGCTCTTCCGCCAGGGGTGTCGTTCGCAGCCAGAAGGTTTGTCCCGGTTTGAGCTCCAGTGAATAGTTCACCATTACTCTGGCAAGTTTCTCGATGCGGGCGTCAGCCATTGGTTCCTCCTAGGTAAACAACGCCTCGAATTGTTTGCCTGTTTTTATCATCTCCTCCATTTCGTCCGTGCTGAGGCGGGAGAAGTTCTCACAGGCGTTGAGCACCAGCGGCAGGACGCGCGTATCGCCGGCCGTGCAAAGCCCGGTCACGTCATAGGAAAGGACGAAATTCACCGCGCGCTGGATCTCGTCGCTTTTGTCGAACGGTTCATACCAGGTTGTGGCAGTGTGCGGTCTTTCGCCCCAGGGAGCCTTCGTGACACTCTTGATGATCAGCGTACCCACATCTTTGGCTTTACATGTGGCGACCAACTCTTCAGCATACTTTCTGAATTCGGGATTCCCCATCTGGACAAAGTTCAGCGGGAACATGACCGAATCGAAATCGAAGCGCCTCAACGCTTCGAGATAGATCTGCGGAGCATTCACCCCGTGGCCCGTGATCCCGATAAATTTGGTTAATCCTTCCCGACGCGCCTCCACGAACGCTTCCAGGGCGCCGCCCTTCATCGTGATCGCGTCCAGTTCCTCCATCGTTGTAACTGCGTGGAACTGGTACAGGTCAAACGCCTCGGTTTGCAGGCGTTTCAGGGATGCCTGCATTTCCTTCCAGGCGCCGTCCCGGGTGCGTTCCCCTGTCTTGCAGCCGAGGAAGAAACGCTTCCGTTCGCGCGGCATCCAGGGACCGATCCGTACTTCGGCTTGCCCGTAGGAGGGTGCCACGTCAATGTGGTTGATGCCTGCTGCGATGACGGATTCCATCGCTTTATCGGCGTCTTCCTGGGAGATCTCCCAGAATGCCGCGGCCCCAAACACTGCGACCGTGCTCATATGACCCGTGCGCCCAAATCGCCGAGTTTCCATCTCTGCCTCCTAAGTCATTTGATTAGCCTTGCGAAGGTTTTAAACCTTCGCAAGGCTAAATCCTAATCGTCCTCTTCTTCTTTTGACCTTCCGTAAACTCTGTTGGCGGCTCTTTCGATCTCTTCGCTGGAGTGCCTCTCGCAGGCGACCAGCGGTCGTCCATATCCCTTGACTTCTTTGCCACCTGCGCTCATGACACGGCTGCCGACGTATTTCCCTTCGGAATCATGGACCACATACAGCTGGTAGAGTCTTCCGCATACGATACAGCCATGCGCTTCACCTTTTGCTTTCACATCAGCCATTTTCGACTCCCATAGCACTAAAAATGATTATTCTCCAATGATCTTTATTAGGACTCGCTTACGACGCCGGCCATCAAATTCACCATAGAAAATCTGCTCCCAGGGACCAAAGTCAAGTTTACTATCAGTCACGGCAACGATTACTTCACGACCCATTATTTGACGTTTCATGTGCGCGTCGGCATTATCTTCCCCCGTGTCGTTGTGCCGGTACTGGTTGATCGGTTCATGCGGGGCGAGCTTTTCCAGCCACTGATCATAATCCTGGTGCAAGCCCGATTCATCATCATTGATGAAAACGGAGGCGGTTATATGCATTGCACAAACCAAAACAAAGCCCTCCTGAATGCCACTTTCCTGTAAGGCGGTTTCTACATCCGGAGTGATGTTCTTAAAGCCGCGGCGGCTGGAAATGTTGAACCAAAGTTCTTTGCGATAGGATTTCATGGTTTCGTTTATCCAAAATTCATGCAACTTTAATGATTGTACTTGACTCTCGTATGTTGAGGTAGCTGTGTTTTCAACTCATACAAATTCCTACTCAACATTCCGGTTGATCGAGGCAGTTTTCTGTGCTCGTTCCTCTCCCCATTGCAGTTTTCCTGTGGATTGAATAATCAATGGCTGTGGATTGGCCTACACAAATAGAAGAAATCCATTGGAGTTTGGTTGATTACAAAAGAGTGCCCAACACAGCGTTGGGCTCCTTCTATGCCGATTTGAAAATCAAAGATTTTACACAAGATATCTATCATTTCTAATTAGTTTCCGCAAAACGCTTATAGAGCACCAATAATCGCATGCGACCGAAACGCAAATAGGAGCCGCTAGGCAATGGATACGATTTATGGGGAATCAGTCTTTTCTCATTCAGCCAGGTGCCATTTATACTACCCAGGTCAAGCACCTCGTAGCCACCTCCTGTCCACCGAATAACCGCGTGCCGTCTGGATAGTCCCAGACCATAACCCCCGAATGGCCCAAGATCAAGCAGAATCTCTGAAGTCGTCCCGGAAGTCGTCCCGGACTTGCGACCCAAGACAAATTCTCCTTTGGAATCGATATACGCATGGTTAGATTGCCCTTCAATATAGAAGGCGATCCCACTGTTCGGAATCACTACCTCTTTTGCCTCCTTGAAGGACCAATATCCAATCATCTCTGGAGTCAGCGCCTGCATGTCGGTCGTTTTGTGTCCCGAGTCCATAAAAGGATCGTCTAGCTTGGCACCGCAGTGCCCACATACAATGGCTTCGAGCTCGTTCTTAGTCTTACAAACGGGGCAGACCTTCTCGGAATCATGCATGATCATGGCTCCCTAACAATGAACACTTTGAGTCAAAAATGTCTAATCAAAATCTTACTCCGGATGACTTGAAATTTCAATAACAAATTCTGTACCCCAGCCTGGAGATCATTATCTCCTCACTATTTTGGGGCACGAAGAGATATGAATCGTAGGGCATCGAGGTAATAAGCTTGCCGCTGGTCGAGAGGCTATGACCAACCTCTATTTTAGGGGCTGCGAACTTGAGCTAAAAATAGAAGAAATCGTCAATGCCACGCAATTGACGGGAACATAAGAGAGTTCTTCAAACACACGCAGGCTAACATAGCGTGCACCCGACGGGTGGAACTCTGCGCGTTTTCAAGCAGGTTTCTGGACTCACGCCAGTTCCGTCAAAGCGGTGTTGTCTCGTCCCGCCCACGGCTCAGCCTCGGCGGGTAAGCCCAATACATTACGCGCAGCCTCTACGTCAAAAGCTGCGATCCAGCACGGCCCCAGCCCCAGGTTGGCTGCCGCTAGAATAGGGTGGTCGGCCAAATGCGTGGTCCTTGGGCCGATACTGCGAGGCTAAATGCTAATGTACTAAAGAATAATACAGGTACGGTCCCATGGGTACAGTCAACTGGATGTGATCAAAAAAGAAATTCCCAATGTTGAAAGCGACAAATCCGAGTAAAATGGTATATTAACGTTTGTCTCTCCTACCGACCAAGGAGGATGGTATGGTTGCTGCAAGTGAAAAAGTTGAGGCAAATATCACCGGAAGTGTAAGCGGACAAGTTGCGGTCGGCAGCCACATCCTACAAATAGGGGATGTCAATGGCAGTGTTGTAAATATCGCCTTGCCAACTTCTCAGCCTATTATTGAACAACGTGCTCGACCAGTCAGCCTTAAACCACGCCCGTTCCCAGGTTTATTAGATCGAGAACCTGAAACAGCAACAATCAAATCTGCGCTTGAGGCCTTTTTACCTGTGTCGCTATTTGGCAGTGGAGGGTTAGGCAAAACGGCACTTCTGCGACGGATTGCGCACTTGCCTGAAACAAAGAACTTTCCTGATGGCGTAGCCTATCTATCTGCCCAAGATCATGGGCTGGATGATCTGCTCCAATTGCTGTTCGACGCTTTTTATTCCAGCCCTCCAAATACAAAGCAGAATGATGGACAAATCCGACATGACTTGCAGAACATCAACGCGCTGATTCTTCTGGATGATCTGACCTTGGAACGCGATGCGGTTGAGTCCCTGCTCAATGTGATGCCTGTAAGCATGTTCATACTTGCTTCTGTAACTCGGAATCTCTGGGGAGAAGGACAGGTGATAGCGCTTCATGGTTTGCCGGATCAGTATGCTTTACAACTCTTTGAGCGAGAGTTAGGTCGCTCTCTTTCGGACCCGGAAATTGATATCGTTAAGGAAATAATCTCTTTCATCGAGGATCATCCCATGCGGATCCTCCAATTGTCGTCGCTGGTGCGCGAGTCAGGGAGATCAATTTCTGAGATACAGAATCAGCTCCGAGCGGAGAGGCTCAACGCAGCGCAGATTTCCCTGGATACGTTGAACGAAGCTCAGAAGAAAGTTCTGGCGATTCTGGGAGCAACAAATGGTGCGATCCTTCCGCTTCAACATCTAGTGGCTTTGTCGGGAATAAATCAGGTGCAGGAAACTCTTGATGGCTTAATCTCACTTAGATTGGTTCAGGCACATAGTCCGCGTTACAGCCTGACGGCCGTGATGAGCATGGCGCTTCCCAGTATCTGGGACTTGTCCTCATGGGAGGATGCTTTAATCAATTATTTCTCCGAGTGGGTCATGCAGCGGCCTGCTGAGGCATTGATGGAAGAGGCATCGGATGTACTGTTGCAGATCATCAAGAAAGCCGGTGAGAAGGAACACTGGCGTGCAGTCACCCGCATTGGCCGGGCGCTGGAACGATTTTTGATCCTATCGAAGCGCTGGCAAACCTGGTCCGATATTTTGAACATGATTCTAAAAGCGGCGCGGGTATCAGGTGATCGCAAGTCAGAGGCCTGGGCGCTTCATCAACTTGGAAGCCGCGCTTTATGCTTGGGAGTGAAGGAACAAGCCCGTGAGTTACTGACGCAAGCATTGAACATTCGCGCAGCCATTGGGGATAAAGCAGGTCTCGCGGTAACAAAGCATAATTTGGATGTTCTAAATGGAGTACCGATTAGTCCAAAGACAAAGATCAAAAAGCCCGGAGGTCCCACGCACTGGCTGGGGCTTTTGACCCTTAGTGTAATCATAATGATATTCATTGGAGCAGGAGCTGTTCTCGCGGGTCCTTTGGTGATCTCGTATTTCTCAACTCATACACCTACAGCGGTGCCTACCAAAACTTCAACAAGAACATCGACCCCCACCTCTACATCTACACCCTCTTATACACCAACCAATACACGAACAAAAACGCCTACACCAACTCGCACACCAACCCGAACGCCAACTATTCCTCCCAATTTTCCGCCTCCCAGTCCTTACCCGACTGTGGGTCCCATACACCAGGATGCCTTCGGTGATGGTTACGTGTGGTGTCCTTACTATGAAACTTTGTTGATCTCTTGGGAGGCGCCTTTTGATGCGAGTGGAATAGAGAGTTATGAAGTCAAGCTCAATGCCAACCCGGATAATGAGTGGTTTACCGTAATTGATGAAATTGTTCCATCCAGACAAACGAGTTTCGATATCACCTCTGCAATTGCCGATACCAGGTATTGCGGAAAGGCAGTCTTTTGGGGATACGTTAGAGCGATGGATCGCGAGGGAGCGTGGAGCGACTGGGGCGACACGGGACCTTTTCAGAGTCAGCATCCGCCCGGCCTACTCCCCCCGGGTGGGTACCCTTAGACCAATAATTATAAAACCCTGAACAATGTAACATACATCTCTGAGAGGCTAGGAATATACTGACAGGTAAATCGAATGATTTCTAAAACAAGCTGGAATTAATGTTGTTTTGAAGGAGACAACCTATGAACAAAAAGGATAAACCTGACCAGAGCGTCAGTGCCAACATCAGTGGTGATGTTAGTGGGCAAG
>Ga0105104_10001822_pt1 | contig 15845 bp, 15 predicted proteins | sample PPLLaktember2015_3_FD_87034 | JGI IMG/M metagenome (GOLD analysis project Ga0105104, IMG submission 87034) | Freshwater sediment microbial communities from Prairie Pothole Lake near Jamestown, North Dakota, USA - PPLs Lake P7 Core (6) Depth... | ecosystem: Environmental > Aquatic > Freshwater >... | reverse complement strand
GAATTGCCCATTGTCCATGCGCAGAGGGCTGTCCGTCCTGCATTCAATCGCCGAAGTGCGGGGCGGGCAATAAGCCGCTGGACAAACCGGCGTCTGTATTTGTGCTCGAATCTCTGCTGAAGCCTCCCGATGAACCAATGCCGGAGATTCAACCCATGCGGCGAGCTACACGAATCGAACAGGATGCTGTTCCTGTAACATGGATTCCGCAGCGTTTACCCGCCGATAAAAGAGTTTTAGTACTGGATATCGAAACGCAGCGTTCCGCCGAAGAAGTAGGGGGGTGGCACGAAGCGCGGCAGATGCGCGTAGCCGTTGTAGCGGTGTGGGACAGCCTGCGCAATGAAATGCTAACCTACGACGAAGCTGCTGTAGATGTGTTATTCGCGCATATGAAATCGGCGGATCTGATTGTGGGATTCAACATCCGCCGCTTCGATTACGAAGTGCTTCGTGGATACACCTTTGAAAATTTGAATCGGCTGCCGACGCTGGATCTTCTTAACGTGGTCGAAGAATCTCTGGGCAGACGGTTGAAACTGGATTCCTTGGCTACAGCCACTTTAGGCACAGCTAAAAGCGCAGATGGTTTGCAATCTCTGGCATGGTTTAAAGCAGGTGAGATCGAGCGCGTCGCTGAATACTGCCGTCATGACGTGGAAATAACGCGCGATTTGCTTTTCTATGCCTTAGATCACGGATATTTGCTTTTCGGGCAAGGCAACGCGGAAGCCGCGCGCGTCCCGATGAGAATCGAACTGAACAGATATTTCGCATCCTCTGCGGCAGATGCGATGAATGATACGGCCCCTTGAGCATCTGGAACGAAACAGGTAAACGGATTGATGGACGAATCTACAGACAAGAAAGTCCGGCAAGCTGCGCGCGAGCGCTGGCTTTCCGCCGTAGAAAAATTGACTGCCAAGCATCCTGAACGGAAATCGCATTTTTATACGGACAGCCACGTCGAGATCGAGCGGATGTACGAGCCTTCTTCGGACTTTCATCTCGAGGAAAAATTGGGCTATCCCGGCCAGTACCCGTTCACGCGCGGCATCCATCCGAATCTGTATCGCGGCAAGCTGTGGACCATGCGGCAATATGCCGGCTTCGGTTCAGCCGAGGAATCGAACGCGCGCTATAAATATCTGCTGTCGCAGGGGACAACGGGACTGTCCGTCGCTTTCGATTTACCGACGCAGATCGGCTACGACAGCGATCATCCGGCGGCGTCCGGCGAAGTCGGACGGGTAGGTGTAGCGGTATGCAGTCTCGAGGACATGAACGTGCTATTTGACGGCATTCCGCTGGACAAGATCAGTACGTCCATGACCATCAACGCCACGGCGGCGATTTTAATGGCCTTATATATAGCCGTTGCGAGGCAGCGCGGGATCCCGGAGAGCAAACTTGCCGGTACAGTGCAAAACGATATTCTAAAGGAATACGTCGCGCGCGGAACGTATATTTTCCCGCCGCGTCCATCCATGCGTTTGGTGACGGATATTATTTCTTACTGCTACGAGCATTTGCCGCAATGGAATACGATTTCGATCTCCGGCTATCATATCCGCGAAGCGGGATCGAATGCAATTCAGGAGCTCGCGTTCACGTTTGCACATGCCATCGCATACGTTGAAGCCGCGCTTCGGCTTGGCATGAAGGTAGATGAATTTGGGCCGCGTTTGGCGTTTTTCTGGAACTGTCACAATAATCTATTTGAAGAAGTCGCTAAGTTCCGTGCCGCCCGCCGCATTTGGGCAAAAATAATGAAGGAACGATTCGGCGCTCAGAATGATAATTCCATGATGCTGCGGTTTCATACACAAACCGCCGGCTGCACGCTGACCGCGCAACAGGCCGACAATAATGCGGCGCGGGTAACACTGCAAGCACTGGCGGCGGTTTTAGGCGGAACACAAAGTTTGCATACGAACGCACGCGATGAAGCGCTCTCGCTGCCTACCGAAACATCGGCAAGACTGGCACTGCGCACGCAGCAGATCATTGCCTATGAATCCGGCGTGGCGGATACGGTGGATCCTTTGGGCGGCAGTTATTACGTAGAATCGTTGACCGACCGGTTAGAGTCGGGTGTGTGGGAATATCTGCAGCGCATTGACAAGATCGGCGGAGCTGTGGCCGCTATTGAGAAGCAGTATTTCCAGAAGGAGATCGCGTCCGAAGCTTACCGTTATCAGACGGAGATCGAATCCGGCGAACGGATCATTGTCGGTGTGAATAAATTTACCGCTGACAAAGACGCATCTCCGCCGCTGTTGAAAGTCAAACCCGAAATTGAGCAGAAACAGCGTCAAAAGCTCGCGGATTTACGCAAACGGCGCGACAACAATAAAGTCAGCAACGTTCTAATGGCGCTGAAAGAAATGGCGATGACGGAGAAGAACTTGATGCCGGTATTGATTGATGCCGTCGAAGCCAACGCAACTTTAGGAGAAATCGCCAATACACTTCGCGACGTGTGGGGCGAATTTCATGATCGCGCATGAGTTGGGATGAATCGCTTTTTCACCGTCAACTGACAACCCGCCGCTTTGGGCGCGAATTTGTCTGGATGCCGGAGTTGGATTCGACCAACCGCTGGTTATTCGAGCATGCGGCTGAATTCACGATGTCCGGAGGTGTCGCCGCAACCGATCATCAAACAGCCGGACGAGGCCGATATGATCGTGTCTGGCACGACGTGCCGGGTTCTTCCCTGCTTTTCAGTGTCCTTTTACGATACAAGACATGCTCCGAAAGCGCGGGATTTCTGGCATTTTTACCGGCGATTTCTTTGGCAGGCACTTTAATTGCGCATTGCGGCGATAAGTGCCACATTTCGCTCAAATGGCCGAATGACGTGTTGCTGAATAAACGTAAAGCGGCGGGAATTCTTGGACAGACAATCGTTCAAGGTGAAGATTCACTTTCCGTGGTAGGTATAGGTTTGAATATCGCCATGCGGCGAAGAGAACTACCGGAAGAGATTCGCGAACGAGCCACTTCAGTTTTGGATGAAGCCGGCAAATCTTTAGCGCGCGAATCGGTTCTGGCAGAATTTCTGAGTAGACTGGAAAATCTGTATGATCGTTTTATGGCGCATGATTGGGCGGGATTGCGGTTTCAGTGGGAACGTTACGCACCGGAACGCGGGACGCCGATGACGCGTCGTGAAGGAACCGAAGTCTTTTCCGGCTGGTATGAAGGAGTGGGAGATGGCGGCCAACTGCTGCTTCGTGACGAAACCGGAATCATTCGGGAATTCTGGTCGGGAGATATCGAGCAATGACATTACGCTTGCTGGCCGTAGACGTCGGCAACACGCACACTACCATCGGCTTGTTCGATGAGAAAAAATTAACAGAACGCTGGCGGATGGCAACGCGCGTCGCGCGCACCGCCGATGAGTTGTGGGTATTTTTACTTCAGTTTTTGCATCATAGGAATATTCTGGAAAATACTTTAAGTGCGGTTGCGATCTCATCAGTGGTCCCGGAGCTTACTTTCGCATATGCGCAAATGTGCCGTGACCGTCTTGGGAAACCGCCGTTTGTCATCACGCACGAGCGAGTGCATTCGCTGAAAATTGATTATGATCCGCCGTCATCCGTAGGTGCTGACCGCCTGTGCGGAGCCGTGGCGGCTTATGCCAAGTACGGCGGACCGTTAGTTATTGTGGATCTGGGAACCGCTACGGTTTTCGACGTCGTGGACGATAAAGCCGTCTACCGCGGCGGATTGATTCTGCCGGGAATTCAGACTTCGGTTGAAGCATTACATCAGAAGGCCGCCTTGCTTCCGCGCGTTGAACTAACCTATCCTGCAGAATTAGTGGGACGAACAACAGAGGCTGCAATTCAATCCGGCGTTCTTGTGAGTGCGGTAGTTACGATTGACGCGATTGTGGAGAAGATTCAGCACCAGTATTCCAAACCACTAAAGGTTGTGGCCACGGGCGGTTTTGCGGAAATGCTGCAGCCGCACTGTCGCACACTCGACCATGTCGAACCGAATCTGGTTTTAGAAGGCATTCGCTTAATCGCCGAGCAACAATGAAGCTGACACTTTGTGTCTTTTCATTTCTTATCACGGTCTTTGCGGCTCAAGCGAGCGGCGCGGACATACGACTCATTTATCCACGAGTGGAAAACGAAAAGCCGATTGTCTATCCCGTACCTTTAGATTCCACGTTTGTACTGGGGAATGTGACTGCGGGAAGCGTCCGTTTACAAATAAACGGTCAAGATGTTCCTTTGAGCGAACACGGAGCATTTTTAGCTTGGCTGCCGCTGCGAAAAATGACGGGACAAACTTCGTGGGAGCTAAGCCTTCTCGATGGGGAAGAAGAGATCGCATCCCATTCATGTCCGTACCAAATCGAATCCAATTCGAGTGCGAAAAGTATTGCGGATACAACTTTTCGGATTCATTTCCCGCGCGTTTTAGAGGTGACGGTTCCCAACGGCCACATCCGAACGGCGGTTCAAGGTACCTATCATATTTTTCCTGAAGTGGGGTGCAGGTTGTCAGCCGTTGAATGCAGCGGCGGATTCTTTCTCTTGGATTTGGGAAATGGTTTTCCGGCGGCTATTGACACGAGCTTTGTAGAAATCCGACAGGATTCAATCCTGTCCCCGATCTTGCTCGGCAACGGAGTATGCCGAAGGACAGAAAGCGATTCCCGATGCAGTTTTGCATTAGCGGAGCCTGTCGCTTGGCATTCCGAAGTGTCGTCTGACGGTCAAACGCTGGTTCTTGATCTTTTCCGCGTCGCTTCGGCGGTGAATCGCATTCGCTACGATGTGGAAGATCCGCTGATCCGCGACATTGTCTGGGAGCAAAAACCGTACGGTGTGACTCTATCGCTGAATTGCCGGAATAAAGTGGAACGGGGTTATGAAATCGAATGGCGGGAGGACAGTCTGCGCGTTTCTATTCGAAAGCCGTTTCGACGCGGATTGAATAACCTCAAAGGCAAGAAGATTGTCGTGGATGCGGGACACGGTGGAAAATCCACGGGAGCCATCGGTCCTCTGGGGACAAACGAAAAAGACGTCACGTTGAAATGGGCGCAGATACTGAAACATGAATTAGAAGACTGCGGAGCGGTGGTAAACCTGACCAGAGCGGAAGATGCGGATTTGGGTTTATATGATCGCATAGATACAGCTCGAAAGCTAAACGCGGATTTCCTTCTGAGTCTGCACTGCAATGCTTTACCGGACAACGAGAATCCCCTGACGCGACACGGTTCGAGCACCTATTACTATCAATCTCACTCGCGTTCAGCCGCGGAGATTCTGCATAAAGCTCTTTTAAAAGCATCGGGACTGCCCGATGACGGACTTTACGACGCGAATTTGGCTTTAGTGCGTCCGACGTTATTTCCGTCCGTGCTGATAGAAGGCGCGTATATTATTTATCCGCCGGAAGAGGAACAGCTTCAGACAGAAGCGTTTTTACGACGATTATCCAAAGGATTAACGCACGGTCTAACGGAGTATTTTAAGACGGCGCGTTAGGTGGAGGCAGCTTGGAGAGACATTATATCACACGAACCGGCATCGAGAAGCTGGTTGCGGAATTGAATGAATGGCGGCATGACAAACGTCCCGCCATGGTTCGGCAACTGGCTTCCGCACGCTCGCATGGCGACCTTTCGGAGAACGCTGAATACCATGCTGCGCGCGAAGAGTTGGCGCGCATTGATCAAAAGATCATGCAGCTTGAGATGACTCTGCAGTCTGCCGTTCTGATGGATGAAACCAGCGTTAACACGGATCAGGTGCGAATTCTGACCCGTGTAAAAGTGCTGGATAACCATAAAAAAGTCGAGCGGATTTATTCCCTCGTGTCGCCGGCGGAAGCCAATCCGACGGAGGGAAAGATCAGCCATCAGTCGCCGGTAGGTCAGGGATTAATCGGAAAAAAAGTCGGCGAAACGGTTGAAATCCAAATTCCTTCCGGAACAGTTTCTTGGACAATCCTTGAGATCTCTCCCATTCAAACATGAGTCATCAGCCATGGAACACACAATGAACCGTTTGACGAGATCCCGTCGCGACCGTGTTTTCGGAGGCGTGTGCGGCGGTTTGGCGGAGTATCTTGGATGGGACGTGGTTTTAGTCCGCGTCGCATGGGTTGGATTGACTGTCTTGTCGGCGGGAATCGGCATCCCGCTTTACCTTCTAGCGTGGATTATCGTGCCTACGGGAACGATGGAAATTGAGGAAATGAAGCCAACTGTGCCGCGTAGCAACACCCGCGCCGTTTTGGGAATACTGTTGTTTGTGGTCGGTCTACTGGCACTTAGCGGTTCGATCCTGCCGTGGTTTTGGAAAGTATCGGGAATAAAAATTGTCGGGCCGTTGCTGCTGATTGTCGCCGGGGCGTTCCTCCTTCTAAGGCGCGGCGTTTCACCCGCTTCCGATCCGAATAGGAATCCGAACGAAGTGAATATGACCGCGGGAAGTGAAACGGATTCACGTCCGCTGACAGCCCGTCGTCTGGTGCGGATTCATAAAGGTCGCAAAATTGCCGGCGTATGTACCGGATTAGGCGACTATTTTAATATGGATCCGACGGTAGTTCGCCTCCTGTGGCTGGCCTTGGTTTTGGCTTATGGAATGGGTTTACTTCTTTATCTCATATTATGGCTTGTGGTCCCGCTGGAAACGGAACGATATGGTGAACAAACCAAGACGGTCTAATGCTGGATAGAATCCGAAACTTCTGCATCGTGGCGCATATTGACCACGGGAAATCCACGCTCGCGGATCGCCTGCTGGAACTCACGCACACGCTTGACCCGCGGCAAATGCGCAGGCAGGTTCTGGATTCGATGGATCTCGAACAGGAACGCGGAATTACCATCAAGATGCATCCCATCACCATGAGTTATATGCACGATGATGGGGAGTACATTCTGAATCTGATTGATACGCCCGGCCACGTGGATTTTACATACGAAGTCTCGCGCAGCCTGCGGGCATGCGAAGGCGCGCTGCTGGTCGTGGATGCAACGCAGGGATTGGAAGCGCAGTCACTGTCGAACCTGTATCTGGCGCTTGACGTGGGATTGGAAATCATTCCAGTTGTGAACAAGATTGACCTCGCGGTCGCGAGGGTGGACGAGGTAACGCATCAGATCGCCGATCTGCTCGGTGTGCCCGAATCCGACGTGCTGAAAGTGAGTGCCAAAACCGGCGAAGGCTGCGAAGCGGTGCTGCGTGCTGTCGTAGATAAAGTACCGTCGCCTGCGGGACAAGTCAATGCCGATCTGCGCGCGTTAATTTTTGATTCAGTTTACGAAAGCTATCGCGGCGTGATTGCGCATGTCAGAGTAGTGGACGGCAGTTTGAAAGCGGGGACGCGCATCCGCTTCGCCGCGTCCGCAAAAGAATATGACGTCGGTGAAGTGGGAATCCTGCGGATGGAACAAATCCGCCGCGATACTCTGCGGGCGGGGGAAGTCGGATACGTCGTGACGGGCTGCCGCGACGTTCGCGAAGTGCGCGTGGGCGATACGATTTCAGACGTTAATTGTCCGAACACGCCTCCGCTTCCCGGATACCGCGAAGTAAAACCGATGGTTTTCGCGGGGCTTTATCCGGCGGATACCAATGACTACGAACTCTTGCGTGATTCGCTCGGCAAACTGCGATTAAACGATTCGGCGCTGCTCTATGAACCGGAGACATCTATAGCGCTGGGATTCGGTTTCCGCGTGGGATTTCTCGGTCTGCTGCACATGGAAATCATTCAGGAAAGACTGGAACGCGAATACGGGCTTAATTTAGTTTGTACCGTGCCGTCAGTCGAGTATCGCGCGATCCTGCTTGACGGGTCGCTGAAACTGGTGGATAATCCGGTGCTGTTGCCGTCTCCGAACGATGTGCAGTCGCTTGAAGAGCCGTATATTCGCGCGTCCATCATCACTCCGGAAGAGTATATCGGCCCGATCATGCAGATTGCGATAGACGCACGGGGCATACATGTCAATACGGAGTATGTTGACGCCAAGCGCGTCAATATGCATTATGAGTTTCCGCTGGCGGAAGTGATTTTTGATTTTTACGATAAATTGAAAAGCGTATCCCGCGGTTACGCTTCCCTCGATTACGAGCTGTACGAATACCGCACCAGTGAACTGACCAAACTGGATATTCTGGTGAACGGCGAAATCGTGGACGCGCTGTCCGTGATCGTACATAAGGACAAAGCGTACGATTGGGGACGAAGGGTCTGCGACCGGCTGGCTAATTTAATACCGCGCCAGATGTTCGACGTTGCCATTCAAGCCAGTCTGGGTTCGCGAATTATTGCGCGCTCGACGGTGAAGGCGCTTCGCAAGAACGTTTTGGCAAAATGCTACGGCGGCGACGTATCCCGCAAGAAAAAGCTGTTGGAAAAGCAAAAGGCCGGCAAGAAGCGGATGAAAGCCATCGGCAACGTGGAGATTCCGCAAGACGCGTTTCTTGCCATTCTTCGCGCCGAGTAATTACAGTCAATCCAAGTTCCGCCGTGAACTGATCTGAGGTATTGTCCGTGCAGATTCCCGCAGAAAAAGCAACTCAACAAGCCACGCATAAGCATATGGAAACCGGCCGCTCGAAGAGTCTGCTGCGCGAGTGGAGCGAGTTCATCGTCACGCTCATTTTGATGGTTTTCTTTATCCGGGTGACAACAGCCGAAGCGTTTCGCATTCCCACCGGTTCTATGGAGGACACGCTGCTCATCGGAGACTTTCTGCTGGTAAATAAATTCATCTATGGGATACGGACTCCGGATTGGATCGGAATTCCGTTTACGAAAGTCGGTTTTCGCGTTCCTTCAACTCGCTTGCCAAGCATGAGAAAACCGCGTTCGGGAGATATTATCGTTTTTAAATATCCACTCGATACCAGTTTGAATTACATTAAGCGCTGCGTGGCGGGACCTGGCCAGGTGCTGGAAATCCGTCAACGGCAGTTGTACGTGGACGGCGTGCCTTTTCCCAACCCGCCGCGTTCCAAGTTTACGAATACATCCGTTTTGCCGCCGAATATCCGCGAGCGCGGCATTTATTCGCCCAACAACGAAAACTGGAATCATGACAATTTCGGACCGCTGACTATTCCCCAAGGACAGTATTTCATGATGGGCGACAACCGCGATAATTCTTCCGATTCGCGGTATTGGGGATTTTTAAGCGAAGAATACGTTGTAGGTAAAGCGTTGATTATTTATATGAGCTGGAATAAAAACACGCCGCTTCATAAGTTCTATCAGAAAATCCGTTGGGACCGAATGGCGTCAATGATCCGTTAGTCCAATTGTATTAAGACATATAAGAAAGCCGGTGGCAATGCCACCGGCTTTCGGTTTTTTTTAAATCGCTTGAATCATCCGTTCCCGGCTGAAGATCGAAGCGCAGCCGCCAAAAGGGGCAGCATGATTTCATGATGGCCGGTGAAGCTGTATCCTTTTCCGCCCGTTGCGGTCGGTCTGCGCACCACGTTCTGGGTTGGACGATAATGCTGCAGCATGTCGAAATTCGCGGTAAGAAAACCATGACACGGATTCTCGAGATTGCGTGCGACCGCCAATGCTTTCAAAAAAACCTCCGGCATAATAACCGCACTGCCGAAATTCAACACGGCTGCGCCCTCGCACAATCCGGAAACTTGCTTGCAGAAAATGAGAAAATCCCGATAGGATGCCTCACCGACGCCCGCTCCCGAAAGATGCGGATGTTCGTAGACGATGTCCGTGCCGATAGCCGCATGAATTGTAAGCGGAACGTTCGCATTCAAGCATTGAGCCAGCAGCGAATCCTCGACAAACGGTGCCTGCTCGCTGAGGAGGCATTCCCCGAGCGCCTCGCCCAAACCGAATTGTTTTTCGCGTGCAAGATTGACGGCCCGCACGAAAAATTCGCCTGTTTCGCGCGCCATACCAAAACGCCCGTCACGAATCGTATCCGCAACCTCCTCAGACGTCTTGCCGAACATGGCAATTTCACTATCATGTACGGCAAAAGCGCCGTGCGATGATAAGGAAGAGATAAATCCGGATTTCAGCAAGTCAATCAGGAGACGCGATAATCCTACTTTTAAAGGGTGCGCTCCCATCATCCAGAGAATCGGTTTACGGCCGCGCGCGGCAGATAACGTGCGAACCACTTCATGCAAGTCGCGCGCCGCAAGAAAATCCGGCAGCGAATCCCAAAAATCCGAAAAAGTGGATGCCTTACCAATCGGCGAAGCGAAGCCGCCGCGTTCGACTTTGGAAGCGCGATCGGTGACCGAATACGTTTTGACTTGATCAAGGTCTATGGTCTGATAGCGAGACATGAGTCTCCAAAAAGTTTGCGTGCGCGAATAATCAAGGTTTCCAGGATTTGGAAAGCGGAGGAGTATAAGATTCCAGGGCTGCCGTAATATGACCGAACGAAACGCGCGTCTGCATTTGCACGGGGATGCGCCGCTCGTCGGCGGTGACCCAGACGTAGACGTGGGCGCTCTTTTCCTTTTGAAACAAACCGCCGGTTTTGGAAACGGGTTCCGTTTTGAAACAATCGAATTTCCCCGCCGGGGTTTCCACGGTCTCCCGCCCGTGGATAATGACCATCAGATCGAATGTTTTCTTGACGTCGTGCGTTTTAATCCAGACAGTATCCCCTACGCTCATCGGTATCGTGCGGGCTTTAAAGCCGGCGGAGAGAACGTCCTGCACGCGCGGCAGAACGTGCACGGAAGGCTTCTGCTTTCCGTCATCCGACCAATGAGCTAAACTGTCCTCTAAATCAAAGTCTACGATCTTTTCATCGCGAAAACGGCCTTCGCGCAGTTTTTTGCGAAACTTCATCGAGTAAAGCGAGTCGGCGTCGAACCAGGTCTCGATAGAATCGCGCACCGTGAAAACGAGATCGAACGATTTTGCCGAACGCGCCGACGAAACGGCGCGGACACAGAGTTGTCCGTTAACCGTTGCCGTATCCACAACGGCTAAGCGCGCTTTCCCCGCCGGGATGATGCCGAATGCTACATGAAATACGATCTGTTCGCCGATCCACGTCGTATAGTCAGGCAGAGTATCCGGCGATGCGGCGGTCTGAATCGAATCGGGATTCTGTCCAAGCGCGCCAAGCGAAAGCGCGCAAAGAATGGCTGCCGAAATGACGAAACGCATGATAGGATAGGTTTTCATAAGCAAAGATGACTGTTTAGACTCGTTTCCAGACTTGTTTGATGTCGTCTTCGCGGATAGCGGATTCGCGCAGCATGATCGGTCCCCGGCCCCGCACGTCCACGACCGTGGAAGATTTGCCCTTCAGTATATGAGACGTCTGAATGACTAAATCGCATGCTTCCAATACGGCAGGTTTGATTTCCGAAAACAACTTCGGCGACGGCTGACCGGACAAATTCGCGCTGGTTGCCCACAAGGGAGATTCCAATTCGCGCAGCACTTCATTCAGGAACGGATAATCCGGAATGCGATAACCCATCGAGTGATCCGGTGGATGGAATTCGCGGGGAATCGCGCCGGATATCTTCCAGATTAACGTGAGCGGGCCGGGCCAAAAAGCTTCGGTCAGCGCCACGATGCGCGGACTGGGAACGTCGCCCGCACACTGGCTCATGCGAATGATGTTGTCAATCAGAACGGCGGTTGGTTTTTCGGATCGCTCCGGCTTGATTTGCTTGAGTTTTTCCAGCACCTGACGGCTGAATGCCAAGCCCCCCAGTCCGAAAACCGTGTCGGTAGGGAAGAGGACGAGGTCGCCGCTGCGAATGGATTCTACCGCAATGCGTACCACATCAGCCGTGTTATCCGGTGTTAATTCGATTTGCCGCATCACCAACTCCCTACGATGCGATTCAACAAATCCTGCTGAAGTTTGCTGACGGCCTCCTGAATCGCCACGTCGCGATTTTCCAGCGAACCCGCATACGGATAAATCGCCCAAGCGGGATAGGTCTGCGTCCACAAAACCTGCTGTGTGCGGCTGTCCGTCAATTCGATTTCACAGGTCATGGAAAAGCGATATTCCTCTACCTGCTGATCCGCGCGCGCGGTATAAGGCATATCTTCCACGCGAAGAATTCTCCCGTGAAGAACGGCGTCGGCCTGATCGGTGTTGGTGATGCGCAGCGTTCCATCCCGTTGAAAGCCGCGAATCAATTCTTCCGTCACGCGCTCCGCAATGCCGAATTCCGGTGATTCATTTTCAAACGTGGGAACGGCGATGGACTTGATCGCACCCGCGGACTGTCCGCGAAAAGAATAACAGCCGCAGCAGATAAGGAGTGTAAGAAGCAGAATCAGTTTAGAGAATTTCATACTCTTTCAGCTTTCGATACAGAGTGCGTTCACCGATGCCGAGATCCCGTGCGGTCTTCCGGCGGTTGCCGTTATTTTCTTCCAAAACCCGCAGTATCTGTTCGCGTTCTAAATCCTTGAGGCGCGTCGAATCGGCGTCGGAAGAAGCCGGCTGCGCTTGGTTCATCGCGGTAACGAGCAAGGACTTCACCTCGCCGACTTCACGCCGCAGATCGAGCAGCGTGCGCAGCAGCAGTTCGCGTTCAAGCGCTTCAGGCGGACGGTTGATTTGCACGGGGAGATTCGACGGATTAATGGCCGTATGGATGTGCGGACGGAAATGCTCTTCCGTCAAAACCGAGACGCCGCGTTCCAGAGTTAATGCCGTTTCCACGACATTGCGCAACTCCCGTACGTTGCCGCTCCAGTATTGGTCTTGTAGAATCTTGACCGCAGCGCTTGACAGGGTAGGCGCAGAAAGGCGGTTGCGCTTGGAGAACTGTTCCGCAAAATGCGTCGCCAGAAGTAAAATATCTTCACGGCGCTCGCGCAGCGGGGGAACGATAATCGTTACCGCTTTTAAACGGTAATATAAATCCTGACGGAAGCGGCCGCGAGTTACGGCGGCACTTAAATCCACGTTTGTGGCGGCGATGATTCTTACATTGACCTTCATCGTCCGGCTGGAACCGACGCGCATGAATTCGCCTTGTTCCAAGATGCGAAGCAGCTTTACTTGAGCCTCTAAAGGCATCTCGCCAATTTCGTCAAGCACAAGCGAACCGCCGTCCGCCTGCTCGAAATACCCGGTGCGCTGGCGATCCGCGCCCGTGTAGCTGCCGCGCTCATGGCCGAATATTTCGCTCTCAAAAATACCCTGTGGAATGGCTCCGCAATTGACCGTAAGAATCGGTTTGGCATGTCGCGGTGATAGCTCGTGAATGGATCGGGCAACCAACTCTTTCCCCGTACCGCTTTCACCGATGATGAGCACGGAGATATCCGTAGGCGCAACCTGATGAATGAGTGCGCGCAGTCCGTGCATGGCTTCACTGTGTCCAAGAAGTGATGCGATACTGCCCATACTCAAACGACTCCTTGAGCGATATCCGAACGAAAACGAAGTCCGGGACTCAACAGCTTCGCTGCGAGATTGTAAGCCCGTTCACGCGCTTGACCTATGGTATGACCTATTCCTATCGCATTGAACACGCGACCACCGGTGCTGATCAATCCATCTCTTGTGCGGGCCGTGCCGGCGTGGAACACGAAGGCGTTCACTGTTTCGGGAATATCATGGAGCGGAATACCCTTGCGATAGACATCGGGATAACCCTCCGCCGCCAAAACCACGCACACAGCGGCTTGTGTGGATTCCGTGGAAACGGCTTCCTGCGAAATGGGTTCTCCGCTCGCGCATGCAAGCAATGTCTTGCCGAATGCGCCGCCCCACACCGGAAGGATAACCTGCGTTTCCGGATCGCCGAAACGGCAATTGAATTCAATCACCTGTGGGCCGATAGGCGTGAGCATCAAACCCACATATAAGATACCGCGATAGGGGCTGCCTTGTTCCGCTAATGCTTGTAGTGTCGGAGCTACAACTCTGTCTTCAACCAACTTTTGCTGATCTCTTGTCAAATGAACCGCCGGACAATAGGAACCCATCCCGCCTGTATTAGGTCCCTGATCCGCATCTTCAGCGCGCTTGTGGTCCTGAGCCGCCGGCAGCGCTTGATAGTGTATACCGCTGCACCAATAGAGCGCAGACACTTCACGTCCGGTCAGTTTTCGTTCTAATACGATTCTGCGGCCGGCCGCGTCCAGCTTATGCTCGACGAGCAATTCGTGTGCGTGTCTGAACACTTCCGCCATCGAATTGCATACGAAAGCCCCTTTACCGGCAGCCAACCCGTCTGCTTTAACAACCCAGTCGTTTTTTTCCGGTTGGCTCTTTACGAATCGTTCGAGATTCTGATAATCATCGAATACTTCCCAATCTGCCGTAGGAATTCCATTCGCCTTCATCAATTGTTTTGCGAAAACTTTGGAGGCTTCAATGCGCGCGGCGGCGGCAACCGGACCGAAGCACGGTATATGATCTCCAAAGAGTCGGTCGGCGATTCCGGCAGCTAACGGTGTTTCCGGCCCGACGACAACCAGATCGGGTGAAAGCCCTCGGATGGTGTGAAGCAGCAGAGGTATATCGTCAATTTGCGCGGAAATCGTTTCCGCACAATCGGTCGTTCCGCCATTGCCGGGAAGAGCGAATAACGTATGCGGTTCGATGTCACGCGACAGACGCCAAAGGATCGCATGTTCGCGGCCGCCGGAACCTATGACTGCAATTCTCAGTTTGTTTGCCTCACATCAAAGTTTGCGTTCTGCTATTCGAAGGAACGAAAATATAGATATTCGCCATGATCCACTTCGCCGCTCGATCCGGCCTGCCAGTATCCGTGAACCGTGTCGGGCGCATAATACTGTCCGGAAAAGAACGCCGGATAGTCCGTTGTCCCAATGGTCAGGATTCCGGACATCTCGAAGGAAGCGACACTGGCCGCGCCGCTGGTCAAATGGAATTGCAGTGTCCGATAAAATGAAACGTCCACCGTTCCGTAAAAGGACTGACCTTGTTGATCCATGTCCATTGTGGCCGCTCGTTCTTCCTGAGCCGACGAGCTTGTCATAGGGCCGACCCAAAGTCCGCTCAGGTTGTAGCCGTCCACTTCGCGGTTCAGCCGGAAGGCCGGAATGTCATCCGGTTCTTCAAAATGAACCGTTAGCCCCGCCGCGCCGACATAAACCCAAGCCCGATAGACGGTGCTGTTCCGCAAATAGCGGAAACGCAGCGTATCGCCGGTGCTGTCTTGCAGCAGCGATGAAAATGACGTAATGACTGAACGATAACGAATGGCTCCGCTCAAAGCTCCGGCGCTGTCCGGTCCGGTAATCTGCATTAATACATTGGTGAGTCCGCCGCCGATATTTCCCGCTCCGACATAAGTACCGGCCAATTCAGGTTGAGGAATAGGGTCATCATCCGGCCATGTTTTACATCCGGAAAGAACGAGAAGAAACAGAAGTGATGCAGTCATCAACATGAAACGGAAATATCCGATATGCCGGGCGGATAGACTCATCGAAGCTGCTCCCTTAGTCGCTGGATTTCGTCCCGAAGTTGCGCTGCCTTCTCATATTGTTGCTTTTTCGCCTGCAGTTTCATTTCCTTTTCCAGTCGTGTCACCAGATCTTCCACGGCGGCGACTGTCATGAAATCCTGCTGCGCTTCCTGCACAATTTCGCGGACTCTGGCATCGGCAATCGTGGTGGTCGCCAAGACTTCTTCGATGGATTTGATGATCGTTTGCGGCGTGATGCCGTGAGCCTCATTGTACTCGCGCTGAAGGGTGCGTCTCCGTTCGGTTTCATTAAGGACTTTTTTCATCGAATCCGTAATTCTATCACCGTAAAAAATCACCCGGCCCCGCGCGTTTCTGGCCGCTCGGCCTGCAATCTGCATCAGACTGCGTTCG
>Ga0105104_10001821_pt1 | contig 15846 bp, 14 predicted proteins | sample PPLLaktember2015_3_FD_87034 | JGI IMG/M metagenome (GOLD analysis project Ga0105104, IMG submission 87034) | Freshwater sediment microbial communities from Prairie Pothole Lake near Jamestown, North Dakota, USA - PPLs Lake P7 Core (6) Depth... | ecosystem: Environmental > Aquatic > Freshwater >... | reverse complement strand
TTTTCCAGAAGCGACATACTTGCAGGCACAGTGCCGTTCGGAATCATCGGCGTATCGTCGGCGCCGCGCAGGCCGATTGTGATAATGCTTTCGTAATTTTTATTTCGCCTGATGCCCTCACGCCAGAAGTTTTCGAGCACGTCGGGGTTCTTGTAATAATTCCAGCTTCCCAGCTTGCTCATATATCGCCTGTCCCATTCTTTTTGTGCCCTCAGCATCGGCTCCTGATGGCTTGTGCCCATAACGATTCCGTATTCGTCTGCCAGACGGGGATTATTTGGGTCGTCTTCGTTAAAGGCGTTATTCCACATCGCAGGCCAGAGGTAGTTGGCCTTGAGACGAAGCAGAAGCTCGAAAACCTTCTCGTAGAAATGATGGTTGTAGTTTTTATATTTTTCCCTGACCCAGTTGCTCAAAGCAGGCGCCTCATCATTGAGGAATATGCCGCGGTATTTGACGGCGGGTGGGCTTTGTACATATTTACCCTCTTTGACGTAAAGCGTATCTTTATGCTCAACCGGCACATCCGCCCACCAATACCAGGGCGATACGCCTATCTGTTCCGACAGGTCATATATCCCGTAAATAGTCCCTCTTTTATCACTGCCGACGATTATCAAAGCATTCTCGACGCCGGGTAACGGCTTCGGTATGACCTCAATAAAAAACGATTCCCATTTTCCAGCAAGCTGGTTTACATCTATTTTGCCTTCTTTAACAAGCCGGTCGATAATCGGACTTTTGCCGATAGTACCAATGATTACCGTAGTATTTTCAAGGTCGTGGGAAATTTTCGGGATTAGGCTGGTAACCCGGTTGATATCCGCCGCAAGGTCATTAACAGCCCGGACGACACCTGCAAAATCATTCGAATCAACATACAGCGTCGCAGCAGCACCATTATCGGCCAGCACAAAGCCGTCTTTGCTCAGGACGTTTTCCACGTATTTTTCCCGGCTAATTGCAAAACAGCTCGAAACAATGCAAACCTGTGTCAGGACAATAATCCCAACTATTTTATTGTTAATCATAAAACACTCCTTAAATCGAAATATCAACCTCTTATAAATAACTCAAATCACGAGTTTTTCAAAGTAGCTTTTTTCGGTTAATACTGATTGACGCTTCGAGGCCTGTTGTCTAAGATTTGGGCCATGAGAAACGCAAGAAAGCAATTGGAGCATAAAAAATCGGAGTCGGCCTTCATCGAGGCGTTAAAATATATCCCCGGCGGGGTCAATTCGCCCGTGCGGGCGTTCGGGGACGTGGGCTTAAAGCCCTTGTTTATCGCCAAGGCGAAGGGCTCAAAAATATACGATATCGACGGCAATGAATACATTGACTACGTCTGCTCGTGGGGGCCGATGATTTTAGGCCACGCCCATCCGGCCGTGGTGAAAGCGATACAAACAGCCGCAAAAAAAGGCGCAAGTTACGGTGCGCCGACTATCGCGGAAACCGAATTGGCAAAAAAGATTTGCGGGGCGTTTGATTCAATCGAGAAAGTACGTTTGGTAAGCAGCGGGACCGAGGCGGTGATGACCGCGATTCGCCTGGCGCGCGGATACACGCGAAGGGATTTAATTATCAAAATGGAAGGCGCCTACCATGGCCACAGCGATTCGCTTCTGGTAGCCGCCGGCTCGGGTCTGGCAGATTCGACAGTTCCGAGAAGCGCGGGCGTTCCCGAAGCAATCGCAAATCTGACGATTGTCATTCCCTATAACGATATCAAATCGGCTAAAACAATGTTCCAGAATCTCAAAGGTAAAATCGCCGCCGTGCTTGTCGAGCCGGTCGCCGCGAATATGGGCGTTGTCCCGCCTGCCGATGGTTTTCTGCGGGGGCTTAGGAATTTGTGCGACGACGAAAAAGCGGTTTTGATTTTCGATGAGGTCATCACCGGCTTTCGTGTCGCCTATGGCGGCGCTCAAGAGCTTTACGGCGTTAAAGCCGACATTACCTGCCTTGGCAAGATAGCGGGTGGCGGTCTGCCTCTTGCAGCCGTGGGGGGTAAGCAGCAGATTATGGATATGCTCAAACCCTTGGGCGACGTTTATCAGGCAGGGACGCTCAGCGGAAATCCCATCGCAACAGCCGCCGCCAATGCAACCCTCGATAGCTTAGCCAAAGGTGACAGCTACGCTAAACTCGAAGCCAAATCCGCGATTCTGGCTGAAGGATTAAGCGACGCCGCTAAAAAGCAGAATGTCCCCATTATTATCAACCGAGTCAGCTCGCTTTTAAGCTGCTTTTTCACCAACCGGCCCGTCCGGAATTTCGAAGATGTTAAATCGACCAATATCCGGCAGTTTAAAACCTTCTTCGCCGAATTGCTGAAACAGGGAATTTACATCGCCCCAAGCGCATATGAGGCGATGTTTGTCTCTTTAGCCCATTCCAGGCAGGATATCGAGAAGACCATCGAAGCAGCCCGCTTTGCCTTTGCTTAATCGTTATCCGAGCCGAATCGCGATTTCGGCGACGCGTTTGCCTAAGGCGCGGGCGATATTCAAATCTTCGGGGGTCGGCATAAGCTCGTTTGTCGGCCCTGCGACGGTCGAGGCGCCGTAAGGAGTCCCGCCCCGGCCTTCTGTATGAAGCATCCCCGGCGTCGAATACGGCACGCCTACAATCAGCATCCCCAGATGAAGCAGGGGGGCCATCATTGTAAACGCCGTTGTTTCCTGTCCTCCGTGGGTTGAGGCGGTTGATGTAAATATTCCTGCCGGTTTTCCTTCTAAGGCGCCTGCAAGCCATAGCTGCGCGGTCGTGTCTATGAACCGTTTCATCTGGGCAATCATATTGCCGTAGCGGGTGGGCGTTCCGAAAATCACTCCCTTTGCCTCTTTCAAGTCGTCGAGCGTGCAGACGGGAATGTCTTTTTGCCTGTCCCAGACGGGTTTGGCGTGTTTGCTTTTCTCGATTTCTTTTTCGACATCGGGAAATTCCTGTATCCGGCGAAGCACCGGCTCGGCGTCTGCCACCGATGCGACGCCCTCTTTTACGGCCTGCGCCATTTGAAGGGTGTGGCCGTAAAGCGAGTAATACGCGATTAAGATTTTCATAAATCGTCCTTTCGCGATAAAAATGATGCCAACGTTATGGCAGAAATCCCGGTAAAACGGGACTGCCACGTTGGCATCGGTCGCCTTATCGAGGCGATAACGAAAAAAACCCGTTTTTATCAGGGGTTTTATTCAATCTTCAGCACTGAATTCACGCCCCCGAACGGGTTTGGCTCTGTGCAGTCATTATGGGGGTCCTGCTGCCAGTTGCCATCGACGACCAGCCGATAACGATGAGTGCCTTTTGACATCGGTATCCTGCACTGCCAGGAGCCGTCGCTTGCTTTTCTCATCGGATTTCTTTCTGGCTGCCAGTCGTTGAAGTCGCCGGCTATCTGGACCGAATTGGCCTGCGGGAAAATCTCCACGAACATTACGCTGTCGCCGACCTGGCACGGGCCGCAGGTTTGTGTCGCGGTCACACCTGATGACCGGGGTTTACTCATTGTGGCTGACATTGATGACGAGCTTGGCGATGCTTTTGACGATTTTGTTGTTCTCATTTCGAATTCCTTTCAAAAACTTAGTTTATTGTTACGGGTATAGTTTTAGACGGTTTAGCTGCGTATTTGATTTTGATTCCGTGTTTACCTTTTTGTTTTTCGCCCAGCGCCTTAGTGCATCGGGCGTCGAGGTTGTCGAGGACGTTCATAAAATTAATATAGGCGTCGTAAGGCGAGTTGTAGTGGTTGAAATATTTATGCACGTCGCCGTCGGCGAACCATTTCGTACACATATAATAAAAATGGTCCGAGGTCTGCATTTTTCGCCAGTCGGCGATGATGTCTTTATCATTGGTCTTTTTGACTTTTTCTTCCAGCCGGTAAAGCTCGGCCAGCGCGTTTTCCTGCATAGGATTACCCAGCCAGGCCGACAAATCGCGTTCGATATCCGCCCAGCTTATCGTGTAAGGGATATCGACTATATCGACGGGGCCATAGGCCTTTGCTACTTCCGAGGGCGTCTTGAAGCTGTTGTCCGGGTGTTTGAGGATTTCCCTCGGCAGATGCTTCATAAATTCGAATATCCCCGTATCTTCCCACTGGTGCTCACCAAATGTCTCGTAATCCATAAACAGATTGACGACGTAGCCGCAACCGTTGACGGCGTTGACCCATTGCGCGAATTTCTCCGCTTTCAAAGGCCATTCGGGCCATTCCTTGTTTGAAAAACGAAACGCTATATCGTCGCTTAGCCGGTAATTTTTCAACAAAAGCTTCAGCTTGCTCGAATTTGGAGGACGGTAAACGAAATTGGCGTTGCGGTAACCGAGGATATGGTCTGCTCCTTCTGTGATTATCGCGTCAAAGCCGCCAATCTGGTCAATCAGGGCGGGAAGCGAGTTATTGTAAATAAGCTCGGTGTTGCGGAAGACCTTTGGCGTCTGGCCGAAAAGCCGCTTGATTGTCTGCTTGTGGAGCTTTATCTGCTCGGTGAATTTATTTATTGAGTACAGTGAGCTTAAACTGTGGAAATAGGTCTCAGCCAAAAACTCGACGCAGCCGGTGTCGGCTAATTGTTTGAACGTCGTCATTACCTCAGGCGAATACTTCTCTATTTGCTCGAGCAATACCCCTGTAATCGAGTAGGATATTTTGAATTTGCCCTTGTATTTTTCAATCAGCTCAAGCATCAGCCGGTTGGCGGGAAGATAGCATTTGTTGGCGACCTTCCGGCAAATCTCGCCGTTTTTATGGTCGTCGAAATATTTATGGTCGTTATCGAAAACCGTATAGTGCCGCAATCGCATCGGCTGGTGGACTTGAAAATAAAAACATACTGACGGCATCTTTGTCTCCTTACGTTTCCTTTATTGCCCGCATATTACCTGGTCGTAAACTTTACTCACCCTTCGGGCCGAATCTTCCCATCGGAACCTGTTTGCTTCCCAGTAGCCGTTCTTGGCAAGCGTCGCCTGCAGGGGCGGGCGTTTCAAAACGGCCACTATTTTATTTGCCATTTCGTTTATATCCCAGAAATCGACTTTCAGGGCGTGTGTTACGGCCTCTGCTATGCCGCTGGTTTTGCTCACCAGCACCGGCACATTTTGCCGCATCGCCTCCAGCGACGAGATGCCGAACGGCTCGGAAACCGAGGGCATCACGTAAAGGTCCGCCATTTGAAATGCCTTATCGACGTCTTCTCCCCGCAGAAAACCGGTAAACAGGACCTTTGAGCCGATACCCAGCCGAGCTGCCAGCTCGATAGTCCTGTGCATCATATCGCCTGAGCCGGCCATAACAAATTTGACGTTATCGATAACCCCGACGACTTTTTTGGCCGCGGCCAGGAAATATTCGGGGCCTTTTTGCATAGTGATTCGACCTAAGAACAGGACGACTTTATTGGTCTTGTTGATTTTGGATTGTCCGTTGCCGTTACCGTTGGCGTTGCATTCGACGCCGTTATAAACCGTTTCGACCTTCTCTGCCGGTACGCCGTAGTGTCTGACTATCGTATCTTTGGTATAATTGCTTACCGCGATGATTTTGGTCGCCGCGTGCATACCGTAACGTTCGATATCGTAAACCATCTGGTTGACGTGCTCGCCGCTTCTGTCAAATTCGGTTGAGTGAACGTGGACGACTAAGGGTTTGCCGGTTGTCTGGGAAACGCCGATACCCGCCGGATAGGTCATCCAGTCGTGGGCATGGACGAGGTCGAAATCTTCATCCGAAGCGATTTCGATGACTTCGTTTGCATATCTGCCGACCTCTGAAAACATATCGCCGCCGTAATTGGGTTCTTTAACCTCCGACAGGCCGGGTTTGGAGGATAAGGTTTTTGCATTTTTCATTTTTGCAGAAGACAACTGCCATCGCCTGGTGCTGGCATAAGGACGTAAGGTCGAGGTGATGGTGCGGAACTTGACTTTTTTGAAACCGGTTATTGTGCAGGATTGTTCCGGATCGCGGGCGTTTATCACTCTCAAATTGCCTTCGGCAGGCGCTACACCTCCTTTAGGCAGGACAAATGTTACCTCAATTCCGAGCTTGTCCATCGCCCTTGTCAGGCCGTAACAAGCTGTTCCCAGACCGCCGCTGATAAAGGGGGGAAACTCCCATCCAAGCATCAATGTCTTCATAACGCACCTTCCGTAATGCTGCTTCTTAAATACCTATGTATTTTTTCTGGTACAATCGCGTGGCGGGCGAGAAACGATCGCTGACGTTAATCCTGGAGGACTGCTGGGACATTTTTTGAAGCCATTGCCCGTTACAGGTGTTTCTGCTGCACCCATACCATACAAAGATTGTCCCGCTTTCGCAAGCTCTTTCTTTTTCTTCCATTTTTGCCCCGCACTCCGGGCAAAGTTTCTGGTTTTCCGCGCGCACCGCTTTTGACAACAATCCATCAATTCCCATCGTCTCCATAGTGATTCGCGTCCTTGTAAAGTTGTGAATAAACGTTTTGTTTGACAAGCGTCTTTGCATCCGGCACATCCATACCTTACCTTTTGTACCCATTCAGTACCCACGATAACCTTGTGTCAGCAAATTATTTCTTTGTTTTACTGAGTTGATATTACCAGCGTTTGCGATTTAAGGGGAATAGGCAGATTCCTTAATTGTGATTAAGCAAATGCTCACACAGGATTGGGCATAAAACGGCGATATAGAGCAAAAAGATATCCGGCTGACTTTTCTAAAGGTGCGTTCGTAACTATTGGCAGGACAAATGGTTATAGTTTAAAGTCGCAGGCCGAAACAGGCGCGGATAAATCAGACAACCTAAAACGGCCCCCGTGAAAACCTTAAAAAACTCTCAGAAAACGGGTTGAGAGCCGATTTTTCACTTAAATTTGGCCTTGACAAACATTTACTTTTCGATTTTTATCGGATTAAAAATATGTTGGCGGCAGATTACCATTTTGATTTAAGACGATGCACGTTGTTGGCTTGCATATTTCTGTTGTGCGCGGTAGGCGGCTGCGGGGACATGGCAGGGACAGTGATAAGGCCGGCCTATAAACCTCAAGGAACTTTACATTCGGTTAAGGGGGAAGGATTGGCCGTCAGGGTGATTGTCGAAGACAACCGGCTTGATTGCACCGCTGGCGACGGTGTAACGAGCAAAGCATTCGCTATGTATAACCAGACCTGTATTCCTGAGGCGAAGAATTCGTTTTACATTCGCTGTGAACCCGGGGGCCGGGATGCCTTCGAGAAAGGTCTTCGACGTGCACTGCACAATTGTGGATACGCCGTCAGCGATGATTCGCCTGTTTTGTGCAGGGTCGAACTGCAAACATTTCAGGCCGTGTATAGCGGCGTAACAATGTATAGCGGTCTGCCGGATATGCAGGCAAACATTCTCGTTTCGGTCAGTTATGAAATCCGGCTGGGAGAACAGGTCCTTCACAGAAAACAGACCTATGATAGTCAGTCCGGCAAATCGTCGGCGAGTTCATCGATTTTCAATGTTATCGAACGTTTATTGAGCCGCTCGATGTCCGTAGTTGTTGAACGTATCGCAAGCGACACAGATTTGGCCGAGGCCTGCCGTATAGCAAAAAGAAGATAGTTTCAGGAAAAATGAATATGAGTATTTCGGATAATTGTTGTGATTACAAACGGTGTTTATTGCCGGTGTGCGTATTTTTGTCGTTTCTGGCCGGCGGCTGTGGAGACCTGGCAGAATGTGTGGTAAGGCCGGCTTACAAACCACAAGGGAATTTGCATTCGGTTAATGGAGAAGGGTTGGCCGTAAGGATTATTATTGACGACAGCCGGCCTGAATGTCCCGCTCGAGACGGCACGCCTAGTAAAGTTTTTGCAACGCTTTATGGGGCGCCTGTTCCGGAGGCAAAAAACACTCGATATATTCGTTGTGAGCCGGGTGGTCGTGAAGTTCTCGAACAAGGTCTTGGCCGTGCCCTACGCGATTCAGGATATATCATCAGCGCCGATGCGCCCGTCGTATGCAGAGCGAACCTTCAATTATTTAAAGTCGAGTGGGGAATAGGCGGATGGGATGCGCAGGTCAACGCGATTGTTACGGTAAATTATGAAATCGGGTTGGTCGAACAGGTCTTGTACAAAAAACAGGCATACGAGGCACAGTCCGACATAGCGCGGGCAAGCGGCTGGACACAGTTTGATGTGGCCGGGCGTTTGTTAAGTCAGGCAGTATCTATAGTTTCCGAACGCATCGCCTCCGACCCCGATTTGGCAGATGCCTGCCGAGCGGCTCAGAAGAGGTAACGGACAGTTACAATCTTCACGGCCGGCGCAGGTCCACTGTGAATTCACCTTCTGAGCCGGTATTTCGGACTTTTACCTTAATTGCCCGCAGGTGCTTTGACTGTTCCCTTGAGTTGAGGCGGAAATAGATAAATCCTGATTTTGACTGGCCCGGCATAAGGGTGCAGTCAACAAATGCCTTTGCAGTCAGGTTGGAATTAATCATATTGGCATCCATTAATTCTGCGCCTACCGGCTGCAACAGCAATCCTGGTATTCCCAATGCTGCCGGAATCAGCGGGCTGAGAATCATCAACGGCATGCCGGTGGTTGCGACCTCCATTGATCCTCGCCCGACGCCGGCGATTTTTTCTTTTCCCGCACGGCCCTTAACTGCAAAATTCGCGTCTGTATCGGATTCGACTCCGACCTCCCTTCCCGGCTGACCGGCAATGAGGCCGAATTGGTCCCGGCTAAGGGAGTAGGAGTCCTGGGAATGATGATTTTCGACCACGACAAGAACCGGAAGAATTCCGTTGGCGAGCAGGTCGGTTCCGAAAAAAGCGTTGAGACGATTTTGCTCGACGAAGGGGTCTGCCGCAACTATCAAGCCCTCGTATTGCGTTCGATGAGCGTATTGATTTGCCGGCTGAATAGGAACGGCGAAAGGCATCGGTTTGACGGCTTTGAGACATCCCGCCGGGAGCAGAGCCGCCGGGATAAGCGCCAAAAGTGAAATTGTTCGCGTTAATATAACGTCCGTCATTGTTTAATCCTGCGATACGGGCTTTATTATACAGCCCGTGAAGCTGAATGTAAACGCCCAAAGGACAGACGTTAAATGCTTTCGATAATTCGAATCAGTAGCTGCTTCGAGGCGTGTAGCTGGACTGAAATTGCGGCAGTTTGCCGACGAACTTTTCGGGTTCCTTTTCGAAGGCGGTTTTGCAGTTGGGGCTGCAGAAGAACACGGTCTTGCCTTTATACTCGGTGGAAATTTCTTTGTTGACGGGCTTACCCGATAACGGGCAGGCGGTTTGCTCTATTGAGGCGTGTTTATCTTTGGCCCAGGGGCACTTGCAGCCGGCGGCGATAATCAGGCCGGCCGATAAAACGCATACCAGCACCAGAAACATTAGCAGTTGTGTCTTTTTACTCATTTTTGGTTCCCTTTCAAAAAAATGCCGGACAGAAGGTTACACTGCAACAATCGAGCAGCGTTAATATGTCGTTATTACTGCCTGGATGTTCTAATCGACGATAATGGCCGCGACGGGACATTCCTCGGCGGCCTGGCGGACCTGTTCTTCATGCTCTTCGGGTTTGCCGTCCTTTTTGACCTGCGCGAACTGGTCGCCCATCTCGAAGACCTCCGGGCAGATATCGACGCACAGGCCGCAGGAAATGCATTCTTCCGTAATTCTGACTTTCATAAGCTGCTCCTTGTCAATAAGACACAAGACCCAAAAACAGAAGATTCTAATATAGTCCCAAATAACGCAAAACTAATCCAACAACAGAGCGTTTTCTTTATAAGGTTTCAGGGGACAAAGGGGAATAAGGGAAATGCTTAATTGGGGCCTCTCAAAAACTGAGATAAAACAGCGGATAGCGTCTCGTCGAAACGAGACGCCATACGCTAAACGCTACCGGTCTTACGGCTCGGGCTGGGTGAGGCCTTCCTGGATGGCGTACTTGGTAAGCTGGGCGATACTGTCCATCTTGAGCTTGTTCATCATATTGAGCCGGTGGGCTTCGACTGTCTTGGAGCTTATATGAAGGCGTTTGGCGATTTGCTTGGTGGTCTTGCCTTCGGTGAGAAGCTGAAGCACCTCTCGTTCCCTTTTCGACAGGATGGAAAAGGCCGACTCCTGCGCTTCGCCTGATTTACGCATATAATTTTCGACGACGACGTCGGATATGGCGGGGCTGATATATGTTTTATTTTCCATCACGACGCGGATGGCCTTGACCAACTCGTCGAATTCGCAGTCCTTGAGCAGATAGCCGGCTGCGCCCGCCCTGAACATCTCGATAATGAAATTTTTGCTCGAGTGCATCGAAAGACCGATGACCTTGGTCTTGGGGTGATACTCGGTAATCTGGCGGGTCGCCTCGATACCGTTGAGGTCGGGCATACCGATATCCATTATCACAATGTCGGGCTTCAATTCCTTGACAAGCTCGACGGTCGTCCGGCCGTCTTTGGCCTGGCCCACAACCTCGATATCCGTCTCGTTCTGGAAAGATTTACTCAGGCCGTGACGCATTACAGCGTGGTCGTCGGCTAATATAATTTTTATGCTCATAATCTTAATCTCCTTATCTGGGGTTATCCTGTTGTTTTAGAGGCGCATACAAAGTTACCTTTGTTCCTTTACCGTGCGCCGTGTCAATTTCGAGTGAGCCGCCTATGTGCGTAAGGCGTTCGCGAACGCTGAACAGGCCCAGGCCTTTCGATCTTGGCGACCTGGTGTGCAGCGAAGATACGTTGAAACCTTTGCCGTCGTCGGTTACGGCGACCTCGATATTATCGCCGTCCCTGCCTATGGCGACCTTGACGGATTTGGCCTTGGCGTGCTTGGCGATATTTATCAGCATCTCCCTCGTGGAGCGGTACAGAAGTATTTTTACGTGGTCGGTCAGCGGCTTGGGTTCTTTGCTGTTATGGAACAAATATCCCAGCTTATGCTCGAGGCAGAAATGCTCGACAAGTTCCTCGATAGCCGCCTCTAATCCGAAGGTATATAGGGTAGGGGGGCTTAAGTCAAAAGTCAGCGTTCTCGACTGCTTTACCGCGTGGGTAATGTTATCGCTGACGGTTTTAAGGGTTTCCGCCATGACCGGTGGAGCGGTTTTTTGTATCGACCCGATTTCTCTTTTGGCAAAGGCCAGTATCGGGCCTATCGAATCGTGAAGGGCCACGGCTATTTCGTGTCGCTCCCTTTCCTCAGCCAAAACCAGTTCCGCGGTAAGCTGGCGAAGCTGCTTCTGGTCGGCCAGGATTCTTCCCTCGGCAAGCTTTCTATCTGTGATATCGCGGAATATGATTTGCGTCGCGGGTTTATTTTTATAAACCAGCGGCGTCGTGGCGACTTCTACATCGATAAAGCTTCCGTCAACTCGCATAAACCTTTCTTCTCGAATGGGCAGCGCCTTTTTCCTTTTACGCAGGTATTGTAACTGTTTTTGCGATGCCATTCTACGGTCAGGATGTAAAAAATCGACAACCGTTCTTCCAATCAGGTCGTCGGATTTCGAGCAGCCCAATAATCTTGCGCCGGCTGTATTGACAAACACGATTTTATCGTCGATTTCGACGCCGATGCCGTCGGGAGAGACCTCGACTAAGTGGCGGTATCGCTCTTCGCTTTCGCGCAGAAGGGCTTCCATATCGAACCTGTGGACGGCCTCGCCAATCATCATCGCCATATTTTCGAGGAATTCCACCGCTTCAGGCGGTATTCTGCCGGGGTTTTCGTCGGCCAGATGAATGGCGCCTAAGACCTTTTGCCTGTATCGAATGGGAATCACCGCCACAGACGCGAAACCCGCGCGGGCGCAGTTGCCCCTGAATCGCGATTTTTGACCGGCGGGCAGGGCGGATATGTAGGCCGGGGCGTCTCCGCAGATAAATGAGCCCCTGCCGGTCGTTATCGCCATATCCTGCGGCTCGAGCAACTGGGTTATCGCCCGCACGCAGGCGCAGGAGTCCCTCGAAATGGACAGCGTGTTTTCCAGCGACAAAAATTCATCGCTGAAACCGATGCAGGATTCGTATGGTATGAGGCCGTCGGAAGTTGTCAGCCGGATTCCCGTGCATCGGCACTGGCTCCAGTCGCGTATCGATTCTACCGCCGCGTCTAAGTATTCTTTGCGGGAGGTCTTCTGCGCGAATAATTCGAGAAGGTAATTTGTAAGACGGATGCGGTTTTCGATTTTTTTGTGCTCGGTTATGTCGCTGCCGACGCACAAAAGTTCCAAGATATTTCCCTGTTCGTCGGTAAGGGCCTTGTTTGTCCAGGCGACCCATACCTTATCGCCGTTTTTCCGGATATTCTCGTTTTCGTTGCTTTGATAGAGGTCGGGGTATTTGCTGATATTGGCGATAATGGCCTTGAGGTCACGACCGGAGGTATCGGTTTTGGGAACGATTGTTCCCAGGACGTTTCTGCCGATGATTTCATCCTCGCTGAAACCGAAAAATTTCTGCGCGAACTCGTTGAAAAAGGTAATCGTGCCGGTGATACCCCTTCGCATAATGATACTGTTGGCGTTTTCGACAAGCTCGCGGTATTTCGTTTCGCTTTTCTGCAGGGCGTTCTGGATTTTTATGCGCTCCTCGGCTTCCTCCTGAAGCACCGAAACGGTATGCGCCAATTGCTCGGTTCGCTCGTTGACCCGTATTTCGAGCTCATCACGCGCCCTGCGAAGCTCCTCCTCGATGAGCTTTCGCTCGGTCAGGTCGAGTATGGCGCCGATTACTCGGATTGCTTTGCCGTTTTCATCGCGTGAGATATACGCCCGGTCGAAGACGTCTGCCCAGGTGCCGTCTGTCCGCTCGAATCGATATTCGCCCATCCAGGATTCGCCGTCGCCTGCCAGGGCCGCCTCGAATGAGCCGGCGGCTTTTTGACGGTCTTCGGGGTGAATCCGGCTGTGCCGCCACGACAGGCAATCTGTTTTTTCGGGAGGCAATCCGAAATTGGCGATGAATGTTTGATTGCATCGCAGCTCGCCGGCTTCGAGGTTGAGGTCCCAGATTGCGTCGTTGGTCGCCTTGATTGCCAGGCGGAACTGCTCTTCGCTTGACCGCAGGGTTTCTTCCGCCTGCTTTCGTTCGATGGCGTATCGCACAGCGCGTTTGATAAGCCGGCCGTCGGTACGACCCTTTACGAGATAATCCTGAACGCCTAATCGCAGCGCCTCTACCCCTGTATTTTCATCATCGACTCCGGTGAGCACCACAATAGGCGTGCCGGGATAGGCGTTCCTGATTCTCGCGATAGTATCCATGCCTGAGCTGTCCGGCAGGGTCAAATCCAGCAGTGTCGCGTCGATATGATTATCTCGCAGGCACTCGACGGCCTCCTGCATGGAACCAGCCACACTTACGCTAAAATCATCGACGCCGCTTGCATGAATGCTTTCCAGCAGCAGCGAAATGTCGGAAACGCTGTCTTCGACGAGCAGCACCTGCAGCAGATTATTTGCGTCTTTGTTTTTCATATCGCTTTACTGCGAAGAGCATATAAGTTTTTAGTTTTGAGTTTTTAGTGCTGAGTTAAGTCCCCTACGGGGACTCCGCAACTCAAAACTTAACACTCATAACTCAAAACTAATCTTTTTCTTCGTGGTTCAAATTTTTCACGCCTGCGGCGGCAAAGTTACGACCGTCAGCCAGAAACGCTCGATTGATTTTACCACGTCGATAAACTGTCCGAAATCCACCGGCTTTGTGATGTAGCAGTTGGCGTTAAGCTGATACGACTGCAAAACATCCTTGTCCGAGCGCGAGGTGGTCAGGACAATAATGGGAATCATCTTCAGGGCATCGTCGCTTTTTATCTCCCTGAGCACGTCACGCCCGTCTTTTCGCGGTAAATTCAGGTCCAGCATAATCAGGTCGGGCCTTATCGCGTCAACGTATTTGCCCCGTCGTTTGAGGAAATCCATCGCCTCGACGCCGTCCTCGACAAGCGTCAGCTTGTTGACGACCTTGCCCGCCTCAAGCGCCTCAATCGTCAAAGTCGCGTCGCTTGGGCTGTCTTCAACTAACAGTATCTCAATAGGTTTTGCTCCACTTATGTTCATTCAATCGGTTCTCCTTTCATTTTCATTATTATATCATAAACGCATATTTATTTTTCAATCCGCAATCTACAATCCGAAATCATCAATACTACACGTCTCCTTTATCAGGCACAGTGAAATAAAAAGTTGAGCCGCTGCCCAACGCTGATTCTACCCATATTTTGCCGCCGTGTCTTTCGACAATTTTCTTGCAGATTGATAAGCCGATACCCGTTCCGGGGTATTTTTTTCGCGTGTGCAGGCGCTGGAAAATCAGGAAAATCTTTTGTGCGTACTGCGGCTCGATGCCGATACCGTTGTCTTTTACGGCAAACTGCCAGCCGCTGTCCTGGCGAACGGCGCTGATGTGAATTTCAGGGGCCGTTTCGCTTCTGAACTTCAGGGCGTTGCCTATGAGGTTCTGGAACAATTGCGCAAGCTGTGTCGGGTCAACTTTGACCGTCGGCAGATTGTCATAGATTATTTTTACCCCTGATTCCTGGATGCTCACCTGCAGGGACTGAATCACCCGCTCCAGCGTCGCCTTCGAATCGGTCGGCTCAGGCGTCTTTCCGAGGGTGCCCACGCGGGAATACTCCAATAGCCCGTTTATAAGACCCTGCATTCTCCTGACGCCATCGACCGCGAAATTCATATATCCCATCTTCTTTTCATCGAGCGAACCCTCAAGCTGCATCCGCAAAAGCTCGACAAAGCCCGATACCGCCCGCAGCGGCTCCTGCAAATCATGGCTTGCGACGTAGGCGAACTGTTCGAGGTCCTTATTCGAGCGTGCAAGCTCCTCTGTGCGGTGCTTGACGAGGTCTTCTAAGTGCAGGCGGTATTTTTCAAGCTCTGTTTCGGCGTTGAAGCGGTGTATGGCCTCGCCGATTAGAGGAGCGATGGTTGACTCGATAAACTCAATCTTTGCAAGGGGCGCCATATCCTTTTTGTAATCGGTGAGATGAATCGCCCCCATCACCTCGTCGCGGTATCGAATCGGGACGACCGCTATCGACTGGAAGCCCTTTATTATGCAGTGGCCTCGGTATTCCTTTGCCTCCTGTTCGCTGAGTCCCTTCAAAAAAGTCATCGAGTCGTTGCAGTAAAATGCCCCGCCGGGCGTCAGCAAGTTGAGGTCTTTTCCCTGCGGCTGCTGCGTGATTGCCCGGATACACAGGCATTTATCCCGCTCCAGATTCAAGGCGTTTTCGTGGGCGAGGAAATCTCTGTCGAAGCCGACGTAAGCATCGTAAGGGATGTTGCCTTCGGCGTCTTTGACGCGTATTCCGATGAATTCGCACCCCGACCAGTCGCGGATAACGCCGACCGTGGAATCGAGATAGTTCTTGCGCGAGGTCTTTTGCGCGAATAGCGCAAGCAGGGCGTTTGTAACAAGCTGTTTCTCCTCGGCCTCTTTACGTTCTGTTATATCTCGCGCCGCGGCGAATATGCCCGCGACCTCGCCCGCCTCGTTTTTATAAATCGCGGCGTTGTAAAGCACGTCAATCAACTGGCCGTTTTGATGCCGAATCGTCAAGGGATAATCGGTAACAAAACCTTCGTCAAAAACCTGCTGATAACCTGACCGCGCCTTTTCCGGCTCGGTGAAATAATTCGAAAAGTCCGTCCCGATAAGCTGCTCGCGCGTCGCGCCGGTCGCCAGTTCCGTCGCCCGGTTAACGTCTGTGATAATACCATCCTCGCTGATTGTTACCAGCGGGTCGAGCGACGCCTCGATAAGACTTCGTGTGTATAACGAGGCCGAGCGAAGGGCGTTTTGCGCCTGGACCTGCTCGGTA
>Ga0105104_10001819_pt1 | contig 15868 bp, 14 predicted proteins | sample PPLLaktember2015_3_FD_87034 | JGI IMG/M metagenome (GOLD analysis project Ga0105104, IMG submission 87034) | Freshwater sediment microbial communities from Prairie Pothole Lake near Jamestown, North Dakota, USA - PPLs Lake P7 Core (6) Depth... | ecosystem: Environmental > Aquatic > Freshwater >... | reverse complement strand
CCCAGAACGAGCACCAGATGACGATGTCCCTCCTGAAACAGCGGTTATCGCAGGGTTTCGGCATTGAGCATACAACCGTCCAATTTGAGAATGCCACGTGTGGGGAGCCCCCCTCTGCATGTAGATGCAGGTGACCACTGAAAGGATCAGCGGTCAGGGAATTAAACGACAGTGACTTGGGTGAGGGGGGCACCCAAGTCACTGTCTTGAATAGTATAGCACAAACCCATAAAAATTGCAAGGGGCATTTGTGAAAAAATTCTTAAGCGTTCGATGAGAGAATCCAAACACTCTATCGAATTTATACTTGGGGGAATGGGAGCATTAATCGTGCCAGGCAACGACGCGATTCCGGCCGCTTTGCTTTGCCTGGTATAAAGCCTTATCTGCCTGTTGGAGAAGCATTTCAAGGATTAATGCCTCGGGCACATCTGCCGAGGAGATCCCGATGCTCACCGATAAGTATAAATTGTCCCCGGTATGTAAGGGCAGCGGGCAGGAATAGATCGCTTGGCGGATTCTCTCTGCGACGATGTTCCCACCATGCGGATTTGTTTCAGGGAGCACAACCAAAAATTCATCCCCACCCCAGCGGCCGATCCAATCATAAGACCGGACACTGGCCCGGATCCGGTCTGCCACATGGCAGATAGCATAATCGCCGATCAGGTGACCATGGGTGTCGTTGACTCGTTTAAAGATATCGATGTCGATCAGAAGAAGGCTCAGCGGTTCTGCATCTCGTTTTGCCCTGTTTAGTTCAGCCTCTGCATGGTTGTAAATGGCCCGGCGGTTGAGGAGTTGGGTAAGGCTGTCGTGCATGGCCATGGCTTGCAGCTGTTCATTCGCCATGGTGAGGCGTTCTTCCAGGTCTAAAATGCGTCTCCCAATGTTGATCCGGGCATACAATTCCTCGATATCGACCGGCTTTACCAGATAATCATCTGCCCCAGCGGTCAATCCCTGAATGACATCGGTCTTGTCACCCTTACCGGTCAGGATGATCATGTAGGTATATTTATCGAAGTTGGCTTCTCGCACTTTACGGATAAGTTCAGGCCCTTCCAGATCGGGCATCATCCAATCGGTAACGATCAAGCGGATCGATCGTTCCTGGATGCATTCCCATCCTTCCTGCCCATTGTGCTTCTCGATGACAGAGTAGCCTGCTCTCAGCAGGCTTGCCTTTAAAATCTGGCAGGTAACGGGGTCGTCGTCGATTATCAGGATGTCCATGGTGGGAGCCGGTGTGAGGTGAATATGCAGGAAGGGTAAGTGGTAGTGTGGCAACAACCGGATTGGCAGGACTATTTACTATTATCGGAAAGGTGAATTATTCTGGATTATACCAGTGATAAGGAATATGGATGATGCGATGGATGAGGGCCGTCCAGGTTGACCTGTAAGCCGCATTCTGTCCAGCAGCAAGGAGGAATCCCTCGATAGAGTGTTCCAACCCTGCTGCCTGGATGAGCATCTCTCTAGACCAACCGTTACCGGCTGGCTCCAGCAGTCTACCCGGGACTTAGGACTTGCGTCCAGGAGACGAGCAGCCTCCTCTTGTCCCTGCTTGACCTTGCTCCGAATGGGGGTTGCCTGGCCGCGGATATTACTACCCGCGCCGGTGGTCTCTTACGCCACCTTTTCACCCTTGCCTCCGCCGTGGGGAACCCACGACCGGGCGGTTTGTCTCTGTGGCCCGATCCAGCAGGTAACCGGTCAACGACCAGCCCCCGCTCCGGGTGTTACCCGGCATCCTGCTCTATGGAGTGCGGACTTTCCTCGCTCTGGAAATTTCCAGACCGCGCTCATCCGGCCAACCTGGGCGTCTGAATCATACAATGCCTTGGGAAAACTGTCAACTATATCCAAAATGCGATGGAGCAATGCATCCGGTAACACGGCAGGTTCGGGAAAATCACTGGACAAATCCCCACCTCTCGGTTAAAATCCTCTCCCGTTGTCGTGCATGATCTTTGGAGGATTGAAATTGGCGAATATTAAGTCTGCAATTAAACGGAACAAACAGAACGATAAGAAACGCATCCGCAACCGGATTTACCGGGGTGCTGCGCGTACCTTCGTTCAAAAAGCACGTCTGGCTATCGACGGCGGCGAAACCGAGACGGCAGAAACAGCGACCTTACGGGCCATTAAAGCTCTGGACAAGGCCGCAGAAAAAGGCATTATCCACAAGAACAACGCCGCTCGCCGGAAAAGCCGGCTGATGAAACGCCTGGCAGCTTCAAAAAAATAGATTCTCCGAATCTACCGGTGTATCTACAGCGGGAGCGTCTGCCTCCCGCTTTTTGCGTCCCATGAGCCGGGGAAGAACCAGGACGGAAAGGTACCCCAGGTGGCTATGATATAATGATTTGCTTTAGCCGGCTCGCTGCATCCGTTTCTGCGGTTTAATGAACCAATTTACCCCCAATGATCCCAGGTGGGAATGATGTTTGAAGCAGAACAAAAACATGTCGAAACTATAATCCAGGAGTACTGCAGGCAGAATAATCTCCCACAGCCTACCTTAACCTGGAACCCGGTACCATTCAGCGGGCAGTGGGGGATTACCACCTCTTTCTTCCAACTGGCTGCCCAGGAATCCAGATTGGGTAAGAAAATCAATGTTCCGGTACGCGCCCAGGAGATTGCTGAGGCGGTGGCTGCCCGGTTGGGCACCCCTTCGGGGTTCAGCCGGGTAGAAGCCGTGCGTGGTTACCTGAATCTCTATTTCTCTGCCCCCGAATACACCCGCCGTGTTGTCGACCAGGTCCTTGAGCAAGGATCATCGTTTGGGAAGGGCGCTCCCCGCGGCGAACGGGTAATGGTGGAATTTTCTCAACCCAATACCCATAAAGCCTTTCATGTTGGGCATCTACGCAGTGCTATCCTGGGGGATGTCCTGGCCCGCATTCTGGATTTTGCCGGGTACGATGTCGTTCGAGCGAACTATCCAGGAGATATTGGTTTGCATGTGATCCGGTGGTTGTGGAATTATATGACGTACCACCGCGGAGAGCGCCCCGCCCAGGATATCACGCGCTGGATGGGGAGCCTCTACGCTGAAGCCATCCGCCGTCTGGAAGAGAATCCGGATCTTGAAACAGAGGTGCGCGCTCTCTATGCTCGTTGGGACATGCGCGATCCTGAAATCGTTGCCTTGTGGGAAGAAACCCGCCAGTGGTCGCTCGAGGGTTTCAATGAATTGTATGACCAGCTCGACATCCGTTTTGACCGGTATTATTTCAACAGCCAGGCTGAGCATCCCGGCAAAAAAATCGTCGAAGAGCTGATCGAACGCGGCATTGCTCAAGATGAACGGCCGGATGGACCGGTCATAGTCAAGATCGATGAGCTTTTAGGACTAAAGGAGGACAAATACAGGGTGCTGGTTGTCCTGCGCTCGGATAACACCGCCTTGTATTCCACCGAGGATCTGGCTTTGGTAATCATCAAATTTACCGATTACCCTGACCTGGTCAAGTCTCTCTACGTGGTGGATGTTCGCCAATCACTGCATTTCCAGCAAGTGTTCAAAACGTTGGAAATTGCCGGTTATCCCTGGGCAGAACGCTGCCAGCATATCCCTTATGAGCTGGTCAGCTTACCCGGCAACGTGGTGATGGCGTCCCGCGAAGGGACTGTGGTTTTGCTTGAAGACCTGATACGGGAGGCGACCCGCCGCGCGCTGGAGGAAGTGGAGAAAAAGAATCCCGAATTGAGCCCGGAACAGAAAGCAGAAATCGCTCGTGCGGTCGGGATCGGTTCTATTAAATATCCGATGCTGACTCGGGATAATACCAAGATCGTTACCTTTGACTGGGAAGCCGCGCTGGATTTCAATGGGCAGGCAGCTCCGTATATCCAGTATGCTCACGTCCGCGCGTGTTCTATTCTGAGGAAATTCGCCGATGACTTGCCTCCTTCGATCTTACCTCCTCAGGAACTGACCCAGGAGGAGGTGGTCCTGGTCGATCTGATCTCACGTTTTCCAAATGAGGTGCAGCGTTCGGCAGCCGAGTACCGGCCTCTTTACATCGCCACTCAAGCATTTGAGCTGGCAAGAGCCTTCAACGATTTTTATAACCAATGCCCGGTTTTACAGGCTGAGCCTGAGCTGCGTGCCAGCCGGCTCCGCCTGGTAGCCGCTGCACGCCAGGCGATCGCAAACAGCCTGGGCCTACTGGGCATCACAGCCCCGCAAGCGATGTGAACCGAGCCACGTATGTTTATCGATGAGGTTGATATCTTTGTCCGCTCGGGGAAAGGCGGGGATGGGATGATGCACTTCCACCGCGAGAAGTACGTGCCGCGTGGAGGCCCGGATGGCGGGGATGGCGGGAGAGGCGGGGATGTCGTCCTGGAAGTTGTCCCAACCTTGAACACCCTGTCCAGCTTCCGCCACAAATCCCGCTATGCTGCCCGAAATGGCGCCAACGGTGGTCCGAACAACATGAGCGGGCGCTCGGCCGATGACCTGATCGTCCCCGTACCCCCTGGGACAATTGTCACCGATGCTGATAAGGGCGAGCTAATCGGTGACCTTGTGGAACCCGGCCAGCGCCTTGTCGTGGTCAAAGGGGGAAGAGGCGGGCGTGGAAACCAGCATTTTGCGACTTCCCGCAACCAGGCGCCGCGCATGGCCGAAAAGGGAGAGCCGGACGCCGAGAGGCGCCTTCACCTCGAGCTTCGCTTGATCGCCGATGTGGGGATTGTAGGCGTGCCGAATGCCGGAAAATCCAGCTTATTGGCTGCTGTAACCAACGCCAGGCCAAAGATCGCCGATTATCCCTTTACCACCCTGGAGCCGAACCTGGGAGTGGTTGAATTGGATACCGATACTATCCTGGTTCTGGCGGATATACCAGGATTAATTGAAGGCGCCCACCGTGGAGCCGGGCTGGGGGATGCCTTTTTAAGGCATATATCCAGAACACGGGTATTAATTCATCTCCTGGACGGTCTGGCGGAGGATCCTCTGGCTGATCTCTCGCAGATCAATGCCGAGATGGCCCTCTTCGATCCGGACCTTGTCCGCAAACCCCAGATCGTAGTTCTGAATAAAATCGATCTGCCTGACGTACGCGAACGTTGGCCAGATGTAAAGAAACTGCTTGAAGGGCTAGGCCTGGAGCCGGCAGCCATCTCGGCAATGACCGGCGAGAATGTGAAGCCGCTGTTGTGGCGGGTTGTTGAGCTGCTGGAACAGGTTCCTGAACAAAAAGCGGAGGCTGCCCTTCCGGTCTACCGTCCTGAGGCAGACCCGCGTGAATTCTCGATCGACCGGACCGGCGACGGATGGAGGGTAAAAGGAGCAGCCATCGAACGAGCCGCTGCCATGACATACTGGCAGCATGAGGGCTCGCTGCGCCGGTTCCAGCGCTTGATGGAGCGCATCGGCGTGGAAGAAGCTCTCCGGCAGGCAGGGATTCAACCCGGCGACACAGTCTACGTTGGCGAATACGAATTGGAGTGGCAAGATTGATTCACCGGGGACGGCGATCATGCGCATAGGCATATTCGGCGGAACGTTTGACCCTCCGCACCTGGGCCACCTGATCCTGGCGGAAGAAGCATACGACCAGCTCGTCCTGGACCGGGTGCTCTGGGTATTGACCCCTGATCCGCCTCACAAACAAGACCAGGCGATTACCACGCTTGACACACGGCTGGTGATGGTCCAGGCGGCGATCGCCGACAACCCGGGGTTTGAACTGTCTCGGATAGAGCTGGACCGCCCTGGACCGCATTACGCCCTGGATACGGTCCGCATTTTGAAAAAGCAAAACCCGGATGCGGAATTGGTCTATCTCATCGGCGGGGATTCCCTGCACGATTTGCCTGCCTGGCATCTTCCTCAATGCCTGATCGAAGCCTGTTCGGCGTTGGGGGTCATGCGCAGGCCAGGGGATCAGATCGATCTGAGCGCTCTCGATTCCCAGATCCCTGGGCTCGTCCAAAAAGTAAAATGGATTGATGCCCCGCTCCTGGAGATATCCTCCAGCCAAATCCGCCAGCGCATCACCGGTGGACGACCTTACCGGTATTTTCTCCACCCGGCGGTATATCAGGTGATTGTCAGCCTTCATCTTTACGAGTCCGTTGGCGTCGACGACCACGGAACACCTTAATCCAATCCAGCTGCCATTGAAAAGAACTCTATGAATATCCTTCGCAACAAGCTGTTTACTTCGGTTGCTTTCGGCCACCTGATAACTGACGTTTTTAATGGGAACCGGGCTGTGCTTCTGACCTACTTTGCCGTTATGCTTTCTTTAAGCAACGCAACGCTTGGTCAAATTAACACCCTTTATGTGTTTGCCGGGTCATTATCCCAACCGCTGTTCGGTTATCTGGCAGATCGCTGGGGCCCTCGCTGGTTGGTCGCAGGCGGGGTGACCTGGATAGCGTGCTTCTTCGCGCTGGCAGTCAGCTTTCCCGGACCAGCGGCTCTGATTTTTCTGATTATCGGCAGCCTGGGATCGGGTGCATTTCACCCTGCCGGAGCCATGCAAGCTACTATCGAAGGGGGAACGCATCTGGCTGGAAAAGAAGCGACAGCAGCTTCTTTTTTCTTCGCTTTCGGCCAGCTGGGATATTTCTTCGGCCCGATCCTTGGAGGTCCACTGCTCGATCTCTTCGGCCTTATGGGGATCTACCTGGTGGCTGCTCTGGCTGTCCCGGTGGTGATGTATACATGGATTGAATTGGGAAAGATCCCGAGACCGTCTAACCTCGAAGGAGCGAAACCCGTCGAGAATGATTTGAATTCCCGGCGCAAATCTCACGGCTGGGCTTTAGCCGCGCTCGTCTTCGTCACAACCTTTCAGTCGATCGCCCAGCAGAATGTCAATGCTTTTCTGCCCAAGTTTTTAGCAGATCTCGGAAAGCCGCCAAGCACCTATGGGGTGATTGCCGCTTTTTTTATGGGAGGCGCGGCGCTTGGGAATATTATTGGTGGATATCTCGCCGACCGGTACGGGAAACGGTTGGTGGCGATTGGCGCCCTTGTCCTGGCAGCCATTCCTCTGTACCTGATCGGATCAGCAGGAGATTCGTTGTGGATTTACGTCCTCATCCCGATATCCGGGATTCTGGTCGGGTCGGCCTTCAGCGTCGTGTTGGTGATGGCGCAAAAATCACTCCCCGGAGGAATGGGGCTCGCTTCCGGATTGGCGCTGGCGTTTATTTTTTCAAGTGGTGCTCTTGGTCCTCTGATCACCGGACCTATTGCCGACCGGTGGGGGATTGCTGCGGTTTTTCCCTTGACGGCTGCAGTTTCCCTGGCAGGTGGTTTGGCCGGGTTTGGGCTGCAGAAAGGAGAGCCTGCAGCCCGATCTGAGATAATCGGCCTTCCCCAGGTTGGGGATTGAATACTCAGAGAACAAAAATACCCCAGGCGGAAAGGGACCGCCTGGGGTATTTTTTATAATCCAGATCACTGTTTGACGAGGTTAAGCCTGCCCACCCCCATATCGACCCGGATGGTCAGCAGGGGACCGGTCCCTTCAGCCTGATAGCGATCGCCCTGGGTTGTCCAGTCGCCGTCGAGGTCGATGTCGTTTAATGCCCCTTCGCTGTCGACCTGGGCGCGCATACCGGCGGGGATAATCACGGTTACCTGGCTTACGCCGCTGCGGATGACTACTGCAGAATCTTGCTTGAGCTCACCGCTGAAGTCAAGGGTGTAATCACCGGCGCCGCTTTCGAACTCCATTTCCTGGAAGTTCGCGTTCGCCAGGCCTTCCAACGTGACGTCCGAGGCTCCCGTCCGATAGGAAAGTCTCGACATCCTTTCAGGGTTCGGGGTGGAAAAACGGACTTCCACCTTGCTGGCACCATCAGCAACCGTGAGAGATTGCAGCCGTAAACCGCTCAGATCCAGATCGCCCTCGTACGCACCGGCATTGATCTCCAGGTCGAGCGGGACATCGCTGCTAAGCTTCAGGTTCCATTGATTGGTGATATCCGTCTTAAAGCTCAGACTTTCTATATTTTCCTGGTACAGGCGGAAGTAATTATCGTGTTTCTCGATGAGGGGTTTCCACTCATCAATATTGTATTCAATCGTGCCTTCAACCAGGCCTGCCGCACCGCCGGTAAGGTTGAGTTCGCCTGCGCCCATATTAAGAACCACGTTGGACTTGGCATCTTCAGCGGGTTTCGGCTCGTTGACGGTGAACGTCTGGGTAGGGCCTGTTTCTTTGGCGGAGGGAACATCGACGGAGAACGAGCAGGCCATTGAGGCTAATGCGAGGATCAGGATGACAACAAATGCTGGTTTCATGCTTTCTTACTCCATGTTAATTGTCGATTGCCTTGATATCAGTTTACCACGTTATGGTAGGTCCGGTGATGGCTGGTAAGGCTACTGATCCTCCGGTGGTGTCTCCGGCGCCGGGTACACCTGCACGGTCGGACCTGCCGTCGGAACGGAAACTACAGCCGCCGGGGAGGTTGGTGGGGCAGAGTACGGTGTTGGCGGCAATGGACCGCCTGAGGGTGTAGGATAATATCGCGTCCCAAAACGAGTGGCAACAACGGCTCCCAATCCAACCAATCCCACCAGAATAGGGCCTAAGCCGAACCAGCCGATGCACGGAATGATGTGGAGCAGCTCCAACAACAAACTCAGAACGACGATTCCGATCCCTGCACTGACAGCCAGGGACCATTCCGCCTTGAACAGCATGGCAGTGCGCTTCCCGATTTCAAGTCCCAGGGCAATCCAACCAAAAATCACGGCGACGACCAGGATAAGCAATCCAACCAATGAGACAGGAAGGAAGATGAGCGTGATGGCGGTAACGACCAATACAGGAACGGCAACGACCACCGTCAGGAGGCCCAATCCTCCCGCCAGAATAGGTTGGGTAGAGACGGCGTGAGCAGCGCGGCGGCTGGGATTGGGAGCGATCAGCACAACAACCATCGCCAGAGCAGCCAGGCCCAAGGTGCGAGCCAGGAAGCCAGAGAAATCCCACCAGGGCGTGAAATCGAACGGGAAAACCGGACGATCGATCTGCATCCGAGGCCAATCCATCTGAACGGGGCCGGGAACGCGGATGCTGGGGATGCGGCCAGTGGTGACCTCGCCTTCGATCTGTGCCGTCGGGGAACGAAGCATAGAAGACCCCAGTGTGCTTACGTCTCCTTGAATTACCGCGCTGCTGCCTAACAGGACCGAACCCCCAATGACGGTCACATTTTCCTCGATCGTGCCATCGATATTAATAGACCCACCAACGAGCACGACGTCACCCATGACACGGCTGTCTTCCTCGATGATGATATTGCCGCCTACCAAAAACAGGCTGCCGTCCAGGGTTTCCCCGCTGGAGAGGGTGTAATTGTCCCCGATGACCACCTTATCATCGATGGGAGTGGATTCAAAACCGGCGGCGTAGGCCGGACCGGGGAATGCCAGGGAAAAGAACCCCAGCATCGTGAAAATGCATAAAATCCTCAAATACTTATTCATGGTTGATGACTCCTTGTCTGTTGGGTAGTTTCCAGAGTGTCACGATCCAGACCAGGGTCCACAGGAAAAGGGTGGATGCACCTACAAACCAAATCAGGAGTGAGAGCGGGGTAGGGATAGCTCGGACCACAGCCTCTACGGTGACACTGGTTTGCTGGATCCGGACCAGTCCGGCAGTCGCCGAGGATAAGAATCCTCCTAGTAACTCTACCAGCGAGGGCAGCCCTTGATATTTCTGGACCACCGAAAGAAGCGCCAGTCCGATCGCTCCCACGATGAAGACCGCCAGGACCACGAAGGTGATGCGCCGCTGGTGTTTAAGCCGCTCTTCTTGCAGGCGTATCTCCCAACGCTGAGTAAAGCCAGCGACCGGGGCGGCAGCAGGGACTTGCTTTATCTCACCCAGGACCTGCCTCCATGCCGTCCCCAGAGGGGGGCACGTATCACAGGATGCCAGGTGATCCTGAAGGGATTGCTCCTCCTCTGCGGTCAGGGTTTCTCCGGATAGCAGCCATTCTTCAAAAGGCTGGTGATTCATAATGCCTCCTATCGGGGAAAGATCGGCTGGTCTCGCTTTTAGCTGGCTGCCGCTCCATCCACATCTGTGCCAGTTCCCGGCGGGAACGATGAAGCCGGCTTTTTACCGCGCTTACGGTCAAGGATAAAGTAGAAGCAATCTCTTCTTCCGAAAAGTCATACCAATACCTCAGCACAACCGCGGCGCGATCTTGAGGACCCAGGGACTTAAGCAAATCCCTAATCCGCTGGTTTGCTTCCCGAGTAACGGATACCCTTTCAGGCGTTGGAACATCATCTGGGATCGTTTCCTCGGGAAGGGCATCGAGAGGGAGCGAAGGCAGGCGCCGTCGACGGTGCTGGTCAATGCAATAATGGGCGGCAATGGAGAGCAGCCACGTGATAAATGGTCGTTGTGGATCATATCGCTTGAGTGATTGATACGCCCGTAAGAAAGTCTCTTGGGCAGCATCTTCAGCTTCTCCACTATCGCCCATCATGCGATAACACAGGTTATAAACCGGGGACTGGTAAGTCTCCACCAGTTGAGAGAATGCTTCTGAATTCCCATTCCTGGCCTGGTTTATCCAGTCCATTTCGGCGTTGCCCACGTTACACTCCTGAGTCTGGATCGTTCTAGATATATATACGTGACAGGGAGGATTTGGTTGCACAAACCCTGCTCGAACAGGTGGCTGGCGAGAGTATAATCCAATCCGTAAACCCGTCAATGTAAATGGCGTCCGTACACAATTATCGGAGCTTCTCCATGATTGTAGAGCTTCCTCACAGGCGGAAAAACTTGCTAACCGGAGAGTGGGTGCTCGTATCTCCCCACCGGACAAACCGGCCGTGGTTAGGCCAGGTTGAGAAGGTGGCCGAGGAAAACCTGCCGGATTATGATCCGGACTGCTACCTCTGCCCGGGGAATCGACGGGCCGGAGGCGTGAGAAATCCGGCCTATACCTCCACGTTTGTCTTCAATAACGATTATGCCGCTCTGCTGCCGCCGGAACATACCCAGGGCGCTGTCGATATTCCGGACCGGTTATTTGTGAGGCAGACCGTATCGGGTGTGTGCCGGGTTGTGTGTTTTTCCCCCAGGCACAATGTCTCCATCCCGCTGCTCAGCCAGGAGGAAGTCGAAGCCGTTGTGGAAACATGGACCAGGGAAACTCGACAGCTTGGTGAGCTTGATTCCATCGAATATGTCCAGATCTTTGAAAATAAGGGCGCTATGATGGGAGCTTCCAATCCCCACCCTCACAGCCAGGTTTGGGCTACGGGGTATATCCCTAATGAGCCCCAAAAAGAACTCGCTGCTCAGTCGACGTATTTCTCCCAAAACGCAGCCTGTTTGTTATGCGATGTTTTGGCAGCCGAAACCACGCATGGAACGCGAGTGATCGCACGCAATACAGGTTTTACCGCCCTGGTCCCTTTTTGGGCCGTATGGCCGTTTGAGATCCTGGTGGTTTCCAACCGTCATGTTGCATCGCTGCTGGATATTAATCCAGAAGAAGCGGCTTGCCTGGCGGATATTCTTCGCCAGGTGACCACAGGGTATGACAATTTGTTCGAAACTGCTTTTCCCTACTCAATGGGGTTTCACCAGGAGCCTGCCAAGGATGGTCCACATCCCGGCTGGCACCTACATGCCCATTTTTACCCCCCGCTGCTGCGCTCTGCAACCGTCCGGAAATTCATGGTGGGATACGAACTGCTGGCAGAACCTCAGCGCGATCTTACCCCAGAAAGTGCAGCGGAACGCCTGCGAAGTTTGTCACGGATCCATTACCGGCTGCGCTGAAGCTCGATATTCAACTCTGGGGATTACAAGACCATCTCTTCCTTACCGGCCAGTTTTTCCTGGATGCGCTGGACAACGGTGTCCAGGTGCTGCGATTGGTGGACGTAGTCCAGATCGTCCGTCCGCAGCGTCAATACCGGGCAGAGGTCGAAGTTATCCAACCAATCATCGTAGAAGGAATCCAACAGCGATAAATAATCGGAAGAGATCCCGGTCTCGATATGGCGTGCCCTTCGACGAATACGCTCCAGTAAAACCGGTACAGGTGCTTTCAGATAGACCAGAAGCGATGGTGCCGGGAGGCTGCGAACCACCAGCTCGAATACCTTTTTATAGGTGAGGTATTCCAGCTCTGACATATTGCCAAGCTGGTGGAGCGCACGTGCAAAGATGAAAGCATCCTCGTAGATGCTGCGGTCGATGATCGCCGATCGCGGATCATCCCATAGATCTCTGTGCTGTTCAGCCCGATGCCCGAGAAAAAAAATCTGCAGGTGAAAGGACCACTGCCGCATATCGTTATAAAAATCCGGCAGGTAGGGATTATCGGCGACGGACTCGTACGCGGTCCGCCATCCCAGGCGTTCGCCGATCCGTTCGGTTAGGGACGTTTTCCCCGATCCGATATTGCCTGCAACAAGGATCAACCTCTTGGGCATTATGCTGCCTCCACCGGCTTTGTCGTGGATTGCTAAAAGAGATCGCCGCCCCAACTACAGACCTTGCGGTAAGTTCATGGTATGGGAATGAGGATACGAGCTGTTGGATCCAGTGGGATAGTACCATAAGAGGGAGAAACAGGCAAATAAGATACCCTGCATCGATTCCAGGCATCTTGTAATAATAATTTTGCCTGACGTGCGATAAAAATTACGTAAATTTACTCCTACGTTCTCTTTTCATCTTTATTCGTTGACTTCAGCAGCCAGAATGACTAGAGTCAAACTGGAGTAAGGCGGCGTCGGTTACTCTGGTAGGAACATTAACAATATAGGAGCTTAACAATGAAGCCTCGTTCAACAATCCTCAGCATCATCACACTATGGACGATCCTATCCATCTTGCTGGGTGGAACCACCAGCCCAATCCAGGCAGCTCCCGCGGTTAAAGCCTTCCCAGGGGCGAATGGGTATGGGACAGACACTCCTGGTGGACGAGGGGGCAAAGTCATCTACGTTACCAACCTGAACGATTCAGGGAGCGGCAGTCTGCGGGATGCCCTCAGCCAATCCGGACCGCGCATGGTCCTGTTCAAGGTCTCCGGCACTATATCCCTGTCCGGGGATATTAACCTCACCCAACCCTTCGTGACCGTGGCGGGCCAGACCGCCCCCGGAGAAGGTGTGCAAATCCGGGGTGGCCAGATCAAGATCTCCACCCATGACGTGGTGATCCGGTACCTCAAAGTGCGCACCGGCGACGCCCGCACGGGCAGCGACCCCGGCAGCGCGGATGCCGTGACCATCAACCACGACACGACCGCATACAACATCGTGGTGGACCACTCGACCATGATCTGGGGACCGGATGTGGGGGGCATTACCTTTTTGAACGGTTCGCATGACTCGACCGTGTCCTACTCGATCATCGGAGAAGGGCTGTACTACTCCACCCACCCCGAAGCGGTAGCGGCACAGGGTGGGCACTCCATGGCCACCAACGTCACCGAGCTGAACTCAGGGAACCACCCCACCCGCATCAGTATGCACCACAATCTGATCACCACCTCCGACGACCGCAACCCGCGTATCATTGGCGGCGAATACATCGACATCGTCAACAACGTGGTGTACAACTGGGGCAAGGGCGCCTCCCAGGGCAACCCGCGCAGCGTCAACCTGATCAACAACTTCTACATCAAGGGCCCTATGACGCGCAACATGAACGCCTGGACCCCGAAAGTGGAGTCGGGCAGCAGCCTGCGCTCGGGGTCCGTATACGAGTCGGGCAATCTCACCGAAGGCCTGTCCACGGTGCGGGGTGGTTCTGCCAGCGTGTACGTAGCCAACCGGTTTGGGGCGAACACCCTGGCGAGCATTGAAGACGCCAAGACCGCCTACAATAACATCGTCGCGGATGCCGGAGCCAACCGGCAGGTTGCCAGTACAGCCGGCGATTTCCGCAATGTACGTGACAGTGTGGATCTACGGATCATCAAAAACCTGGTCAACCGTACCGGGACCTTCGTCAACGGTTTGGGCCATAATGGAGAAGCGGGATTCCCCGAGATTTCCTGGCCTACCCTGGCAGGTGGAACAGCTGCTGCCGATCAGGACAACGACGGCATGGCGGATGAGTGGGAGCGCAAGTACTTCGGGAATACCACCCGCGGCTCCGCTTCGAACTCCAGCAGCGACATGGATGGCGATGGGTACACCGATCTGGAAGAGTACCTGTACGGGACCGATCCGACCGGCGGCGGCGTTCTGCCTACCCCTCAGCCGACTACCCAACCCACCGTCCAACCGACCGCACAGCCAACGGGTCAGCCGACAGGCCAACCTACTGGTCAGCCGACTACCCAACCCACCGTCCAACCAACCGTCCAACCGACCGCAAAGCCTACCGTTGCACCAACGACGAATCCTTCTCCTGCAAGCCTCAAATTTAGTCCAAAAGCAGACGGAACGGTCAGCCAGGAGGATCCGGGGAAGAGCTTTGGGGACACCCATGCCTTGGTCATCGACGATAACCCGACAAAAATGGCCTACCTGAAATTCAATGTCTCGGGTGTCAATGGACGCAGGGTAACCAAGGTCATTCTCCGCCTCTACAGCGTCGCTGAATCGAATAAAGGCGGCCTGATCAAGGAGGTGGGATCCAATGATTGGAACGAATCGAACCTGACCTGGAAGACGCAGCCTGATGCCAAAGGGGAACCTGTTGCCTCCCTGGATAATGTGAAAGCGGACACCTGGTATGAATTCGATGTGACTTCCCTGGTATCCGGTGACGGGAACTACTCGTTCCAACTCTCCACCCGCTCCGGGGATAATGCAAAATACTCCTCGAAAGAGGGTGGAAAAGAACCCGAATTGATCGTTGAGGTCAAACCCTGATCGACAATCCGTGTAAAAAACTCGCATAGCATCCCAAATCTCCCCCAGGTTCTCCCTCCGGGGGAGATTTGATTTAAAATACCTCGAAACTATATCAAGAGTAAGTTGACATATAAAGTCTCATATTGTATTATTCATTCTAGATGATCGCAGAGGATGATCCTCTTAACCGTCCATCGAGCTTCCTTGCCAGGGTCGAACCAGGGGGTCGGATGAACCCAGCGGACAGCTGCATCCCCTCCGATAGTGGAACCAAAAACGTGTGGAGTTCAAGAGTGAAATCTCGCAGTATTGTCCTGGGCATTCTCATGCTGTGGACATCCTTCTCAATCGTTTTCAGTGAACCGGCAATCCCCGTTCACGCTGCCCCTGTGGTGAAAGCTTTTCCAGGGGCAATGGGGTTTGGAACGGATACTCCTGGCGGACGCGGGGGAAAAGTCTATTATGTTACCAACCTGAACGATTCGGGCCCTGGCAGCCTGCGTGAGGCCTTAACAGCTTCAGTCCCACGCATGGTGCTTTTCCGGGTTGCCGGAACGATCACCCTGGTCTCCGATATCGTCATTACCAGCCCGTTTCTGACCGTGGCAGGCCATACTGCCCCAGGTGAAGGCGTCCAAATCCGGGGTTCTCAAATAAAAATTGCCACACACGACGTGGTGTTCCGCTATCTCAAAGTCCGCAGTGGCGATGCCTCCAATGCCAGCAACCCGGCTGACCGTGATGCGACAACGCTCAACGACCAGACCGATGTGTACAACGTGGTTATCGACCACTCCACAATGATATGGGGACCGGACGTGGGCGGGGTCACTTTTCTGAATGGGGCCAGGGATTCGACCGTATCCTACTCCATCATCGGAGAGGGGCTCTATTACTCGGACCACCCAGAAACTCTCCCCCGAAATGACGGGCACTCGATGTCGCTCAATATTACCCAACTAAAATCATCCAACCATCCCACCCGGATTACCCTTCATCACAACTTGATTACAAGTT
>Ga0105104_10001817_pt1 | contig 15887 bp, 14 predicted proteins | sample PPLLaktember2015_3_FD_87034 | JGI IMG/M metagenome (GOLD analysis project Ga0105104, IMG submission 87034) | Freshwater sediment microbial communities from Prairie Pothole Lake near Jamestown, North Dakota, USA - PPLs Lake P7 Core (6) Depth... | ecosystem: Environmental > Aquatic > Freshwater >... | reverse complement strand
GACCTTCACCTCGCGCGCCGCCACCGTCGCCACGTCGCTGCGGACCACCTCCAGGGCCTGCGACGGCACCGAGAAGCGGACGAGCCGGCCGCCCTGATCGGCCCAGATCTCGACCTCGACCGGCTTGGCCGGATCCGCGATCGAGATCGTCGAGCGGCGGGCAGTGACCAGGCCGCCCGGCGTTTGAATCCGCTCGTCGGAAGCGCTCAGCAGCTTCACCTCGAGCTGGCCCTGGCCGGGCACGAGCACCCGCATGGAGTCCCCGGGCTTCATCGACTGCAGGCGCCACCCGAACACCTCGTAGCTCCCGAAGAAAATGGGCGGGAGGAGCGCCGCGCCGGCATCGATGGTTTCGGTCTTCTGCCGTGAGTTGGTGCCTTCCGTCAGCGACCAGGCGGCGGTGGTTCCCGTGATGTTGCTCACCACGACGATCTGCCGGTCCCTGATCGAGCCTTCGATCGCGCAGCTGAGTGCCCGGCCGTCGGGGCCGTAACGGATCTCCGCCTTGCGCACAGTCACGCTGATTGGCGTCCCGAGCCGCGCGGTCCCGCTGATCGTGGTGCCCTCGGCCGTCCTCGTGACGGTGACGTCCTCGTTGCCGACCGGCACCCCTCGCAGGAAGACCATCAGCTGGTTGGTGGCCGGCCCGGCCGGAGCCGGCGGCTGCGCGCCGAGACCGGCGGGGATGAGCAGGGCGAGCAGTGCCAGGGCGACGGTAGAATGGAGGGTGCGCATGGCTTTTCGAGGATATCAGAATGCCAATGGATGAGTACCACACAGCCCGGGAAGGGGCGGCGCTGTTCGATCGATCAGACGCGGGGAAGATCGCGGTGGCCGGGAGCGACCGCCGCGCCTACCTGCACGCAATGCTCACCCAGGACATCCTCGCCCTGGAGGCAGGGACCGGCGGCTATTCAGCCTTCCTGACCCCCCAGGGCCGGATGATCTCCGACATGCGCGTCCTCGAGCTCGGCGACATGGTGCTGCTCGACTTGCCGTCTTCGAGGGTCCCGGCCGTCGTCGAGAGGCTGGACCAGTTCATCTTCAGCGAGGACGTCCGCCTCGGCGACCTCACCGAGGCCTTCGGCAAGCTGACGGTGGCCGGGCCGCGCGCGGTGGAAGTCGTGGGCCGCGTGGTGGGAGAACCAAGCGGGGCCGAAGGGCTGGACCTGAGGGGGTGGCCGGAGTTCCGGAATCGGCGCGTCGAGTGGCGCGGCGACACCGTCGTTCTTGCCGCCTCTGCCGACCTGGGCCTGACGGCATTCGATCTCTACGCCGAGCGGCCCCGTCTCCAGGCGCTTGCCGGCGCGCTCGTCGAGGCTGGGGCCGTACCGGCCTCCCCATCGACCGCGGAGGTGCTTCGCGTCGAGGCCGGCCTCCCCGCCTTCGGGAAGGACATGGACGGGGACACGATCCCGCTGGAGGCGGGGATCGAGGACCGCGCGATCAGCTTCACGAAGGGCTGCTATCCCGGCCAGGAGGTGATCATCCGCGTCGTGCACCGGGGCCACGGCCGGGTGGCGCGCAAGCTCACCGGCCTCCTGCTCGACGGTTCCGGGGTTCCGACGCGGGACGACCTGCTGCGCGGCGGCGACAGGGACGCGGGCCGGGTCACCAGCGCGGTCCTCTCGCCGGGTCTCGGCCGCCCGATCGCGATTGCGATGCTGCACCGCGACTTCGTCGAGCCGGGCACCGAGTTGACCGTGCTCCACGGCGAGGACCGCATCGGGGCCACGACGACAGCGCTGCCGTTCAAAGCAAATGATTGACCCCGGCTCCGCAAATGGTTATACCAGCGTCCCATGAGCAACCTCTCCTTCCGCTCTGTGGACCTCGTGCCGCAGTCCGCCGTGAACGCGACTGGCGGCCAGTGGGGCCTGGCCCGCACCGACGCGGGACGCCGGCTCGTTGTCTCGCTCCCGCCTGAATCCCCCGTCCTGGCGGAAGTGGAGGGCGAGCGGCAACAACTCGCCGCCTCGGTCCTCATCGTCGGTCCCCTCAGCCCGCGCAACGCGGCGGCAATGCGACGTCACCTGCCATGGCTCTCGCCCGTGCTCATTGGCCGGCGCACCTCGGCCGGCCTGGGCGACAGGCTCGGCCTTGCCACCCCAGGACACGTGCGGGCAATCAGGCAGGCGGCGCCCGCGATCGCGCCCGTCTTCGCCCAACAGTCCATCCGCGAGATGGCACGGACGCACCGGACACCCGAGGACGTCATCGACGCGGCCACGTGGGGTGCGTTCGAGGCCGGGTGGAGGGACGGGTTCGGGTCCGACGCCGATCACCTCAAGGCCCCCGACGAAATCGACCGCTGCCTTGCCGCGGGCTTCACGCAGTTCACGTTCGACCCTGGGGCCTTCGTCAACGCCGACGACGCAGCGGGGGACGGTGAGCGCGTGCGGCGAGCCCTCGACGCGCTGCCGTGGGACGGCCTCGAGGACTCCCCCGGCGGGCTGCTCGCGCGCTACGAGGGGCGCCGGTTCGACGCGGACGGCCTGGAGATCGTGTTCGACGGCGAGACCGCCGCGCGCGCGGCTGTGAAGTACGGTGGCGCGGTGGCGCACGTCGCCGCGTTGTACCGTCACCTCCGGGAGAGTGCCGGGGAGCGGCCGTTCGAGATCGAGGTGTCGGTGGACGAGACCGAGACGCCCACAACGCACGCGGAGCACTTGCTGATCGCCACCGAGCTGCAACGGCTCGGCGTGGCGTGGATTGGCCTCGCGCCTCGGTTCGTCGGGCGGTTCGAAAAGGGCGTGGACTACATCGGGGACGTGGGGGAGTTCGATCGCGACGTCGCGGGGCACGCCGCCATTGCCCGTGCGAACGGCGGCTACAAGCTGAGCCTTCATTCCGGCTCGGACAAGTTCAGCATCTACCCGGCGATCGCCCGGCACACCCGCGGTCTCGTCCATCTCAAGACGGCGGGCACGAGCTACCTCGAGGCGCTGCGGGTGGTGGCGGCGACCGACCCGGCCTTCTTTGCGAGCATCTACAGCTTCTCGCGCGCCCGCTACGACTCGGACCGCGCCAGCTATCACGTGTCGGCCCGCCTCGATCACGCGGCCGAGGACGCCGGCACCATGGACCGTCCGGCCGACCTGCTCGACCAGTTCGACGCCCGGGAGATCCTGCACGTGACCTTCGGTTCCGTCCTGACCGCGGTGGACGATGAAGGGCGGCCGAAATTCGCCGACCGGATCAAGGAGCTTCTCGAGCGGTTCCCGGGCAAGTACGCCGAGGCGCTCGAGCGGCACTTCGTCCGCCACCTCGCGCCGTTCAAGGCCTGACCGCCCTACTGGGCTGCCGGTACGCCTTCGGTTGTCTGTGTGAGTTCGGCGCGGCGGAGGTGGTCCGTCATCGCCTTGCGGGCTCGCTCGACGTCGTGCCCGCGGATGGCCTGGTAGATCCCGCGGTGCTCGTCAGCCGCCACACGAAGGTCTGTGGCGAAGCGGATGGTCTGCTGCCGTGCCTTGTAGAAGATGGACGACACCATCTCGACGAGGGAGGCGAGCACCGGGTTGTTGGCCGCCGCGGCGATGGCACGGTGGAACTTGATGTCGTGCACCAGGAAGGTGTCCGGCTGGTCGAGCGACGCGTACATGGCGGTGGTTTCGTCGCTGATGGCAATGACCTGGTCGGGCGTTGCGCGCTCCGCCGCGAAGGCGACCACCGAAACCTCCAGCGCAATTCGAGCCTCGAACATCTGCTCGCGGGAAAACCCGTGCAGCGCCGCCAGGAAGGTGAGCGGTTCGGCGTCGAGGGCCGGCGGGCCGCCCGTGATGAAGGTTCCCGCGCCCTGGCGGATCTGCAGAACCCCCATGCCCTCGAGCGTCTTGAGACCCGACCGGATGCTCGGCCGGCTGACGCCGAGACTGACTGCAAGCTCCCGTTCGGGCGGCAGGCGGTCGCCCGACTTCAGTTCCCCGCGTTCGATTGCTTTGCGAATGCGGGCGACGACCACGTCGGTTGCGGGAATCTTCTCAGTGTTGCTCGGCATAGCTAAAGGTAGGACCAATAACGCCGTGTAACGGCTGGGTGCATGAATACCACCCCCCGTTGGGCGTGTCAACAAAGGGAAGGGTTGCCGGTAAGTCGAATCGCTAAGCAAGCCGCGGCTTGACTCGTTCTCGCCGGAGTGATATCAAATCCAACCACGGCCATTTGGTAAGACCATTTGAGGCAAAGCCGGAGGCGGAATGGGGCAGTGGCTGAGAATGTTCATGGCTGTCGCGTCCCTTGCTGTGGCGCCCCTGGCCCAAGCTCAGGCGCCGGCCGACGCGAAAGTGATCCCCCTGTGGCCCGAGGGTGTCCCCGGTGCGTTGGCCGGGGCGTCGCGGGAGCGGTTGGACGAGGGGCGGATTGCGGGGGTGCAGGTGCCAACGCTGACCGCCTACCCCGCGCCGTCGGCGAGCAGCACGGGAACGGCCGTCATCGTCTGCCCCGGCGGAGCCTATCGCCGGCTGGCGTTCGACCACGAGGGGATCGCGGTGGCCACCTGGCTCAACTCCCTTGGCGTCTCGGCGTTCGTGCTGAAGTACCGGCTGCAGGAGTATGGCCATCCGGCGCCGTTGCGCGACGTCCTGCGCGCGGTCAGGCTGCTGCGTTCGGGGGCGGCCACGTGGGCCATCGACCCGCAGCGCATCGGCGTCCTCGGGTTTTCCGCCGGCGGCCACCTTGCCTCCTCGGCGGGGACGCTGTTCGACTCGGCAGAGGGACGAACCGGCGCTGAACTCGACGCCGTGAGTGCCCGTCCCGACTTCCTCGTGCTCGTCTACCCGGTCATCTCGCTGAGCGGGCCATCGGCCCACAGCGGGTCGCGGGAGAGTTTGCTGGGCAGGTCGCCTTCACCGGAATTGGTCGATGCGCTTTCGACGCACCTGCGCGTGACGGTCCGGACCCCGCCGACGTTCCTCGTCCACGGGGGCACTGACACGTCGGTCCCGGCCGACAACAGCCTCCTGTTCTATTCCGCATTGCGGCGTGCAGGCGTCCCGGCGGAGATGCACCTCTATCAGGACGGGCCGCACGGCATCGGGCTCAAGCCCGGATTCGGGCCCATGTCCGGCTGGTCGGATCGCTGCGCGGAGTGGATGAAGGCCCGTGGCCTGCTGACGCGTCCCGCGGCGTGACGCCGCCCCTGTAACGGCCTGATGTCGATTTCGGCCGCGATTCAACGGAGTCATACCATGCAATGTCGCATCGGACTGGTCGGTCTTGGCGTAATGGGAGGCAACCTGGCGCTCAACATGGAGCGTAACGGGTTCCCGGTGGCCGGCTACGATCGTGACCCCGCCCGGACGGCCGCGTTCCTCCGCGGTCCCGCCGCCGGACGGCAGGTGGTGGGCGTGGACTCGCCCGCGGCGCTGATGGCCTCGCTCGAGAAACCGCGCCGGGTGCTGATGCTGGTGCCCGCCGGCCGGCCGGTGGACGATGCGATCGCGCACCTCGTCCCGCACCTCGAGGCCGGCGACATCCTCATCGACGGCGGCAACTCCTGGTTCCTCGACACCGAGCGGCGCAACCGCGAGCTGGCAGGACGCGGGTTCCACTACATCGGTACCGGGGTGTCGGGCGGCGAGGAGGGAGCGCTCTGGGGCCCGAGCATCATGCCCGGGGGTCAGGTCGAGGCCTGGGAGGCGCTCGCCCCGATCCTCCGCGCCGTCGCCGCGAAGGCGGACGATGGGGAGCCGTGCGTGGATTACATGGGCCCGCTCGGCGCCGGGCACTACGTGAAGATGATTCACAACGGGATCGAGTACGGCGACATGCAGCTCATCGCCGAGGTCTACGATCTGCTGCACCGGGGGCTGGGGCTTTCGGCGCCCGAGCTGAGCGCGATCTTCGAGGAGTGGAACGGCGGAATCCTGAAGTCGTACTTGATCGAGATCACGGCGCGGGTGCTGGCGAAGACGGACCCCGAGACGGGCCGGCCGCTCGTGGACGTGATCCTGGACGAGGCGGCGCAGAAGGGGACGGGGAAGTGGACCAGCCAGAACGCCCTCGACGTCGGGGCGCCGATCCCGACGATCAACGCGGCGGTCGAGAGCCGGATCCTTTCGTCCCTGAAGGCCGAGCGCCTCGTAGCGAGCAAGGTGCTCTCCGGTCCCTCGGCGCGATACACCGGCCCGGCGCAGCCGCTGATCGACGCCGCGCGCGACGCGCTCTACGCCTCGAAGATCACCTCCTATGCCCAGGGCCTCGGCTTGCTGCGGCTTGCTTCCGCGGAGTATGGCTACGGGTTGAAACCCGCCGCCATCGCGCGCATCTGGCGGGCCGGGTGTATCATCCGCGCCACGCTGCTTGGCGACATCATGTCGGCCTACGAGCGCGATCCCGGCCTTGTGAATCTCCTGCTCGACGAGAGCTTCCGGGATGCCGTCGAATCACGGCAGGCGGCCTGGCGCCAGGTGGTCCAGGCGGCGGTCGGCCTGGGCATCCCGGCGCTCGCGATGAGCGCGTCGCTCTCGTACTTCGACGCGTACCGGACCGAGCGCCTTCCGGCGAACCTGACGCAAGGGCAGCGCGACTTCTTCGGCGCGCACACGTATCGGAGGGTGGACCGGGAGGGCGTGTTCCACACGGATTGGACCGCTTGATGCGGAATGCAGAATGCACAATGCACCATGCACAATGCAGAGTGCAGAGTGCCGGACCAGCCCGAAGCCTGAAGCCCACAGCCCAGGAGAGATCGTGAACAACCAACTGAAAATCCCCGCGGACGGCGCCCTGGACTTCCTGGCGCTCGGCGCGCTCGTGCACCGGCTCGATCCCGGCATCATCCCGTTCCGCAAGGCCTCGTCCTGCCAGATCCACGTGAGCGGCGGCGAGTTCAACTGCGCCGCCAACCTCGCCGATTGCTTCGGGCTCAAGACCGCGATTGCGAGCGCGATGGCGGACTACCCGATCGGCGACCTGATTGCCGAGCGCGTCCGGGCGATGGGCGTGCGGCCCTTCTACAAGCGGTTCAAGCACGACGGCGTGACCGGGCCGAACATGGCCACCGTCTACAGCGACCGCGGGTTCGGCGTCCGCCCCCCGGTCGTCTTCTACAACCGCTGCAACGAGGCCGCGGCGCGCCTGGTCCCCGGCGATTTCGACTGGGCGTCGATCTTCGGCCAGGGCGTCCGCTGGTTCCACAGTGGCGGGATCTTCGCGTCGCTCTCGCCCACGACCGCGGACCTGATCGTCGAGGCGATGAAGGCCGCCAAGGCCGCCGGCGCCGTCACCTCGTTCGATCTGAACTACCGGGAGAAACTCTGGCGCGTCTTGGGCGGCGCACAACGGGCTCCCGAGAGCATCAACCGGATCGTCGAGCACGTGGACGTCCTCGTGGGGAACGAAGAGGACCTGCAGAAGGGGCTCGGGATTCCCGGGCCGGACGTGGCCGCGGAGGCCGCCCTCGACACGTCGGTCTTCGTCGCGATGATCGACCGGGTCGTCGCGCGACACCCCGGCGTGAAGGTCGTCGCCACCACCCTGCGGGATGTCCGATCGACGAACCGGCACTCGTGGAGTGCCGTCGCCTGGGTGGGCGGGAATACGTATACGGCCCCCACGGCCGAACTGGACGTCCACGACCGCATCGGCGGCGGCGACGGCTTCGCCTCCGGCTTCTTCTACGGGCTCCTGGCTGGCGAGCCGCCGGAGGAGGCGGTCAGGCTCGGATGGGCGCACGGGGCGCTTCTCACCAGCTTCCCCGGCGACACGACCATGGCGACCGTCGAGCAGGTTCGGGCGTTCGCACGGGGAGGGTCCGCACGGGTTCAACGGTGAATGCAGAATGCAGAATGCAAAATGCAGAATGCAGAAGCTCAAGGCCGGTTCCCGAGTCTTGAATCCCGAATCCTGATTCCTGAATCCTGGTGCATAATGCGCGGCACGGACACGGACTGACGTTATGAAAAACACACCCTCTCGCCGGCGCTTTCTGCAGACGTCCTTGGTTGGGGCTGCCGGCATGCTGGCGCCCGCCGTCGTTCCCCGCTCATACCTGTTCGGCGCCCAGACGCCGCCAAGCCGCCGGATCACGGTGGCGCAGATTGGCTGCGGGCGCATGGGCACGGAGGACATGCGGGGGACCATGAAGCACGATCTGTGCAGGATCGTGGCGGTGTGCGATCTCGACGCAAAGCGCCTGGAGAGCGCCAGGGCGGAGGTCGAGCGCTTCTACGTGGGCAAGGGCGAGAGCCGGGTTGACGTCAAGGCGTACCGCGACTACCGCGAGGTGCTCGCGCGCCCCGACATCGACGCCGTCATCGTGACGCCTCCCGACCATTGGCACGCCATGGTGGCGATCGAAGCGGTGCTGGCGGGGAAGGACCTGCACGTCCAGAAGCCGTTGACCTACGACATCTCGGAGGCGATCGCGCTGAGAACAGCCGTGCGCGCGAAGAAGCGCATCCTGCAGACGGGCAGCCAGCAGCGTTCGTCGAAGCCGTGGGACACCTTCCGCATCGCCAGCGAGGCCGTGCGCAACGGCCGGATCGGCAAGGTGAAGCTGGTCCGCATCGGGATTGGCCAGGACCAGCCGAAGAACAAGCGCCCCGCCGCGGAGCCGGTGCCGCCCACCCTCGACTACGAAACCTGGCTCGGCGCCGCGCCGCAGCAGCCCTACATGGAGGACCGGGTCCACCCGCAGGCCGACTACGGACGGCCGGGATGGATCACAACCGAGGATTTCGGCCTCGGCATGATCACCAACTGGGGCGCGCACCACATCGACATCGCGCATTGGGGCATGGGCCTGGAACTCGGAGGCCCCTCGACCGTCGAGGCCCGCGCGAGTTTCATGAAAGACGACGTGTGGACCGTCCACCACACCTACCACGTGGACATGGTTTACCCGGGCGGCATCCTGCTGGTGATGGACGAGATGTATCCCAACGGCATCCGCTGGGAAGGCACCGACGGCTGGGTGTTCTGCGCCCGCGGCTCCGCTCAGGTGACGAGCAGCGACCCCAATGCGCAGGACGCGAAGCAGCCGGCCCGCAAGGCGCTGGACGCGAGCGACCCGCGGATCCTCACCGAGCCGTTCGGCGATCGGGACAAGAGGTGGCCGGCGAGCTCGGACCACTACCTCAACTGGCTGGAGAGTGTTGCCGCGCGCCGGGACCCGATCGCCCCCGTGGATCAGTCCGCTCGCAGCCTGGAAGCGTGCGCGGCGGGCTGGATCGCCATGAAGCTCGGGCGCCGGTTGACGTGGGACGCGGCCGCGGAGCGGTTCGTGAACGACGCCGAAGCCAACCGCCTTTGCGCGCGCACCCCGCGTTCGCCGCAGTACGACGTCGGAAGGCTGATGAAACAGGCGGGACTGGCGTAGGCTGGAGAATTGAGAATTGAGAATTGAGAATTGAGAAACAGGCGGTGCCGGCGCCGATTCAAAGGCAGGCATTCAGGCGCCGGCTCCTCGCGTGGTATCGGCGGAACGGGCGCGACCTCCCGTGGCGGAAGGCCGAGGACCCTTACCACATCCTGGTCTCCGAAATCATGCTGCAGCAGACCCAGGTGGACAGGGTCCTGCCGAAGTACGAGGAGTGGCTCGCCAAGTACCCGTCGCTTCACTCCCTTGCCGCGGCTGCGGAGGACGACGTGGTCCGGACCTGGTACCCTCTGGGCTACAACATCCGGCCTCGACGGCTTCATTCGATCGCGCGGGAGTCCGTGGCGCGCTACGGCGGCGAGTTGCCCCGCGACGAAGCGACGCTGCTGTCGTTCAAGGGGATCGGTCGGTACACCGCCGGCGCCATCCGCAGCTTCGCCTTCGGCCAGCGTGCAGCCATCCTCGACACGAACGTCGCCCGCGTGCTGTTCAGGGCGTTCGTCGGGAGCGGGGAACCGAAGGCACACGCCATGCGGTCGCGGCTGTGGGCGATTTCCGATGCCCTCGTGCCGCACAGGCACGTCTTCGACTTCAACCAGGCGCTGATGGACCTCGGCGCGATGATCTGCACTCCGCGGCGCCCTCGCTGCCCCGCCTGCCCCTTGCGGGCGATGTGCCTTTCGCGCGAGCAGGACCCTGCCGCGCGATGACCGGTCCCCTCGCTCCGCCCACCATCGTCACCGCTGCCGTCGTCGAGCGCGACGGCCTGCTGCTCGTCACACAGAGGCTCGAGGGGACGCACCTGGCCGGCCACTGGGAGTTCCCGGGTGGCAAGTGCGAGCCGGCCGAGGACGTGCGCCAGTGCCTCACCCGCGAGATCCTGGAGGAGCTTGGAGTGCGCTGCGTCGTGGGCGAGGAGATCCACCGAACCCGGTATGCCTATGGCGAGCGGCGCCTGGAGCTGGTGTTCCTCCGTTGCAGGATCGACGACGAGCCGCAACCCCTGCTGGGGCAGGAGATCCGCTGGGTCGCGCGCCGGGAGCTGGGGAAACTTCAGTTCCCGCCCGCGGACGCAGAGCTGATCAAGCTGCTGCAAGAGCGGGACTGACCACACGGGCGGAGGCAAGCTCCGCCTTTGCGACCGCTGCATCGGGCAACGTGCTCACTGGCCACTGTCCACTGAGCACTGTCCACTGTTGCGGCCAGCTATAATCCCTTTGTGAAGATCTACACCCGGACGGGCGACAGCGGGGAGACGGCGCTCTTCGACGGGCGGCGCGTGCCGAAGGCTGACCTGCGCGTGGACGCCTATGGCGAGATTGACGAGCTGAACGCGCACATCGGGCTGCTCCTCGCCGAAGGCCTCGACGCCGACGTCCGGGCGATGCTCGACATCGTGCAACGCGATCTCTTCGCGGTCGGCGGTCGCCTGGCCGACCCGGGGAAGCGCATTGCCGAGCGGGTGCAGAAGGTGGCGATCGGGGCTGGCGAGGTGGCCAGGCTCGAGACCTGGATCGACGGGCTCGAGGCGGAGCTGTCGCCGCTGCGCCGGTTCATCCTGCCCGGGGGATGCCGCGCGGGGTCTCTCGCCCACGTGGCCCGGACCGTCTGCCGGAGGGCCGAGCGCCGCATGGTGCTCCTTGGCCCCGACGCGCTCGAGACGGAGTTGCTGGCGTACGTCAACCGGCTCTCCGACTTCCTCTTCGTGCTGGCTCGCGTGCTCAACCGGCGCGCGGGCGTCGCCGAGAGCGAATGGTGACGGCGGCCGACGACCACTCCACCGCCGCCGCCTACCGCACCTGCGCGGCGTTCGCACGCGCGCACTACGAGAACTTCCCCGTCGCCTCCCGTCTGCTGCCGGCCGACATGCGTCCCCACGTGGCCGCCGTCTACGCCTTTGCCCGCGTGGCGGACGACTTTGCGGACGAAGGCAACCTGTCGGCGGGGGAGCGGCTGGCGCTGCTCGACGACTGGCTCGCGCGCCTGCGCCAAACGGCAGGCGGGGCGGGGGCGAGGGGCCAGGTTGCGAAAGAGAATGGGATTCTGACCCCACCGGAAACGGACGACATCTTCCTTGCGCTCGGCTGCACCATCCGGGACCGGGCGCTGCCGCTGCCGCTATTCGAGGACCTGCTCAGCGCCTTCCGCCAGGACGTCACGACACACCGCTACGAGAGTTGGGCCGACGTGCTCGACTACTGCCGGCGATCCGCCAACCCGGTTGGCCGCCTCGTGCTGGCCATAGCCGGCCTCGGCGCGGACGAACGGCTCAACGGGGCATCGGATGCGCTGTGCACGGCCCTCCAGTTGACGAACTTCTGGCAGGACCTGGAGCGCGACTGGCAGAAGGGTCGCTTGTACCTGCCCCTCGAAGAGTGTCGCCGCGAGGGCGCGGACTATGACGACTTGGACCGCCGGACGTTGAGCGTACCCTGGCGCCGGGTCCTGCAATCGGCGGCGGCCCGCACCGGCGCGCTCTTCCTCGAAGGCCGGCCCGTGTGCGACGGTGTGCGCGGCCGGCTCCGGCTGGAGCTGCGCCTGACGTGGCTTGGCGGCCGGCGCATCCTCGAACGGCTCGATCAGCAGGCGTACGACGTCTTCACCCGGCGGCCCGCGCTCGGCGCTGGCGACGTGCCGATCCTCCTCTGGCGGGCGCTCACCTGGCGTCGCCGGGCGGCGACCGTTCCCGTGGTTGCGGAAGAGCGATGAGCGGACGCGACACCAGCTTCTACTATTCGTTCCTGGTCCTTCCCGCCGAGAAGCGCCGGGCGATCCTCGCCGTCTGGGACTTCTGCCGGGCCGTGGACGACGCGGTTGACGAGGCGCCAGAGGGCGATGGGCCGGGAGGTGGAACGATCGCGGCGGCGAGAGTTGCCGCCTGGCGCAGGGAGCTAGGGGCCTGCTACGGGGAAGGGACGCCCGCAACGACCCAGGGCCATCGGCTTGCACCCATCATCGGGCGGTTCGGCCTTCCGCGCGATGCCTTCGAGCACGTCATCGACGGCGTGGCGATGGACCTGGAGCGGTCGCGCTACGAGACGTTCGAGGACCTCCGGGAGTACTGCCTGCGGGTGGCGTCGGCGGTGGGCTTGATCTGCCTCGAGATTTTCGGCTACCGGAACCCGCGCTCGCGCGACTACGGCGTGGATCTCGGCATCGCCCTGCAGCTCACGAACATCGTGCGCGACGTCCGCAGCGACCTGGCGCGAGGGCGGGTCTACCTGCCGCTCGAGGACCTGCGCAAGTTCGGGTGCCGGGAGGACGACCTCGCGGCGGGCGTCGTCACGCCTGCCGTCCGCGCCCTGCTGGCCTTCGAGTGCGAGCGGGCCCAGGCGCACTACGAGCGCGCGGAGCGCGAACTGCCGGCCGAGGATCGCCGGGCGATGGTGGCGGCGCGGATCATGGGCGGCATCTACCACGCGATCCTGCGACGCATCGAGCGGTCCGGGTACGACGTGTTCCAGGGCAAGGTGCGAGTGCCGCGGCCGCAACGCGCCGCGATCGCTGCCGCGATCTGGGCGAAGGCGATGGTAGGGCTCTAGAATTCAGAATTCAGAATTGAGAATTGAGAATTGAGAAGGGATCACGCTGACGTGATCGTGATCGGTGCCGGGTTTGCCGGCCTGAGCGCCGCGACGGCGATCGCGGAGCGGGGGGCTCGTGTCCTCGTGCTCGAGGCTCGCCCGTCGCTCGGCGGCAGGGCGTCGTCTTTCACCGACCCGGCGACGGGCGAGCGCGTGGACAACGGGCAGCACCTGATGCTCGGGTGCTACCACGAGTCGTTCGCGTTCTTGCGGCGGATCGGCCAGGAGTCGGCCGTGCACGTGCAGGCCGACCTCGAGGCCACCTTCGTGGACCGCGACGGACGCCGGACGACGCTTCGATGCCCCTCGCTTCCGTCGCCGCTGCACCTGCTCGCCGGCCTCCTCGAGTGGGACGCGCTGCCGGCGCGTGACAGGTTCTCGGCGTTCCACCTGGCCGCGTCGCTTCGCCGTGCCCGGCGCTTTGTGCGCACTGGGAAAGGGTACCTGCCCGCGTCGCCGGGGGAAACGGTGGACAGCTGGCTCGTGCGCAACGGGCAGAGCGCGCGGCTGCGGGAGATGCTCTGGGACCCGCTCGCCCTGGCGGCGCTGAACCAGGAACCCTCCCACGCCGCTGCTCCCGTCTTCGTGCGCGTGCTCGCCCGGATGTTTGGCCCAGACACCCGCGACTCGGCCATCGCCGTACCGCTGCTGCCGCTCTCGGACCTCTATGCGGAGCCGGCGAGGCGGTTCATCGAGTCGAGGGGTGGGGAGGTGCGGACCTCCTCGCCAGCCCGTGTCCTCATCGACGGCGAGAAGTTGGTTGCGGTCGAGTGCCGGGGAGAACGGCTGGCAACTGGGGCCGTCATTGCCGCCGTGCCGTGGTTTGCGCTGCCGGAGCTTTTCGCCGGCGCTGGCGCGGGGCTCACCCCCGTGATCGAGGCTGCAGCCGCCACGGCCGCCTCGCCCATCGTCACCGTCAACCTCTGGTTCGACCGCCCCGTGCTGGACGTGCCTTACCTCGGCCTGCCGGGGAGGACCTTTCAATGGGTCTTCGACAAGCGCCAGGTCTTTGGCTCGTCCGCCTCCCACCTGTCGTTCGTGTCCAGCGGCGCCGCCCCGGTGGTCGCCCGCTCCAACGAGGAGCTTGCTGCGCTCGCCGCAGTTGAGCTGTTCGAGGCGGTTCCCGCCGCGCGGGCCGCTCGACTCCTGAGGGTCGTGGTCGTCCGCGAGAAGCGCGCCACGTTCTCGCTCGCTCCCGGGCAGCCCGAGCGCCCGGACACCAGGACCTCCGTGCCGGGGCTCCTGCTGGCCGGCGACTGGATCAATACGGGCCTGCCTGCCACAATCGAAGGGGCAGTGGTCAGCGGCCATGCGGCCGCTGATCATTTGTTGAGTGGTTGATCTGGCGATTTGTTGATTGATTTGAGGATTTTCCCCGACGGATCGCCAGTTCCTCATTTGCCGGTGCCGGGGTCAAATCACCAAAATCAACAAATCGTGAAATCAATCAATCAATCAACCAATCAACAAATCAAGAAATCAATAAATGAATTCCGTTGTCGTCCATTACCAGGAAATCGCGCTCAAGGGGAAGAACCGGCCGTGGTTCATCTCCAGGCTCGTGGCCAACGTGCGGGCGGCAACGGCCGACCTCGACGTCCGGGCGGTGAAGCCGCTGATGGGCCGGCTTGAGGTGGTGCTCGGCCCGACCGCTTCGTACGCGCAGGTGCGCGACCGGCTCGAGCACGTGTTCGGCATTGCCAACTTTTCGCGAGCGGGGCGCACGGGCCGCGACGTGGAGCAGATCGCGGCGGCCATTATCGAAGACCTGGGCGATCTGCAGACCTCGTCCTTCCGCGTGTCGGTCAAGCGGGCCGACAAGCGGTACCCCTTGCGTTCTCCGGAGATCGAGCGGGAGGTCGGCGGCCGGATCAAGCTGGCCCGTGGCTGGAATGTAAACCTCGACCACCCGGAACTCACGATCTGGGTGGAGATCCTCAACGACCAGGTCTTCTACTTCTTCGGCAAGGACAAGGGACCCGGGGGTTTGCCGACAGGGGTGAGCGGGCGCGTCGCGTGCTTGCTCTCCGGGGGGATCGACTCACCGGTCGCGGCGTGGCGGATGATGAAGCGTGGCTGCTCCGTGCTGCTGGTGCACTTCCACAGCTACCCCTTCCTCTCGCGCGCGTCGCAGGAGAAGGTTCGAGAGCTTGCGGAATTGTTGACCCTGTACCAACAGCGAAGCCGGCTCTTCCAGGTGGCGTTCGGCGAGATTCAGCGACAGGTGGTCCTTTCCGTCCCCGCCCCGTTGCGCGTGGTGATCTACCGCCGGCTGATGATGCGCATTGCCGACCGGATCGCGCGCGACCACGGGGCCGGCGCGCTGGTGACGGGCGAGGTCATCGGCCAGGTCGCCTCGCAGACCCTCGAGAACATGTCGGTCATCGGCTCGGTGACGACGCTGCCGATCCTGCGGCCCCTGGTGGGGATGGACAAGGAAGAGGTGGTGGCGCAGGCGATCAGAATCAAGACCTACGACGTCTCGATCGTGCCCGATCAGGACTGCTGCCAGCTGTTCACCCCGAAACACCCGGCCACGCGTGCGAGCCTCGCGGCGGTGGAGGACGCGGAAGCCCTGCTGCCCCTCGACCAACTGGTCGCGGAGGCGGCGCGGGCGGCGGAGGTCGAGTCATTCGAGTTCCCGGCGGCCGCGCGTGGGGTTACATCTTGAATTGTCACGTTCCGCACAACCCTTGAGCCGATGTCCAACCCGGTTTTCGACCCGCCGTTCCGTTTCTGCCCGGCGTGCGCGACGGCCCTCGCCACGCGGCTCCTCCGCCCCGGAGACCCCGAGCGGCTCGTTTGCCCGGCGTGCGGGTTCGTGCACTACCTCGACCCAAAGGTGGCGGTGGGCACGATCATCCGCGACGAAAACCAGCGGGTCATCCTGGTCAAGCGTGCCATCGAGCCCGGCTACGGTCAGTGGGTGTTCCCCGGCGGCTACGTGGACCGCGGTGAGGTGGTCGAGCAGGCGGCGCTGCGAG